>ERZ1740058.12-NODE-12-length-153123-cov-12.908452_pt1 | contig 153123 bp, 131 predicted proteins | sample MGYA00581745_ERZ1740058 | MGnify/ENA primary metagenome ERZ1740058 (study PRJEB43018, sample SAMN04849742) | marine metagenome | isolation source: floating plastic debris | place: Pacific Ocean | collected 2008-08-30 | study: EMG produced TPA metagenomics...
GAGAACTTTGCCTCAGGATAGACCTAGGGTAAGCTCTTTCCAAGAAATCTCCTTATTTACCCGCAAAGCCCTGATGTGTCATGCTTCGCAGATCGCACTCCATTGAAGCTATATTTAGGACTGCAACACCGCTTGTCTAACGGTAACTTCTGAGTGCTGACCCAATCTTTGATCATGGCGATCGCCCAAAGAAAGCTCTTCGGAAATCGGCACCACGGCCACAGCACTGGCTTTCAGCTCTGGCTGCAAAGAAATGGGACAAACGGCGGAATGGGTCAAAGCATTGCACTCAGCCGCATCAGCCCAAAGCGCTCCCCAATGCATGGGGATGAACAAAACGCCTCGTCGAATGTATTGGGTGACGTGAACTTTGAGGCGCGCCTGGCCACGCCGCGATCGCACTTCGACCCAGTCACCGGACTGGATTTTCAGATGTTGGGCATCGACAGGACTCATCTCTAGCAGCGGCTCGGGATGCATTTTGCGAATTTTGTCGATCCGCCCCGTGCGGCTTTGAGTGTGCCAGTGGCCATAGAGGCGACCATTGGTCAGCACAAAGGGAAATTCCGGATCAGCCGGTTCGGCCAGCCCATTTTCGTGGAAGGCGGCAAAGTTGGCCCGTCCTCCAGGCGTGGGGAAAATGTGATCTTCATAAAGCCGTTTGTCGTGTTTGGTCGCGGCGGTCGCCGTGGTTTCCTGCTCTGGACACGGCCACTGAATCGGTCCTGCTTGAGCCAAGCGCTCGTGGCTAAGCCCGGTCATATCGCAGACGCGACCCGCCGTGAGCTGCACAAACTCGGCATACACGGCTGCGGAAGAGGGCCAGCTAAACTGCGGCACAAAACCCAAACGGCGGCCCACATCGGCAAAAATCTCCCAGTCGGCGCGCACCTCACCCGGTCGAGACCGAAACGCTGGACAGTAATTCACTGTGCGTTCCGAGTTCGTCATAATGCCGGTCTTTTCGCTCCATTGCGCTGCCGGCAGCAGCACATGGGCATATTCTGCAGTCTCCGTGGGATAGTAAGCGTCTTGCAAAATGGTGAAGGGCGATCGCTGCAGTGCCGCTTTGGTGCGGTCAATATCTGGCATGCTGACGGCTGGGTTCGTGGCCACCACCCAAAAAACGCCGACTGCTTGCTGCTCCAGGCCCACCATCATGTCCCAGGCCGCCAGCCCCGGAGTGGGCGAGATGCTGCCTTCGGGCACTTGCCAAACTTGTTCAACCGCGCGGCGGTGCTCAGGATTCTTAACTAAGCGATAGCCAGGCAGAATATGGGCCAATCCCCCAGCTTCACGGCCACCCATCGCATTGGGCTGCCCCGTCAGCGAAAAGGGGCCCGCACCCGGTCGCCCAATTTGGCCGGTCATCAGGTGTAAGTTAATTAATGTCCGGGCTTTGGCGGTGCCTTCCGCCGACTGGTTAATGCCCATGGACCACAGCGATAGCACGCTTTTGGCACGTCCCCAATAGCGTGCAGCGGTTTCTAAATCATCAACCGAGATGCCGCACACGGCTGCCACTTTTTCCGGCGGATACTGTTGAATCACTGCCACATAGTGGCTAAATCCCTTGGTGGCTTCATCAATGAATAAGGCATCGAGCCAGCGCTGGCGCAGCAAAATGTGGGCGATGCCGTTCATCAAGGTGATGTCGGTGCCGGGACGAATCGCTAAATGCAGGTCAGCGTCTTTGGCAGTTTTAGTGCGCCGCGGATCAATCACGATCAGCTTGACTTTGCCTTTTTTCTTCCGGTGATGATTGCGCAAGCGGTTAAAAACGATGGGATGGCACTCGGCGGTGTTGGTACCGATGAGGAAGGCGCAGTCCGTCTGCTCTAGGTCGTCATAGCAGGCGGGCGGGCCATCAGAGCCAAAGCTTTGAATATAGGCGGCGACGGCAGACGACATGCACAGCCGCGAGTTGGCATCAAAATTGTTGGTGCCCAAACAGCCTTTAAGCAGCTTTTGAGCCGTATAGTAATCTTCGGTTTGCAGTTGTCCTGAGCCATACATGCAAACGGCCTCTGGCCCTTGGGTGTCAACCACATGGCGAATGCGCTGAGCGATCGCATTCAACGCTTCATCCCAGCTAACTCGCCGAAACGGGTCATCTAGGGAATCGCGCATCAGCGGGTACAACAGGCGATTCTTGTTAATGGCGTCGACAATCGTGGCGCCTTTGATGCACAACATCCCTTGGCTGGAAGGATGGGTGCGATCGCCGCGCACCAGCCATTGCTCACTTTCCTGTTCAGGGGCGCCAATGGCAGCAACATCCAGGCCGCAACCAACACCGCAGTACGGACAAAGGGTTTTAGTAGAGGTCATGACTGTCTATGCAACAAAATCAAATTCACAAGCCGGCAAGAATAACCAGCCATTTTTATATAGATAACTGTCTAAAAGATCCGCTAGAACAATAGAGTGAAACCACCCGTGAAACTGTTAGCAGTGATCTTTCGCGGCAATTTCAGAGTGCTAAAGCGGCGCCGTGGCTGTTTTAGATAAACCACTTAGGTCAGTATTGATGCCGAAACGCCGGCTATTGGCAAAATAATTCAGCCCCAGAGTGTCGAGAAAACTTTTGAGCGATCGCTAACAAGGCTCTAAAAAAGCCGGGAGAGTTCTTCATCTGCGTGATGAAGTTAGTTCCCCCGGCTACTGTCTGATCATGTGCGGGAAACAAATTCCGCTGTTACCCGTAGACTTCGCGCAAACCTACATAAGACGGGCAGACTGCTCATCCGGCAGGGCTGACGGATGCGGCACCATGCCGGGATCTTCGCCCTCGTGGAAGTCCGCAAAGGAACCCTTGGGCTCATCCAGGAAGAAGATGCAGAGGAAGGCCACAATCAAGCCCGCAATACCCAAGAGCTGGAAGAACTGGGAATTGACCATCGCCATGATGGGCTCGCCACCATTTGCCGCTGCCGAAGCATCGGTGAACAGCAAACGAGTGGAAAGGTATGCCACCGCCCCCACATTACCGTAAGCACCGACGTTACCAGCAATTTGACCCGTAACCTTGCGCTTCACCAAGGGCACCATGGCAAAGGTGGCACCTTCAGAAGACTGCACAAAGAAGGAGCAGGCCATCGTCAGCAAGATGGCTAGGGGTAGCGGCCAAACACCGCTGACCATACTCATCATGAGATAACCGATGCCCATACCGGCAGTCAACACAACCATCGTCCACTTACGGCTGCCCATGCGGTCGGAAATTAGACCGCCGCCGGGGCGCGAAGCTAGGTTCATAAAGGCGTAGCTTGCCGCCACCAAACCAGCAGTGGCTTTGTCGAGACCAAAAGTCCCTTCAAAGAAGGCCGGCAACATGGTGACCACAGCAATCTCAGACCCGAAGTTGACGATGTAAGTCAGCTCCAGCATCGCTACTTGCTTAAACCGATAGCGCTCTTCGGGAGGATAAACCTTAGCGCCAGAGAGCAGATCCTTGTTTACTGACCAGCAGTTGTAAGCCTGGAATGCATAAAGCCCCAGCAGCGCTATAAAGGCAATGTACATGCCGCCTGTCGTTAGGAAGTTGACCTTTTGCAGACGCCAAGCTAGCACCATCAAAATCAGAGTGAGGGGCAAGTTCATCGCCATTAGGAACCAGAAGTCCCTAACCGAAGTCACTTCCATGCCGCGCGCACTGTCAGGCCGCTGATAAACCTTACCAGGCGGAGTATCGGTGACGTTGAAGTAGTAGAACACACCATAGAACGCCGCCACAATGCCGCTGCCGGCGATCGCCGCCCGCCAGTTCAAAATATCGGTCTGAAAGGGAGGGAACACCAGTACGCGGAAAGTTTCAGCCTCAGGGAACTGGAAAGAACCCGGTAAAGACGTCAGTGCTAGGGCAAAGATAACCATCGTAAAGGCAGAGAAGGCGGAGCCAAAGTTGCCCCAACCACCATAAATGCCTTCTGCCGTACCCACTTCCTTAGGCGGGAACCACTCAGCCGTCATGCGAATGCCGATAACAAAACCAGCACCCACGATACCCATCAACAGACGACCCAGTACCAGCTGATTAAAGCTTTGAGCGGTCGCAAAAATAAGACAGGGAATAGCAGCGTAAATTAATAGGCAAGAATAGGTCAAACGAGGACCGTACTTGTCTAGCACCATGCCGATGATGACTCGAGCCGGCACGGTGAGCGCCAAGTTGCAGAGGCCAAGCGTACCGACCTGTGCAGGCTCTAAACCAAAATCTTGAGCAATCGTCGTAGCAAACGGAGCAAAGTTAAACCAGATAACAAATGTTAGGAAGAAAGCAAACCAGGTCAGGTGTAAGACTTTATACCTTCCCTGAGTTGCCCTAGTAAACAACTCAACGAGCATTCGTGCTAATCTCCTAGTAAACCAAGAAACGACTTAAACCTTTGCAAACTAATCCCTTGCAAGGGTTTTTCTTATTCCAGACACACTCCCCAAGTGAGTGGGGATTCTCTTCAGTGGACAGCAACCATCAGTCGCGGCCCAAAGCCTGATTAAGCAACGGTCATCTGCAGATGACCGTTGTCTTGAGCGTCAGCCGCCGGCTGCGCGCCAAAATGTTCCGTTAGCAGCCCAGTGAGCACTGCAGGGAGCTCATCACAGGGCACGCCCTTTTGCACACAGGTGCCGAGTTTGGCGTCTTTGCCAACTTTGCCGCCCATATAAATATCCACGCCCTCAACGGTTTCACCGTCTTTGCGAACCTTTGTTCCCATCAGGCCAATGTCGGCGACCTGTGGCTGACCGCAAGAGTTGGGACAACCCGTCCAATGAATTCGCACTGGCGTTGGCAGATTGAGAACGGCATCGAGCTGTCGAGCGATCGCCAAGGCTCGCTGCTTAGTTTCCACCAGGGCAAACTTGCAGAACTGAGCGCCGGTGCAAGAAACCAGCGATCGCACTAAAGGACTAGGGGCGATGGAAAACCGCTGCAGTAGCGGCTCTGCACACAGCAAATCCAAACGCGAATCGGGGATGTTGGGGATAATGACGTTTTGCTCGACCGTCAGCCGAATCTCCCCTTCGCCATACACATCGGCAATGCGAGAAAAGTCAAACAAATCCTGAGCCATCAGCCGACCCACCGGCACGTGAAAGCCAACGTAGTTTAAGCCTGGTTGCTGCTGGGAGTGTATTCCCACATGGTCACGCTTTTCCCAATCGATGACATCTTCAGGGGCCGCGTCTAATAACGGCTTGCCATAGACCTTTTCGACTTCCGCCCGAAAGCTGTCCATGCCCCATTCATCAATCAGCCACATCAGTCGAGCTTTTTGGCGGTTGCCCCGCATGCCGTTATCCCGATAGACCTCCAAGATGGCGCGGGAAAGCGTAACAACATCATCACCAGGCTCCACCCAAGCATCCAGCGGCACCGCGGCGGCACATCGTCGGGCTGAGAAAAAGCCCCCAACTAACACGTTGAAGCCCAAAACACCTTCTCGATATGCGGGTACAAAGGCAATGTCGTTAATTTCAGCGTGAACGGCGTTATCGCGGCCACCTTCAACGGCAATGTTGAATTTGCGCGGCAGGTTGGTGAATTCAGGATTACCTTCACCTCGGTTAGTAATCATGTCCTGCAGCTTTTTGACCAAGCCGCGCGTATCAATCAGCTCATCAGCATCAATGCCGGCCACCGGCGAACCGGTAATGTTGCGTACGTTGTCCATGCCGGACTGCATCGAGGTCAATCCCACCTCATCGAAGCGCCGAAAAATATCCGGAATATCTTCGAGGCGGATACCGCGTAACTGCAGATTTTGCCGAGTCGTGATGTCAGCGCTGCCATCATCGCCGTAGCGTTGCACAACCTCAGCCAAAACTTTGAGCTGTTGACTTGATAAAATGCCGTTGGGCATGCGCAGGCGCAACATAAATTTGCCGGGCGTCACTGGCCGAAAGAAAATGCCAAGCCACTTCAGGCGCTGAGTTAAATCAGTTTCATCAACCGATTCCCATCCCAGTTGAGCAAAATGATCCAACTCGGACTTAACCGCCAGGCCATCTTTTTGAGCCTTGAACCTTTCAAATTTATTTAACTTCTCTTTTTTTTGAGCCGTAGTTACCACAGTGTTCGAACCTTTTTCAGGCATAGAATTTGTTAAACAGAAGCAAAAAGTCTAAGCGCCTAGCACTTACATGTAGCCAATCACTTGCCATAAAAATGTACGCAGAAAACACACCCTCCGGCGCTTGGCATGGTTTGCCTACGCTCAGAGAATGAACTTTGCCTCAATTTATAGGCAATCTAACTAGCGGCAGTGGAAATAATTAAATTTGGCAATGTTTTATTGCCTGGAGACAAATTAGGCGAGACAAAAGCTAATTTTTGTAGCTTGCGTTACTTTTCAATTGAAATATTGCAATATCAGAATTGATCCCATGCAAATATTGCATCGATCTTGAAGTTAGTCCTGTTTAGCTAGTCTTTAAAGCTAGCTGAATGCCTTTTTTAGAGAAATTTTGTGCTGCATTACTGAGCTTGATTATCTGGCTTGACGTGATTATCCAGATATTGACGGTGCGCCAATATTCTGAAGCTAGAACGTAGAAAACTGGCGATCGCGCTTTTCTTCTCCCATTGCACCAACGCACCAGCGCTACCAAACTAGCCATAGACTGTCCATTGCTAGCTGATCGTAGACATCTCGTGAAGCAGGGCGATCGCCGGAAAACTGATCGCGCACCTCACCCCATGCTCTTGATTTGATCAGGCGAAGGCTTCACACCAGTTCCCTTTTCAGGAGCTACAGATGTTGAAACTGAAGGCGCTGATATGAAAACGATTCCGCATCCACAATCGAAAATCCAAGATTGAACATGGGGATAAATCAGCCTAGAAAATTGGGGTAAGCGTCAGCATGCCGATCCCACCAGGTTTCTAACGCTAGATATTGATACGCCCCAGAGCCGCTTGAGTTGGCGTCAAGCATTTTTCTGATTGCGGTATTTCCAAGCGAGGTTGAGGATTTGGCCCCAAGTGCGGTGAACTCGCTTGGGCGTGCATCGCAGCAGTTCGGAGAGTTCTCCGGCATCCATATCGCGTTGCCCAGCGCGAATTTGCGTGCGGCGCAGTTGCAAAAGCTGCTGCTGCAGAGGATCAAGGGTGGCGATAAAGCCATTCCATTCTTCTAAAGACAGGCCCAAGTTATGCTCCAAATCGATGCCAAGCCACTGATGCACCAGATGCCAGTTATGGACTTGGGCGAACTTTTCAACATGATATTTGAAGCGCTGTTGCAGATAATCGCGCTGACGGGCTGTCAGGTCCAGGATTTCATCAATTTCGGCGGCGGGCAAGTCTTGTAAACGCAACACGAAATAGTCAATGCAGTCGTGCTGATCTTGGCTTTCGAGGTATTCAATAAGTTCTTGAATAATGCGATCGCGCAGCACCTGATCCGCCGGATCTTCGGCTTCGGTGACCATTTGCTCGCGTACCTGCTGCAGTGCCGGAGAGCGATTTTGGCCTTCCATTTCATCGGCTCGGGCCGACTCCATCGCCCGCTCGATGTCGACCGAAGTTTCATCGGGCTGACGACGGGCAAACGTTTGAGCTCGCAGCACAATGATTTGCTGATTCACCGCACCGGGAATGGTGATGCGGCGCTTGGCATACTGCTCGCAGAAAGTCATATATTCCGATAGCTGTAGCCGCGTTTTGGGCGAATAGTCAGGAGCCACATCGTTCTCCCGACGAAACGCCTTCAGCGATTCAATATAAAACCCCTGTAAGAAGTCTTCTAGCAGCGTGTAGCGACCTTCAAAGCCGAGTTGAGCCTTGCGAGGAGCGATATAGCGATAGGCGATCGCGCTTAGGGTACTGTGCAATTCCACCCGGCCCCGGTTTGAGCCCAGTTGAAAATATTTCACACACTTAGCGATACGGTGGCGGGCGAGTGATTGCTGCCAGTGAACGACATCGCCGGACGCTTGAATACGCTGACTCATGCGACAAATGCGATCAACTTCATAAGCTAAGCGCGTCGCGACTTGAGTGAGGCTGCTGACGCGCTCTGGCAAATCGCGCTTAAACTCAGCCATAATCCAATCCACCAATTCAGCGGGGGGTGGCGGTGTTGCCGGCGCCTCGCTCTCGGCATCAGGGATTAGTGGAGTATTGGGTGTGATCGTCTCCGCAGAGCCCACAGCGGGAATACCCGCAGCGCGGTTATCGGACGGGGGCGTAGATTGTTGAGCGCACAGGGGCGCATTAGCATTAGGGGATATTGAGCGAATCATAAGCGGTGGTAGTGCACAGTACAAAGTTGAGGAAGTTCTTGACAGAACTCTTTAGCAACCCTTGTGGAGTAACCCTACTTTATCCAGAGTGCCCAGATTGCAAGAAAATGATTGTGTCACTCTTTAGGAATGTGCCAGTTGAGTAGACATTCGTTTTGGGTGCGATCGCAGTCATCAGTCTGATAAAAAGGCTCCACAGCTCTTACCTGACAATGCTTTTAGCGACTTCAAGCTGGGGCACTGGCCAGAAAAATAGGCGACTCCGTAATCGCACTTATCGCAGACAGTCGAAACACTGGTCGCACTTTTCCGGAATGGCAGCCCGATTGATTGAATGTGGGCTGTTGCCTAAAGCGTAGAGTGCTGAATATGAAGTGCCACAAAACGGCATTAAGCTATCCGCCTATCTGACAGCTATTTACCACGCGAATGTTGAGTGATTACGCCCGGTTCACTGTTTCATCTGTCTATATCTATTTGATAATTGGTTTGTCTTTTGCGTAGTGGCGATCGCTCACGCCTGCCCGGATGTGTTGGCAGGAATTAGAATAGGCCATCCCCGCCTGATGACTTCGCTGATTTTTAGGAAGCAATTTTCTCAAATATAAAGGCTTCAACAGCTGAGATTCCAGCGTCTAATCGGTCCCTTCCTCTTTGCCAGAATTTCGGACATTGACGACGCGCTTCAGCAGATTGAACCAAAAGTTTGATCCCATAGAGATGGCAAACCCGGTAATTAACCAGCCAACCAGTCGACGGGGAATCAGCGGCACAAACCACGCAGCCTGCGCAGCTTCTTGCCTAGTGGTCACAGCCTTGCCATAGCCAATGGGCAGAGGCAAAGTGCTCAATATGTTGTCGACTTCTTCTTCCAACTGCGCGATTGCTTCAGAATTTGGCGCTGCAGAGGCCACCTCATCAGCCGCTTGGCTAATCACAGAGCGAATGGCCGGATCCCGAGCCAGGCGATCGAGCATGTGTAGCGAATCGGCGTTGAGAGAAATGGCGATCGCAATACCAATCAATAATCCCACAGCTTTGGCATTGCGCTTATAAACCCCCTGTGCTCGGGCCATGCCGCGATTAAACCAGGCTTCCACTTCGGTGCCCAGAGACTTGACGTCGGTTTCTAGATCGGACAAGTAAATTTTCAGACTGCTGACTGAATCATCGGCCAAGTTTTGCACCGTGTTGAGCACCGTATCGCTGGCCTGGGCTGCCAATGAACTGCTGGCTTTTTCGGCAAGAGAAATCAGCGTTGCCTGCAAACTGGCCGGAATTGACTGGGTTTCTATTGACTCAAAAATAGCTTTAGCGCGGCCATCGTTCTGGCCTACTAAGCTTTTTAATTCACGGTAAATCGTACTTTTCTGATCGACCACAGTCACCAATTCCGCCAAGTTCGGCTGAATGGTCTGCATCAAGGCAGCTTTGTCCAGTTTGGTGTTGGCGAGCGTTTGCTTAAGATAAGCCAGTCGCCGCATAAAGGTTTCAGTTAGCGGATGATTGTCGGGCAGGGTCGCTTGGGCCGCCGTGGTAAATTCTTCTAAGCGGGCAATGAGCCGATCAAGGGTCTCTGAGAGGGTAGCGCGGCGCGATTGAAAATCATCAATCAGCTGCCTAAGAGCGTTTTCAAGATGCTGAAACTCTGTGTTGAGCAAAAATTCATTCGCAGTGCTTGCACGCAGGTCATTGACCATATGACTGAGCGGCAGCAGCAAGCGTTCTTCACTAAATCGACTAAGCCGGCTATCGAGCAAAATTTTGCGCAGTTCTTCAATTTGTAAGCTTTCTAAAAGCGCCTGAGCAAAAGTTTTGGAAGGAATATATGAGGGACCGCTAGTCTTGTCGCCAAACACATTGCGAGCTTGAGTAATCGTTCGATAAGCCTTGCCAATTGCCTGGTTAATCAGACGAAAGAAATTGGCAATGGGACCAGCAGCTTCCTGATTCAAACTACGCAGCAAAGGAGTGTCGTAAAGACGATTAGCAAAGGCCTCTGCGGCCACCTTGCTTTCTTTGTCATTGGCTGCAATCAACACCTCAATTGAACGCTTTAAATGCTCTGCCCGCCACTGCAAGAGAGTGCCAATGATTTCCTGAATCTCGCTCGCCAATAAGCTAAGAACGAGATAAATAAAAACCAGGCCAATAGCGACCTCAAGGATAAGCGGTATGGACATGTCAACTACTTGGTACGGGCACCCAAAAACTGTTTATAAAGCCGCGAAGGCAATCCTGACGCACCAGATCACAAATAAAATTTAGCGCTGCTCAAGACTGCTACTCGGCAAACCAATTGGCAATAATTTAATCACTGCTATTTTCGCAGTAGCGGCAAAAACCTTTGTCAAAGATAACGCTGACCATTGGCTAGCCAGCTTTTCCAGACTTCACAAACGCTAGTTTTAAGGCGTCTGAGAGCAATAGAAAAAATTTAACAGCCAAGGGCGATCGCTTACTCACCGCTAAAAATATTGCCGGCACATGCTTAGATAAAGCTGCCTTAATCTTCTTCGTCAACATCTAATTGCTTAAGATGAATATGCTTTCGTCCTAGAGAAATCTCGAATTCATCTCCTGGCTTTAATCCCATCTGCTTAGTGTAGGTTGCGCCGATCAGCAAATTGCCATTGGATTGAACCGTGATGCGGTAGCTAGCGCTGCGTCCACCCCGACCATTTGTACTCTGCTCGCTGTCAAGTTCAATGCCTTCGGCGGCAATTAACGCGTTCATGAATTTCATCATATTGACGCGCTCAGTACCATTTTTGGTAATGGTGTAATAGCCGCAGGCTCTTGCTTTTTCTTCCTTCGTGAAGTTTTCCAACTCTTTGACTTTTTGTACCAACGCTTGCCCAGTCAATATCTCTTGCTTTTCAGCCATTGTTGATGTCTCACAACCTACAACTTTTCAACATACAGAACTCAGGATTAGTCAAGAAATTACGTCCAATCCTATCGACATTAACTGTAATCCTAAATCCGGAAATCAGATCTATCGAATTGTGTTTCTTTGCATTAATGTTGATTATGAAAAAAACACTTTGCAGAATTTACATCTAATGAGGCACATTATTCAAGATTGGAATCTTAGCGCAAAATCATATTTGTGAACGATATATTTGTAATGAATGCTTGAAAAGATTGAGCCGCTGTGCAAGTTGTCAGGAACCTCGTTGATCCTTTGATTGCTAGCGTGATTGAAAACTCTACAATAGATTCGCCAGACTCACATTTGCAATGGGTCTTCCTGCCCGGTTGTTTTCTTAAATTTAGAGATTGCGATCGCTCAGTCACCAGTGGAAGTCCAGCGGCTAGATTTCCCACTTGAGCCATGCAGCCCTTTGCCGCAAAGTCGTCATCTCTAGCTGAGGGGCTATTAAGTACATCCGCTTGAAGTGAACTGTAAAATTCTGCATGGCTTCCCTTAGTTTCTCCAATTCATGGGGAAATCGGCGTTCAAAGTTCCCAAGCATCATCGAATTTACGGGGCTAGGCCGCTGACAAGCACTCACAAATTGTTTATGTATAACAGATGGAGCTGGCAGGTCTGATACGTGCAGTGGGAAAAAATCTCGATCAACTTGTCAGCTTAAAAAGAGAATTTCTCAAAGCGACACAATCGGCATCTATTTACTTGAGATTTTTAAGGCTGCTGATCTCGCCTTGCTGGATTAAGAAATTCTGCGCCAGTTTTAAATTTAGGGAGATGAGCTTTGTGGACTCTGAGGCTGGCTGACGTATGCTAAGAGTGCTCTAAGGAATTTTGCCTTCAGGAACTCGATTTTTATAAGGAGAAATATTCAGAGAGTAACTGCCTCTGATGAAAGCTCAGAAGCTAAGATTCAATTCTTCGCCCAGATTTCAGGATTTTGAACCATCTTTTGAGTCGAGCTAGGGCACGACTGAATTAAAGAACTGCAAGGCGCCCATGAAACTGACCAAACGCGGACATTACAGCGTCAAGGCACTATTAGATTTGAGCTTGCAAACTGATGGTGGACTCGCTTCGGTGAAGACGATCGCCCAGCGTCAAAACTTACCCGCCCCCTATCTAGAGAAACTGCTGATTGAGATGCGACGCGCTAATTTGGTGGTTTCGGTACGCGGCTCCCAGGGCGGCTATCGGCTAGCTAAAGCGGCTACAGACATATCCCTTGGCGAAATTTTGGCGGCTGTGGGCGAAACGGCAGCTCCTCTGTCTCGCTATGCTCCTGACCTCAATCAAGCGGAAGATTGGGTCACTTTCAGCATTTGGAAGCGGCTGCACGAAAAGATGAAGACGGCTCTGTTTAGCATCACCTTAGAAGACCTCTACTACGACGCCCGCAGTTGGCAAGCCGCTCAGGGAGAGAATGCCAGCTTTGTGGTGTAACCAGGCGATCGCCATTCTGTGGTTAGCGGCAGCGTTAGATTTTGGATTAGGGGATCCGTGGCACTGGCTGCATCCGGTACAGGTGATGGGCTGGGCGATTCAACATTATCAGTGCGGAGCACAGCGGTGGTTACCTTCACCAAACGGGCAGCGGCTGGCCGGAATTGTTTTGGGCAGCGGTTTGCCGCTGCTTAGTGGCACGCTTGCGGCTGGATGGGTGATTTTGGCTGCTTATCTACATCCCGGGTTGGGGTTGGCGATCGCGGTTATCACCCTAGCTAGCTGTTTGGCGGCTCGCAGTCTGCGGTGGGCGGCAGCAGATGTTTTACAGCCGCTGCGACAGCATGATCTGCCCACTGCTCGACAGCGACTCAGTCGCTATGTGGGCCGCGATACCGACAGCCTTGCAGAGCAAGAAATTTTGCGAGCGGTTATGGAAACCATTAGCGAAAATGCCACCGATGGCGTTATGGCACCGCTATTTTACGCGCTGATAGGATTGATGATTACTCCAGCCGCTGGGGTTGGTCTGGCGATCGCCTATAAAGCCTTAAGCACTTTGGACTCCATGGTGGGCTATCGAGTACCGCCCCATCAGCATTTGGGCTGGTTTAGTGCTCGCGCGGAAGATGTTATCACTTGGCTACCCTGCCGCCTAACCGTGCTCACCATCGCTCTGCTGTCGGGACACCCCCACCGAGTCTGGCGATTCTGCTGCCGCGATGCCCCGGCCGATCCCAGTCCCAATGCCGGCTGGAGTGAATGTGCCTATGCTGCAGCTTTGGGAGTACAGCTTGGCGGCCAGAATCTTTATCGCGGTCAAGTGAAGCAAAAACCGCTGCTGGCTGAGCCCACTCGTCCCGTCACGCTAGCCGTGATTCTGCAAGGATTGCAGTTGACGCGGTGGGCCTGTCTCAGCTGGCTGCTGGTGGGCAGCGTGGGGCTAGGGATTCGTTATGGGTTGAGCTATCTTGGCTGAGAGAGCCAAAATACAGTGTCAGGTTCGAAGACGAACGCATGCCCAACTTCGTAGAACTCCTATCCCGGCAAGAAATGCGGCGCACAGTTAATCGGCTGGCGTCAGAAATTGTTGAGCGCATTGACGTGCTGGATAACCTTGCGCTTGTCGGAATTCACACTCGCGGGGTGCCCTTGGCTCATCTGCTGGCTGAGCAAATTAGTCATTTAGAAAACCACACCGTCACTGTGGGCACGCTCGACATCACTTTTTATCGAGACGACCTCGACAGCATTGGCATTCGCACCCCCGAGCGCACTGAAATTGATTTTGATTTGGCGGGTAAAACACTAGTGCTGGTGGACGATGTGATTTACAGCGGCCGCACCATTCGAGCAGCCATGAACGCGGTTAATGACTACGGGCGGCCCGATATGATTCAGCTAGCTGTGCTGGTCGATCGCGGTCATCGACAGTTACCAATTCATCCCGACTTTGTCGGCAAGGTCGTGCCCACGGCCCGCGAAGAAATCGTAAAAGTATTCATAGCTGATATTGATGGCCATGATGCCGTGCACCTGATTCGCCGCGAGATGAACTAGCTGAGCCAACAGCCGAGGCGCAACCACCTGAAAATACATGAAAGCCTATCGCAGCATGGGTTTAGCCAACGGTTTACCGAGTTGATTGGGAATCGTTCGCCAACTGCGGCTAGTACTTATCACAGTCGGCATTGAGCCAAGGTACATATCATCAAGGCGAGACCCCCAACGAAGGCGAGCGCTGCGACCCATAATAGTGAGTTGAAAAAGACCTGGTGAAGAACAAAGGGTCTTTGAGTAAGTGGAAGCCCCTTTCTGAAATTTGCTTGTTTTTGTCAGTGGGGAACACTTGGCTGGCCGTGAAGTCAGGTGCCGCGAGCATATTGATGGCTAGATGAAGCACCTTGCCTTTCGCTCAGCGGTGACGACGTCGCTGGCGACGGGACCACCTCAGCCTGGAGATGATAATTGTTGCGTGATGGGGCTTGTCCTTAAGCAGGATGTTCCGGTTGGTCACAGCGCGCCTGTCGTTCCACGGCAACCTCTGAGAGTCAATGCAACGGTCACTTGTCCGCCTGTCGTTGGGCCGCTTGTCGAGCATCGGCGGCACGGCAAAAGCTTGCTGCCGTAACTGACGGAGTTGCTTTTGGGCGCGTTGAGCTTGCATACCCCGTTGCTTATCCGGCTGCTTGAGGTCACTCTAGCAGTGCTGTTCGCTACAAACTACATTCCACCATTGAACAACCCTTGCCACAGTTATTCATGCATTCTCCTCAGATGAGCCTTCCCGCACGTACACACTATCGAAGGTCCACTGCTGTTGAAACTCGGCGGTGGAGTTGGCCAAAGACGGCACTATCGGACTCATTGCCATCGCCACTCGCAGAAATAACGGCACATCGCCATCATTGCTGCAGATGACATCTACCAAAAACCGCTTCAGGTCAGGCCGATGGTCTTTAGAGTAGCCATAGGTAAGCTTCAGCAGCCTCAACCCGTGTATTATTCGACTCCGCTCAATCCAGCTAAACCGTTTGACTTTAAGACGAGGAAAGCGGCACAGAGTCAAAGACTGGAGCAATGAAGAATCGTGAGCACTTGATCTAAAGCAAAACCAATAGCTTCCTTCAAAGAAAAGTACGATGTTCTCTGAAGTGCAGTATTTGGTAATCGGACTCAGCCTGACAATGCTACGCCACCAATATTTTTAGTGCTAATGTTGAACGCATAAAGCTCTTGTAAACGGCGTTATGAAATTGGTGAATTTAATGCATAACGCCTGTCTTTTGATCAGGGAAAATACGCATTATCGATATCCTGAAAATTAGCTGCACTACCTAGCGATATCGAATTTATTCGATCAAACGATGTTATGCACAATTTTCAATTTGGGGGACTAGCGGGCATACTTTGCTTGCTAGCCGGTTTGATGATTAGCAATAAAGCGGTTGCCCAAGTACCGCTAACGCAGGCTGATGTGGAAGCGTTGCAAAACGCAGTGGAACTACTACCAGAGTCAGGTGCATCACGATCAGCAACTCTTTCTGATCGGTTAAATTTGGGAGACGCCATTCGCACCGCCGTCGACTCAAGAGCCGATTTGCGCTTCAACGACGGCTCTCTAGCTCGCATTGGTGAGCGTGCGACTTTTTGGTTCATTCCTGACACTCGTAACTTTCGCTTATCTAACGGCACGGCCCTTTTCCTAGTGCCTCCGGGACGGGGCCCTAGCACGATTGAAACACCTATCGTTGTAACTGGAATTCAGGGAACAGCGATTCTCGTTCGTCACATTGCAGCGGCTCCGATTGCGGAGCCGTCTCTACAAAGCTGGGAATTGGCTGGTGCCGAGGGGCGCACTATTGTTATGGCGCTAACCAATAATCCGAACGGACCGGTCAAGGTAGAAATAGCCAGTGGTCAGGCAGTCTTTTTAGCTGCTGGACAAATGGCGATCGCCACCCGTAGTGCGGTAGAAGTCTTCGAATTTGACCTGCGGTTGTTTTATGAAACTAGCCTATTAGTTGAAGGCCTCTATCTAGATGATCCCAACTATCCAGATACCGGCTTGCCAATTGATGCTATTCGTCGAGAAACGTTGGATGGATTGTCACAGCAGACCGCGTTTGTGGGAGACGCCGTGCTGGACTCTGAAATAGTGACTATCACCGGTGCTGTCGCGCCGGGCTCTGAAGGCCCCATGACTGATAGCAATGGCATTCGTCAATCTTCTACCGAGCAGGGAGCCTTAGGGCGAAGTACTGCCCACATCGATAGTGTTGACAACCATCTTTTACCCATCAACCGGCCTCCAGCCGTAGCTCTTCCCGCTCCGAGTGCGGCAGTGCTGGATGCCGCCGATGAGTCTCTATTTGGGCAAGAAGTCCTTTTGCCGAATGAGGTTTCTGATGTGTCCAGCGATGCTAGCGGCGGCACTTTGACGGTTCCAACTGCGGGCGTAATCGATCCGACGACCGTTGAGCCAGTGGTTATTACAGTGCCGGGAACGCCGACGGGGTCACCCCCGCCCATTACTCCAATACCGTCCACGGTTGTGGTCGACGGACCACCGACAGGCCCTGACACTGGAACCCCTGGAATAGTGGGCGGTGAGATCCCAACGACAGCCGCCGATGAGGTGTTTAATACGGCGGGTGACGCTCCGGTCGGTGGGGATTGATATTTCTGGTGCGAATACAACCAATGCAACAATACCACTGTCAACACCGCGATGTTGCTGCGGAAAGCTAACCAATCATCCTGAAAATAGCCTGCTGATTGACGGGATAATCTATATCACCAGCAAGATTCGCACCCATCGAGATGCTAGAGATAAGAGCCAGTGTGAGCGTCTTGCTCACACGCCGATACCGCTCGTTTGGACTTTTTTCAGCAGCACCCCAACAATTAGGGTCGCGCTCACAGTATCCTACGGTCGAATTGGATCGTTTGCTTGACCTAGTCAACAAACTATACTGACAGCGTCGTTAGTAAGGAATTTCCTCATAATAGGATTCGGGGAGATTGCTGACGGCGCGTTCCAGTTCGGCGAGTGAGCGATTGTAACCAATAATTGCCTGCACTAAATTAACCTCAGCATCAGTCAATTCGGACTGAGCATTGAGAATATCGAGTTGAGTACCCACTCCGGCATCGAAGCGTAGATTGGCCAAATCCAGTGCTTCCTGAGCTTGTGTGACGGCCAAACGGGCCGTGTCAATATTGGTTTGGTTGGACTGGAGATTGAAAAAAGCACTTTCGACTCCCAGGCGAACCGTATTGCGAGTTTCTTCAAAATTCCGCTCGGCAATTTCAATATCCAGCTCTCGCTGCCGAGCGCGGGCTCGGGCCGCACCACCTTCGAATAGGGTCCAAGACACCTGAGCGCCGAAGGCATAGTTATCGCTAAAGCTGTCCTCCTGAGTAAGCACATCACTTAAGTTGTAATTGGCAAACAAATCAACCTGCGGACCTAAAACGGAAAGTTCAGCCCGGCGCAAGGCTTCATTTACGTCACGCTGAGTCAGCTGTTGCTCAAGTTCGGCCCGGTTTTGATAGGCCAATACAATGCTTTCTTCTAAGCCAAGGGACCAAGTGCCAGCAATATTTACCGGCAGCGTAGTGATAGTCAGCGAAGGCGGCACATTTAGCCGACGCGCTAGGGTTCTCTGCGCCACCTGGCGCGATCGCTCGGCGTTTACTAGATCTTGCCGGGCATTGGCCACCTGCACCTGAGCTCGCAAAACATCAAAGCGTGTGCCCACACCCACTTCTTCGCGCAATTCCGTATCCTGCAAATTACGTTCGGCCTCTTCGAGAAAGGCTTGACTAATACGAATAGATTCGATCGCCGTCTGCAAATCGTAGTATTCGTTAGCGGTGTCTAGGCGCAACTCTTCCTGCCGCCGCTCCACTTCCAGCAGAGCCAACTGTACCTGCTCTGCTGCCGCTTCGATTGTGGCTTGACGTTGGCCAGAGGAGAAGATGTTGTACACGACATCGATCTGGGCCGAATAGGAGACGCCCAATTCTTCAGAAGTACTGGTGTCAAAGCTGAACCCGCCGTCCGCAGTGGGAGTTAGGCCGCCGCCCCCAGTGGTAGTGGTATTTTGCCCCTGCAAGTTGCCACTGACCGACACTGTGGGGAAATTGGCCGCCTGAGCTTCTCTCAAAGCGGCTTCATTTTGCTCTAGCTCCAGCAGCACAACTCGGAGATCAGGATTATTGCGATAAGCCAGCTCGACTGCCTGTTCGAGGCTGAGCGGCTGGCTGCCAATAATTTCAATTTCTTCCGGCGTTGTCTGAATCAGTAGGGGATTGGGATCCGGTTCCAGAAACTGGAGTTCATCCAACACCTGTTCATCAGGAATAGGAATATCGGCATCGGACTCGCCCACTGCCGGAGTCGCTTCCTCCGCAGGCGGCGAACTATCAATCTCATCAGCGGCCGGTAAGTCTTCCTCCTCAGCAGCGGGCTCAGCTCGTCTCTCAGCCGGTTGGGCTGGCTCATCGGGAGCCGTATCCGGCAGGGGACTGAAGACTTCAACCTCGTCCTCGTCCTCCGCGGCTGGCTCATTTTCTTGGGCCACTGCAGGCGTGGGGAGAGAGGCATCGGCTCCATCAGTCGCTGGGTTATCAACCTCCCCACCGTCACCAAGAATGCCGGAATCATCCGCTTCGGAAACCTCTGATTCGCTCTCACCGATCGCCGGTGACGCTTGGCTGACCGATAGGCTAAAACGAGGGGTCGGCGATTTCAGCGGCTGCGGTTTAATGTTGTCGGTAGCCAAAAGCCGTTCGGGCGGCGGGCTGACGATAGCGACTAGAGCGGGCGAGCCATTTTCAGGTGAGGCCAGTGGCACCTCAGGCGTTGGAGCAGGCGAAGGGGCGACAGGCTCAGAAGCTGGCATCACCGGGGCTGACGGTTCAGCGGCAGCGATGGCACTGAGAGGCAGCGCAGACGCTCTCGCTAAGTCAGGCGCTGGCACCGGAGAGACCGCAGCTTCAACGCTAGCCTGTGGTCTGGCGGTAATCGCGAGGTCGGACTGCCGCGATCGCTCAGATGTCGACGTTTTAGCCAGGGAGGCTTTGGCCGCAGTTGCAGAAGGTCGAGCCGCTGAGGCATCGGCTGATTCAGCCCAGCCCAGCCAACTAGCAGCGGGCAGGGCGGCAATCGCCAGCCCAAATTGAATGCGTATAAACCAGGGAGACAGCATACCTTTTTGCATAGGATTTTTGGAGGCTAGGTGGCCAAAGCGCCGGTTGAAACAGCCGCCGCGAAGTTTGATTTTACTAACCGGTTTAGTTTAACGGTAGCATTTTAGACGATTCTGCCGGCAGCGGCTGAATACATCTTTCTATCAGTCCATCCACACCGTCTACCGGAAAAATTGGTACCTGTAAAGCGTCACTGACTGATTCTACGCTCTGATCGTCCAAAAAAAGCCATTTTTGTGGATTACCGGGGTCAGTCGGTTTCAAGAGAATCTTTGGCAGCAGCAGTCCGTCGCCAAGATTGCGATCGCGCAAATGCAGTAGCAGATCATGTCCTGTGAGCAATCCCGTAACCGTGATGGCCTGCCCCCAATAGTCGCTGTTCATAGCGACCATCTCGACCGTAAGCTGGTCAACCTGATTGAGCTGCTGCAAAATCGGCTGAAAAGCGTGCTCAACCGCATTGCCCACAATCCAAGTAAAACGTCGCGGCGCGGCAATTTGAGTGGGTAAGTTCACCGCTGCCACCGTAAAGTCAGTCAAAAACTGGCGGATGGAGCCGACACCGTTGCCGAGTTGGGGATAATCTTCATAGTCGGCAGCGGTAGGCAGGGCGCGGCCAGCAATCAGAAACCACTCATCGGCTAGCCAAGCGAAAGTTGTGCCAAACTGCGGCTTGAATTGCGCCTGCAGCGCTTTCACCTGATCAATTACCTCCCCAGCTTTCGAGGGCACGACGGGAATCAACTGATCCTTTTGGGGACGAAAGCGGGTCAGTCCGACGGGCACCACTGCAGCCGAAATTACTGTGGGAATTTCGCCCTGATGAAAGGTGGCTAAATCCTGTAGAGTACGCTCCAGATGAGGGCCGTCATTAATGCCTGGACACACCACTACCTGCGCGTGAATTTGCAATCGCTGTTCCCGAAACCAAGTCAGTTGCTGCAGCAGTTCACCCGCCCGGGGATTTCTGAGCAGCCGCGATCGCACGTCCGGTTCGGTGGCATGAACCGAGACAAACAGCGGTGACAGCCGCAGTCGCGCGATTCGTTCCCACTCCGGCGGCGTCAGATTAGTTAGCGTCAAATAGCTGCCATATAGAAAGCTGAGGCGATAATCATCATCTTTCAGATAGAGCGTTTCTCGCTTACCCGGAGGCTGCTGATCGATAAAGCAAAACGGGCAGCGATTATTACACTGCATCAGACCATCGAACAGGGCTGTTTCGAACTCTAGGCCCAGGTCTTCGTCATAATCTTTCTCTAGCTCGACATGGTGAGGCGTTCCATGGGCATCTTCGACATCCAAAGCAAGTTCTTCGTCGGCACATAAAAACTGATAGTCAATGAGGTCACGGGGGGCCTGGCCGTTAATTTTGACCAGGCGATCGCCCGGCTCAAATCCCAGCTCTTCGGCAATGGAGTCGGGCAGTACCCGGCTAACAACGGCTGGACGTGTAGACGACTGACTCATAGAAACCGACGGACACAAATTAAGGAAACAACAATGGACGAGCAATGGCTGAAACTGGTCTAGTTGCCTTAAGCAAGATAAACCCGAAGCCGCACAAAATGAGCTTTGCCGCCGCCAAAGTCTAGAAAACCTTTTTCTGCGGACCAGATAGCAGCGTTAGCCTGCCAAAGGACTAGAGATATTGGCCATGTTAGGGCTCGAATCTCAATGCCAATCCATGACAATACCCTTATGTCGCCACCAGTTTCTTCAGAATAAGAGGGTGAATCCTCTGGTTGTGGACTAGGCATCAATACAGGGTTGAGTGCACCTCACTGAGCGCACTACATAGCCCAGATACCCAAAGCTATATGGCAAGGAAAATAGGTCAGTTTGCATTAAGGTCAGCCAGCCTATCGTTCCTTTAGAGAAAAAACGACACGCTACTCTTCATCATGCCGCAAGGTTTAGAACTTTTATAGTTTATCTGCTGTAATGCCCCAGAGAATAGCCAGCCCAAAGCCAATGCGATAGAACACGAAAATCCAAGTCGTGTGATCTTTCAGAAAGCGAATCAGCCAGTAAATCGCGGCGTAGGAGGAAATGGCTGACGCCACAACCCCTGCGATCGCGGCGACAGTGCCCACAGTTGAGTCGGGGGAAAACAATTCGTTAAGCTCAGCTAAGCCCGAGAGCAAAATTGCGGGAATGCCCATCAGTAGAGAAAAACGGGCCGCTGTTGGCCGATTTAACCCCATGAAAAGACCCGCTGTAATCGTGGAGCCTGACCGCGATACCCCAGGAATCAAAGCGAGTGCCTGGGCTAATCCCATTCTGATGCCATCCCACTGGCTCACTTTGGCGTAGCCCCGTTCCCGTGTGCCAGTGACCTCGGCAATGCCTAAGAAAATAGCCAAACCGATAGACGTCAAAGCAATCACAAATGAGCTGCGGGCCACGGTTTCATAGGCTTCTCGCAGGCCAAATTTCACCAGCAGCCCCAGAACCACGATGGGAATGGTGCCGACGATAATTCCCATCGCTAGACGAAAGTCGGGCGCTTGATAGTCCTTGCGAGCGATCGCCTGGCCGACGCCAATTAATAGCTGTCGAATATCACTCCAAAAATAGCCCACAATGGCGATAATGCTACCTAATTGCACGATGGCAGTGAAAGCGACGCCCGGATCGCGCCAACCCAAAATCACCGGCACGATTTTGACGTGGGCGGTGCTGCTAATGGGAAGAAACTCAGTTAATCCCTGCACGATACCAATAACAACAGCCTGTATTAAGGAGAGCTTTTGGCTCTCTCCAGTCACCAATAAAACGGAGCTTAGTATAGACATATATCAAATCCACATAAATAGAAATTGGTGAGTCACGAGCAATACGCAGAATCAGCGCAGCAAGAGCGTTGTTCAACTCAAATAGGCATCTAAAATAAACTTCAAATGAAAGAATAGCCCGCTTTCTTAATGAGTTTACCCATCTAACGGTCTTCAAACCGTGATGTAGCCTGTAGACGCCTGCTTTATGACGGTAGGCAGATGCAATGGATAGGGCGTCAAGTTAAGAACATCGACCCAGTTATCGATACATCGAGCGCACAACTCGGGGGCCACAAGAGCCTTGTCGATAGCTTCGGAATTATCGGCAACCAATGTCAGCAACCTTCTGCAGCGAGTCCCATCGCACCCACTCTAGATGGCGTCATTTCAAGGCGAGCCATCTTAACTGCGAGTAGATGGAAAATTTACTTAAAACTTACGCAGTTGAATCCAATTTCGCCCCAACTCCGCAATTCTGAAGATGATCGGATTCAACACTTTCCAAAACGGGAAGCAACAGCAGTCAGATGCATAAGTTCTGGTTATGTTTGGCAGATCGCTGAATAGGTTGACTCTGAACGGAGCGCAAATGATTCTGCAAACTCATCGAAATCGGCTTCTCAACGCCGTTGACGCCCAATACGCAACTGAAAACTTATGGTATGTTAAGAAGGGTTAAAAACCTGAGAAAGCCGTTGTCATCTTTTTCTCCTCCTTCTAAATCTACCGGCCAAAGAGTCAGTGCTCTGCTAGCGTCGGCAATGCCTGAAATTCTGTTTACAGAGCGAGCAAAGGTTGGCGTAGCAGCAGTTTTCTTGGTGGTGGTGCCGGTCTTTTTTCAGGCGCCTTTGGTGAGATCGCTGCCCTGGTTGAGTCTTGCCCTAACCGGCAGTTGGCTGCTGGTGGGAGTTAGCTTAAGCTCTCGGACGACAACTCGACTATGGGGTGATTTGCTGACCGGATTTACCTGGACTTGGCTAGCCGGTTCATTGTATTGGGGATGGCTGCGCACAGAACCATTTTGGCACTTGCCAGTAGAAACCTTGGGATTACCGCTGGCGGTTTTATTGCTCCTGCGAGGACAAGGGAGAGTCGGCAGCTATTTTTTTCTGGGTTCGCTGTTTGGCACGGCGGTTACTGACCTTTACATTTACTGGACTGACCTGCTGCCGATGTGGCGTCAAGTCATGGTGGTCGATCCCGAATGGGTGTCCCTAATCTTACAAGAAGCGGCAGATTCTCTACAAAATTCTGTCAGCGTTAGTCGCGGATTGGTCGTGGCGCTTGGCTTGCTAATTGTGGGAATACTACCCTTGCAGTCAAAACAAGCTTGTTGGTGGGCCTTTAGTGGTGCAGTTTTGAGCACGCTGATTGTTGACCTGCTGTTCCTAGGAAGTGCATTCTGCATATAGGCTGGATTGCTGGCTCTTAAATTTGATGGCAATCGCTATTGATCTCGCTGACTGGGTACGCCATGATGATTGGCAACCCTCAGCATTATTCGATTGGCGCGAGTTATTTCCGGTTTGGCCAATTCGGCTTAACTTTTGCTTTTTTGATCACTGCTGCCGTTCCTCTATTCCTGTCAGGCTCCGTGATTCAATCTCAAGGTCCTTATGTGGTTCTGAATACTGAGTCTGGAACTCGCCAGATTTCGTTGATTGGCATCAACTGCTGGACGGTCGGTCGAAGCGATGACAATAATTTGGTCTTGCCAGACCGATGGATTTCTCGTAACCATGCCATGCTGCAGATGATGGAGACGGGTGAGTTCTATTTGATTGATCTCGGCAGCCGCAATGGCACGTTTGTCAATGGACGCCGGGTTAGCGTGCCGGTCAACTTATCAGACGGTGACCACCTCACATTTGGGCAAACGGAGCTGCAGTTTTTCTGTGTCGATAGCGATCGCTCCGCCAATAATCTTGACACCATCGATACCAAAAACGTCACCGCGACGGCGACCCTACATTTACGTCGGCTCATTTCCGTGATGGTGATGGATATTCGCGACTATACAGTGCTGAGTCGGCAGCTTGATGAGAGCATTCTGTCGGAATTCATCGGCACTTGGTTTCGCTGTGCCGGAGAAATTATTAGTCGCCACGGTAGCTGGGTCGATAAATATATCGGGGATGCCGTGATGGCGGTTTGGATACACGGCACAGAAAGCGTGGGTCCCGCAGATCTCATGCACATTTTGTATGCGATGAATGAATTGGCTCAAATGACGGCCCAACTGCACAAGCAATTTCCCTTACCGTTTCCGCTGAGAGTCGGAGCGGGCCTCAATACCGGCCATGCGATGGTGGGCAACACAGGAACCGGCACGCAGCCAGACTACACGGCGATCGGCGACACTGTGAATGCGGCTTTTCGGTTTGAATCTTCAACTAAACAGTTGGGGCTCGACGTGGCCGTGGGCGAAACCACCTTCGATCATCTTGCCGAGATGCCCGGTCTCGAAGACCTCTTTCGCCGCTACATTGTTCATCTGAAGGGCTACGAAACGCCTACTGTCGCTCACGCTACCACCTTTTCTGACCTCGACCGATTTATCCACCGGCAAGGGTATGTTAATCACTCAGAAAACTAAGGTGCGTCTCTAGACGTTTGTCTAGCGGGCGCTTGATGGCTTCATCAATAGTTGTGTTTCGCGAATCTTCCACGACTTTTAGCGGCGGCTCTGCTCAGCCGATATTGCCTAACAGTCATGGCTGAAGCTGTAAATTAGCCGGACGCCGCCTGCTGCTGGAGGGCTCACTCTGAGTCGTCGATGATGGCAGTGCGATCTAATAACAGCAGATTACGCAGAGCATCGGTGTCAAGTTCGGTGAGCCACTGTTCGCCAGCGCCGACCACTTGTTCGGCCATCGCCTGTTTGGATTCAATCATGTCGTGGATTTTTTCTTCGAGGGTGCCACTGGTGACGAACTTATGCACCTGTACATTTTTGGTTTGGCCAATGCGAAAGGCTCGATCAGTAGCCTGATTCTCCACTGCCGGGTTCCACCAGCGGTCAAAGTGAAAGACGTGATTCGCGCGAGTCAGGTTAAGACCAACTCCCCCGGCTTTGAGCGACAGGATAAAGAGGCGGGGGCCATTGGGATCTTTCTGAAAGCGATCGACCATGACTTCGCGCTTAGTTTTAGAAGTACTGCCGTAAAGAAACAGGGTTTCCTGTTTGAAGGCAGTTTCTAGATGGGCTTGGAGCAGCTTGCCCCATTCGGCAAATTGGGTGAAAATGAGGGCCCGATCGCCCTCATCCAGCAGTTCCTCAACCATCTCATCGAATCGCAGCAGCTTGCCCGAGCGCCCAACCAGCAGCTGTTTTTGCGCTTCCTTCAGAAATTGTGCAGGATGATTGCAGATTTGCTTAAGCTTGGTCAATAGCCCGAGAATTTGGCCACGACGCTGCACCCCCTCTGCTGCTTCAATATCTCTTAGGGCCTGCTCAACGGTGGCTTGATAAAGTTGAGCCTGTTCTTCAGAAAGGCTGCAGAAAATAGTCATTTCCTGCTTTTCGGGCAGGTCTTGAATGATGGTGCGGTCGGTCTTCAGGCGGCGCAGGATAAAAGGCTGAACCAGCGATCGCAAAGTTTTCAACGAAGCCGTATCACCATAGCGCTCGATGGGGGTGGCAAAGCGCTTTTGAAAGAAATTTTTGGGACCCAGATAGCCAGGATTCAGGAAATCCATAATGGACCAGAGTTCTGCCAGGCGGTTTTCCACCGGTGTCCCCGTGAGCGCAATTTGAAATTGGGCCTCGATTTGCCGGACTGCTTTGGACTGCTTGGCATCAGGATTTTTGATGTTTTGTGCTTCGTCCAGCACGACCCCCAACCATTCCACCCGTTCAAAATCCTTGAGATCGCGCTGCGCTAGGGCATAGCTGGTCAAGACGATGTTTGATCCCCGAGCCTTGCGGGCAAAAGCCGCCGCGTGCGATCGCTTGTCGCCGTGGTGCATTAGCACTTTCAGCTCAGGGCCAAACTTATGAATTTCCCGCTCCCAGTTGCCCAGCACCGACGTGGGACAGACCAGCAAGACCGGATCAGCTAGGAGATCGCGCTCTTTCATAGTCAGCAAAAAGGCGATGAGCTGAATCGTCTTACCCAACCCCATATCATCGGCTAGACAGGCGCCAAGTCCCCACTGTTCTAGGAATACCAGCCAGGAGACGCCCCGAGCTTGATAGGGACGCAGTTTGCCGGCAAAGCCTTCTGGTTCGCTGATGGGTTCCAGAGACTGATTGCCTTCGGTCAGCGTGGTAATCAACTCTTGCAGAATGCCGGAAGCCTCAAATTTAACGACCGGCAGTTTATCGATTACTTGAGTGTCGCCAGTGCTTAGACGCAGAGCATCTTCTACGCTGAGCTCAATGGGCGTATGCCGCCGCTTGAAAAAGTCGCGGGCGGTACGAATATCCTGGGGCCGCAGTTCCACCCACTGACCGTCAACTTCCAGCAGCGGCGTTTCTTGGGCGACCAGCTTTTCAAAGTCTTTTTGCGACAGCTTTTTGCCCGCCAGCGAAAGCTCCCATTCCACATTAAGCAGGCTCTTAAGACCCAACCGCTGCCGCTCTTTACGATTGGGGGCGGCGGCCGCCACTTGAATACCCAAGCGATTGTCTTCGCTGGGCGACTCTAGACCCGGCGGCAGGGCAACGCCAAAACCACTGTCCCGCAGACGAGACAGCGTCATTTTGAGGAACACAAAGGTCTGTGCCGGATCCAGAGGAACGCGACTGGGTCGACGCTGCTGCAGACTTTCGCGCACAACATCGCTGAAGCGAGCGGCCCGCCCTAGGCCCCCCAACAAGCTTTCTTGAGGATGGGGAATCGTCTGGCCATCAATCATGGCTTGGTCAACCGGATAGTCCCACAGCGTATCCGCTGCCACCAGGAAAGTTTCATCGTCGCGGGACTGCAGATAATAGCCAAGATGCCAGAATTCATCGCCATTTTCGGGGGGCTCTAGGCGAAAGCAGACGCGAAATCGATTTTGGTCGGTGCTGCTCTGCAGAGGAGTCGTCCAGGTGGTAAGGGCATCGCGCAGGCGAGCCGCGGCGATCGCGCTACTTTCAATGGTCGGATCGCCATTGCTGCTGAGGGCTTCTATCCATTCCCGCAGCGGCAAATCGGGACTGAGCACATCGGCACTGCCGACGGGCTGGGCCTGGGAGCGCACTTGAGCATCAACCAGCTGCTGCATGAAGTCGCAGAGCAGCGTTTCCCCTTTTTGCGTTAAAGGTACGCTTAAGCCCAGAATGTGATTTTTTCGCGCCTTGGGCAGCGGCTGATAAGTGCGGCAGCTGGGCGGCATGTTGGCACTAAACAACTGCAGGCGGCGGGCATCGGTGTCACTATCCAGCAGCAGTTGCCACTGAGCCTGGGTTTGCTTTCGGGGGGTGATGGCGATCGCCGGTAAGAATTTGCCCCGCGCCTGTAAATCCAGACTCCAGCGGGTAGCGTGACTCCAAAACCGCAGATCTTCGCCAATTTGCGCACCGCCGACTGACTGCTGTCCCAAGGGCAAGCTTTCCAGAAATTGTGCGGTTTCGTGCGGTGTCAGCCAGACGCCCCGCACCTGCCACGGATGGAGGGCGATCGCCTCAGCAGCGGCGGTCAAATCGTCAGCCGAATGTCTTGGCAGACAAGCGTCGGAAGTCAGCGTAGTGGGTAACGATAGCACCTGTTCAAGCTGACGAACGGGCTTTTTGCGGCTGCTCCCCTTGCCACCACCAACCTCTACCCAAAACGATTTGGGCAAACCGCCGATCTCTTTCAAACGGTCAAGCAGTTCGGGCAGCGCCATACAAAAGGGATGATCTTGCAGCTCGGGCTCAGGGCTAAAGTCGCTGGCATCCAGTCGCTGCCACATTTCACCCCAGATAAAAAACTGCTGAGTCGCCAACCAGCTTCCGTGTACGATTGCCATGTAACACTCAAATCAATTAACAAACCTATTCATTCAGCGCAATTGTCCGTGGATCTTCCCATTTACCGCCAAACAAAATCTTCTATTCCCCTTTGTCTCGATGTCATGCAGACCCATGAGGCCGAAACTGTGAGAGCCATGCTCAATTATGTGGTGCAAGCGGAGCAAAGCTATCCGCAAGCGCAGCCGCTCACTGTTGCAGATTTTGCCGGCTACTGGCTCAAGGGAGACGCCTTTGTCGTGCGTCGGCTGGACGCGGAGAAATCGGGGTTAGACACCGTGGTCGGAGCGTTCTATTTGAAGCCCAACTTTCCAGGACGCTGCAGCCATATTAGTAATGCCGGATTTATTGTAGCGCCTGAACTGCGAGGACAGGGACTAGGCCGCTGGATGGGAGAAACAATGCTCACCCTGGCTCGCGATCGCGGCTATCGTGCGGTAATGTTCAATCTGGTATTCGAGACAAATTTGCCGTCGCTCAGACTTTGGGAGTCACTGGGATTTCAGGAAATTGGTCGCGTGCCCCAAGGGGTAGCGCTGTCGGAAAGCCATTACGTTGATGCCATTATGCTCTACAAATCACTAGTCGACAATCTGGCCTAAGATCCCAGCATAAAAAAATAAATTCGTCCCTTGCGTAGTTCAGACCGAGAGAATTGCCAAGAAAATGGTTAGCCATAATTTTGACGCAGTGAGAAATTTGTTCAGGCTTTCGATATGGCTGCTCCCTGCTATGGGGCATGATCACTGCGGCTGCAAGCAGAATTATTTAGCTGCCGCCTAGCTCAGTGAGAGAATAATGACGTGAGTATCCGCTCAGACAGTGCTGCTCTATGAATTCAGAAGTCATCTTGCAGATTCTCGATATGTTAGGCGTGATGGTGTTCGCTATCAGCGGCGCTTTGGCGGCTGGGCGCAAGCAACTCGATTTACTGGGCGTATTGGTCATTGCCATGGTCACCGCTTTAGGCGGCGGTACTCTCAGAGATCTACTGCTCGATCGCTCTCCTGTTTTCTGGATCAAGCAGCCTGACTATTTATTGATTGCTTTGGGCGCGGGACTGCTCACTGTTCTCTACACTCAATATTTCAAACCACCACAACGGGCTCTGCTCATTGCGGATGCTGGCGGACTAGCATTATTTAGCATTAGTGGAGCCCAAATCGCCGAAGCAGCTCAACTGCATAGCCTCGTCATCATTCTGATGGGCACGTGTTCAGGCGTGATTGGCGGCCTAATTCGCGACATTCTGCTAGTGGAAATTCCGATAATCCTGCGACGCAGCAATATTTACGCCACTGCCGCGATCGCCGGCATCGCTCTTTATCTGCTACTACAGAGTCTGGGAGTGGCGTCGGCGATCGCCATGTTGCTCAGCATGGCCGCCATCTTTAGCCTACGCCTAGCCGCCATCATCTGGGGCCTAACGCTGCCCATTTATCGGCTGCCCGACAGCAAGTAGATGGCGGAAAACCTTTCTTCGCATCGAAAAGTTGACGAATGGCCGTCTTTAGAAAGAAATATCTCTGTTCATTAGGCATATTACGCTGAGCTGATGCGCCTGGTCAGCACATCTTTTTGTCTACGATTTATAGCCTCTGACTCTGCGCGGCGATCGCTTCAGCCATCAGCCGGAAATCACACAATAAACCCATCAGATTTTCGCACTAATCGCTATTAGATGAAGCGTTGATGAAATCTATTGAGCTTTCCGGATATTACGCAGTCATGCTCGGTTATTGAAGCGGTAGATGCACCCTGATTCCAAAGCCCTGTAGTTTTGACTGCAGGGCTTTTTTTTGAAAAATTAATATAAAAGGGTCATAGATAAAGCATTGTTAAATACAGCTGAACATTCCGGATAAAAGGCAGCATTGCTCGACTAATGTATTGGTAGATGCACCCTGATTCCAAAGACCTTTGGCTGAGGCTAAAGGTCTTTTTTGTCTTTAAAGGCATATACGCATATATTGAATCTTCTCAGCAGCAGCCTATCGGCCAACATCTAAATTAGTTTGATATTGCTGATTTTAAATTAAAAATACTCTAAAATCTCTCTCGAAAAAGACGCCTGATCCGAGACTATAAATCATATTTAGTATTTCCAAAAATATTTTTTATTGTTTATTGAGACCAATTAATAAAGCTCTATGTGACCAACTGATCTGTTTATTTCAGTTGCACTAACGCTCATGCAATCATAAAGAAAGCCAAGTGGGATCGCTGTCCTGAAAAGACAATAATCTGGTTCATATCAAATTCTTTAACTAGCGCTACCGTGGCAGCTATGTCAGCATCGTGACTAGTTTGCGTCGTTTGAAACGAGGGCGATCGCTCTGCCATGATTCCGCAACACGAGTTTAGGGCGCATTACGGAACCATAGCTGGGAGCGCTGTGGGGGCACTACTGCATTCGCTGCAGCTTTCTGGGCAATAAGCGGCAGGTTCTAAAAGGCCTGACTGCCGACTCAGTTGCGTTTGTAATACCAGCAGCGATACTGTGACATGATGAATTCGATTTGCAAGAATAGGCGCGGTCTGGCAGCGGTGTCGCTACCACGATGCAGGCTATAGGGATCGCCAATAAATCCGTAACCGGCAGGACCCGTAACCGTCTTAATGGCGTCTTTGCCGTAGAGTTTAGCGAGCCTTCGATTCGTTTTTGCGGAGGGTGACGGGGCCCGCAGTTGGCCGATCAAAGGACGGTTGACATGGCTGCCTTCGATGTAATGGTGAGGCCCGCTAGTTTCATCAACATCAGTTAGATAGAAGAAGAATTTGATGTTGCGATAGTCGTTAATGTCACTGTGGAAGAAGTGAGTAAAGCAGTTAGCGGAAGACTGCTGGTGAGGAAAACTCCAAATCAATTCACTCTTGTGATAAACAGGTGCTCTACCCAAATAGGCTTCAGCGATCGCTAACAACTGTGGGTCTCTAGCTAGCTGTTTAATCAGCGATGAATTTTCTTGATGATGGATGTAACTTGCCACTCGATAAGGCATTTTAGGGCAAGCGGCAATCAATTCGGGCGTGAGATAAATGGGGTCGCCCCGGCGATCGCGGTTGGCATAGCACGGATGGGTGAAGGCGTAGTCCAAAAACGCTTGAACTTTGCCCTCTGACAGTTTCAGACCCTGATAATAGCCATCTTGAAATAGCGTATCAACGATGGCTTCAATATTATTACTGAGATGCACCTGGGATGTAGCAGAATATTTTTTAATAATACTGCCAACTGACTGGCGCTGCTGAGCAAATCGCTGTCTCACAGCTACAAAGCGCGCCAAATATTGCATCAGCAAAAAGCTTTTATCGCTTGACCAGTAATAACTGGTTTCTCGAAAGCGGTCAAAAAATTTATTACCAAATTTTGCCGCTACATAAAAACTAGAGCTAAGCATTAAAGATCTCCATTACCTGGAAAAACGAGTCGAAAATCTAGTGACTGTAGACTCTATTCACGTTTATCCCAAAAGAATTGGCTTAAGCCTTTCACAGAATTTTAGAAACTAAAAAATCACCATTAAGCCGTCTAAAGTTAATAGCTTTAGACAGAAAGATGTGTTTAGTAATAAAATGCCGTAAATGAAGTAAGGCCTTTTTTAAGCTGTTTAATCTTTCAGAATAGGTGAACGAACATTCTGAATGTGACAACTCGCGGTATCCAGAACCTAACCGCTAAGAAATTTAATCATGATTTTAGTACGCCATCTTGATTAAAGCTTTACAGAGGCGGAAAATACCCGAAAAAGAGTTGTTTTGGGGAACAAAAATTTCAGCAATTCTACTGAGAAGGTAAGAATTAGTCTGTCACCAGCCTCGAAAATACACTCAAACAGGTATTTTATACCGTGTTTTTTGACGCCGTGATTTCACGTAAAATAACTTGCCCAATATCGACGCTTTGAGATAGTGCTGTTGCGATTTCAAACTCTTTAGCGTTTAGAGTATCCATCTACCCAAACCAAAATCCTTAGTTTTTGGGGGTCTGCCCAGCCGTCTTCTGGCCTCTATTTTTGTTCTTCTAATTCTGCCTTTTAATGCCTATTCTGCACGTTCAGCCAGTTCCAGCCAGCGTTCAGTGGCAGCGTCAATCGCGTCCGTCAACTTGGCAAGCTGCTCAGTCAGGGTTTTCATCGCATCATAGTTAGCGGCGGCGTTGTCGTAGAGCTGCTGTTCGAGGGCGGCTTTTTCAGCTTCCAGCTCTGGAATCTGCAATTCTAGTTGCTCATATTCTCGCTTCTCCTTGAAGGACAGCTTTTTCGACTTTGAGCTGTCGGCTTTTCGGAAATCCTTTTGAGAGGCTGTCGCTGTCGCCACGCCATTGCTAGCTGTTTTGTTTGACTTTGGCGCTGAAACTGCAGATTTTTCCGCTTCTTCCGCTTGGCGATGGTCAAGGTAAACGGAATAATTGCCGGGATATTGGCGAATGCGACCATTCCCCTCAAAGGCAAAGATGGTCTGAACGGTGCGATCAAGGAAGTAGCGATCGTGGGAAACGACAATCACGCAGCCATTAAACTCTTCGAGATATTCTTCCAGAACGGCGAGGGTCTGCACATCTAAATCATTGGTGGGCTCGTCCAAAATCAGGACATTGGGAGCCTGCATCAGCACCTGCAGCAAAAAGAGCCGCCGCCGCTCGCCGCCAGACAGCTTGTGAATGGGGGCGTACTGCTGGTCGGGGGGAAATAAAAATCGCTCCAGCATCTGGGAAGCCGTAATCACGCTGCCGTCTACGGTTTTGACCAGTTCGGCGGTTTCCTTGAGATATTCAATGACGCGCTGGTTAGGATTTTTGACCACGTCTTCGGAGTGCTGGTCAAAATAGCCGAAATGCACGGTGTCGCCAATTTCAATAGCGCCGTTATCGGGCTGCTCGCGCCCGGTAATCAGATTCATCAGCGTCGATTTGCCGACGCCATTGGGGCCAATGATGCCCACCCGATCGCGGGGATTGAAAATATAGGTAAAGTCGTGAATTAGCTGACGATCGCCATATCCCTTGGTTACCGCCGTCAGCTCCACCACTTTTTTGCCGATGCGCCGTCCCGCCGTGGTGATGTCAACCTTGCCTAGGCTCTCTTTAAATTCCCGCTCCTGCATATCATCGATGCGCTGGATGCGGGCTTTTTGTTTGGTGCTGCGGGCTTTGGGACCCCGCTGCAGCCAGGCCAACTCGCGGCGCAGCACCCCTGCATGTTTCTTTCGGGTACTGACGGCAGCAGCTTCAGATTCAGCTTTTTTCTCTAAAAAGTAGCTGTAGTTTCCGGCATAGCCGTACAGATCGCCGCGATCAACTTCCAAAATGCGGTTAGTGACGCGGTCAAGAAAGTAGCGATCGTGGGTAATCAATAACAGCGCGCCCCGAAAGCCGTTGAGGTAACTTTGCAGCCACTCCACAGACTCCGCATCCAGGTGGTTGGTGGGCTCGTCCATCAGCAAAGCATCGGGACTGGAAAGCAGAGCGGCAGCGATCGCAACGCGCTTGCGGTAGCCGCCGGACAGGTCGCCCACTCGCGCTTCAAAATTGTTGATGCCTAGCTTGGTCAAGACAACTTTGGCACTAGTTTCTAAATCCCAGGCGCCAGCGGCTTCAATTTTTTCCGTCACCCGCGACAGCTTCGCCATCAGGGCATCCAGATCGCCTGCGCCCTGCTCCATACGGTGAGAAATATCTTCGTATTCGCGGATCAGGGCCATCTGCTCGCCCGCATCGGCAAAGACCTGCTCCAGCACGGTGCGATCGCCTTCAATATCGGGCTGCTGCGGCAAATAAACAATCTTCGCCCCCCCATTGCGCCAGATCTCACCGCCATCAATCGGCTCGATGCCAGCAATCATCTTCAACAAGGTCGATTTACCGGAGCCATTGGTGCCAATCAGACCGACTTTGTCTCCAGTTTCCAAACTGAAGGAAGCCTCGCGCAAAATTTCTTTGATGCCGAAATCTTTTTTGACGGACTTAAGGGTCAGAAGCGTCATATCGCAAAAGGATGTAGAGCTTCGGCCATGCGAAGCAGGATAAAGGTAGAAGGCAGAAGCATGACTGCGTCAGGATTGTAGCAATTAAAGCTGTTCAAGCTTAACTGCGATTTGCTACAGCGGAAACGGTTCTATGGGTGACTCGCTGCGGACACGATCGCGATCGACCACTGATAGAACCCGATTTTTGGCCTTTTCGGATTGCAAACACTGAACGACTAAATCGGCGACATCGACGCGGGTGATAGTGCCAGCGGTGTCTACCGCTTCGGTGGCAATGCCGGTGCCGGTGGCGGGTTCTGACAGCAGTCCGCCGGGACGCACAATCGTAAACGGCAAGCCGCTGGCCATCAAATGTTCTTCAGCTTTCGCCTTCGCCAGCAGTGCTGGGCGCAGCGTTTCTAATACCTGTTCTGGCAGCGCTACGGCGCTGGCGCCCACGCCAATGGACGACACTAAAATAAATCGCTCACAGGGCAAGTCTTTGACCGCATCGACAAGATGGCGGTTGCCCAGATAATCAGAGCGGGGCTCATCGCGTTCGGCGCCTTTACCACCAATGGTTGTGACCAGGGAAAAGGGCGCTGTTTCAAAGCACCGCACCGCTGTCGCCATGGCCTCTGGATCAAGGGCATTACCGATTCGGACTGCGGCTCCCAAGGATTCAAGTTGCGATCGCGCATCGTCAGTTCGCAGCAGCGCCACTACTTTATAGCCTTGCTGAACCAAGCTTTTCACCACTTCAAAGCCAACCCCGCGGCTGGCTCCGGCGACAAAACAGTTTTTGGCAAATGTCATAGTGATCGAGTGATATCGGTTAAGTCACAGTGTGTCACATCGGTTTCCACAAAACGACAGTGCGTCAGATTGGCTCGACGAAAAGAGGTTTGGGCAGAGCGTCGCAGCGATCGCTGGCAGTAGGCCAAGTTTTGCAGCGTAATTCCCAGGCTGATAAGCACTATCGGAGCGGTCTTTAGCCCGCGCAGCCAGTGTCCAGTAGTCAGCAGACTGCTGCTGTCGGTCCACAGCCAAAATGCCAAACCATAGGCCGCGATCGCGCCCAGGGCCGCGAATATTGCGTCTATCCAGGGAGTACGCCAGCGCCACGCCACAGCCGTCCCTAAGAGCCCTAACGCGATTGCGCCGCCAATCGCCCAAGTAGGATTATTGTCAGTACCACTGCCGATGTAGAAAAATCCCATCAGAGCCGCGATGGCCGCTCCCAGAGCAGCCCGAGCAATCTTAGCCAGGGGCCAGGGCAGGGGTTGAATGCCAGCAGCTAAAGTTGCGATCGCCAAAACCTGAGTCAATACTTTGACGTAGGCCCAAGCTGCTTGGCCCGGCAGCGTCCCCAACGAAGCAAAGAGAAGGGAACTGAGGGCATGAAAGAGTAGTGCAGCCATAAACACCAGGGGCACCAGTGCGATCTGCCATTTGCCCGCAACGCCCATGCGACAGTGCACAAACTGCGCCTTGCCCAAATTCGCTTGGCCAAAGTCGCAGCCTCGTAAGTCGCACTGCTCGAAGTAGGCATTCTGTAAATCTTGTTGCCGAAAGCTCTGTCGCCGCAGGTCTTGATTGATAAAACTAGGTGGCATGGGTGGCGGGGTGGATGAGTGGCGGAGTAGCAGAGTGGCAGGGTGTGGGGCGAATGGCGGTTTGCCCGTACAAGGCGTTGACGGAGCTAATACAGATGGGTATAAATCGGCTTGGATGGACAGGGCTAGCGCTGGGACTAACGCTGCCGCTGCTACTGTATACCACCGGGCAGTGGCAGCGACCCCGATCGCCTGTGATTCAGCAACTTTTTACCGGAGTCAGCTATCAGCGGCAGGTGAACAATACCCCCTGGGAGCAAGTTATTCATATCATCACAGTTGATTTGACCGCTCCCGGAGTTGAGGTGGTAGTAAGTCCGGGCAGGGCGAGCGGCGATGACGGCGAAACCGAGGCTCAAACCACAACTCAGTTTTTGACTCAAACAGCAGCTCAGGTGGCGGTTAATGCCAACTTTTTCAATCCTTTTGTGGAAAAGACGCCCTGGAATTTTCAACCTCGCGTCGGCGATCGCGCCAACATTTTGGGCATTGGCATGGCGGACGGTCAGACCTACTCGCCGCCAGAAGCGAATTGGCCCGCCCTCTGCTTTGCCAAGAACAATCGGGCGCAAGTGGTTGCTGATGGCACCTGTCCTAGCGGCACGCAGCAGGCGATCGCCGGCAATCAGCAGTTGGTGGCAAAGGGTGAGGCCGTGCCCATTGACTATCGAGATCGAGCCTATGCTCGCGTTATGGCCGTGGTCAGTCGGGGCGGCAGTCAGCTTTCCCTGGTGGTGGTGGACGGCAAACAGCCCCACTACAGCGAAGGTGCTACCCTTGCTCAACTGATCGAAATTGCCCTTAGCCTCGACGCCGACGCTGCCCTTAACCTCGACGGCGGTGGTTCCACCACGTTAGTGATAGAGACGCCCAACGGCGATCGCCCCCTCAATGCCCCAATTCACACCAAATGGCCTGGTCGCCAACGTCCCGTCGCCAATCATCTCGGCATCCGCGCCCAACCACTTCCCTAGAATCAAGACCAGGCTCATGGTCATTTAAAGTCAGCGACAAACTTCAACAAAACTTACGCCAAAGCCCTCCCTATTCCATAACTTTGGAGACTGCTGAATCCGATTGAAGTTTGGGTTAAGAGCCTTCAGTATCGGGGTTGAAAATGAGCGTACGGCATAAGCTGGCACACTGCCATATCCGATTTTTCGCTGCCCTGCCTCCCCTAATCATCTTCTCCAAAACCTAGCGAAAGACAGCCCTGGCTAATGACTTCGGGTAGCCGTTACAGAATTTCCTGATCACAACTTACATTCAGGCGAAATCATCATTAGTTTGCCCCTTTGGCTGGCAGACAGCCGGTCGAGAACCGCTAGTGGGCTTCACCTGGCAGAGATAATAAAGCCAAAGTTCCGCTTCCAGAATTGGGTCATCCATATTCAAAACTTTTTCTTGACTTTTCCATGAATAAATTTCCACTTGTTCAAAGTCTTGGGCCAGTTGCTCTAGCTGTTGGGCCGCTCGAATGTAGTAAGTATTCAAGCGATATCGATGTGAGTCATCACGTACAATCACATAGTCTAAATCAGCAATTTTGGGCCGCATTATTGCTTGATAAATCAACGGTAAATTAAATAGCCAAAAGAGTCCAAGCTGTACCAAATTCACGTAAATTTCAATAGGATTAATATTGAGTTGACCTCGCCAACTTAATTTTCTTTCTAAGGTCTGAAGGTTATGTGTAGAAAAACAGAAATAGCAGCCTGGTTTTCCTACTCGCTTGACCGCCATCAAAATTTTGAGGCGCTCTTCGTGGGAGACATAATCAATGCCGTTATAGCTGAATAAAATAAAGTCAAATGAATCGTCAGCAAACTGACTCAGATCTCTGGCGTCGCCTACTTGAAAGCTAATGTCGTGCTGAGAATCTTTAAAGCGCTTTTGACAGGCCGCGATCATTTCAGGCGAATAATCAATCCCCATATATTGCTTTGTCAAAGGCGCAAAATGCAGCGTGGTGCGCCCACCGCCTACGCCAATATCTAGCATTTTCATATCCGCTAGCTGCGGCTGAAGCTGTCTTAAAACTGCTGTCTCAGCCGGCTGTAGCCAAGTAAGTTTGGAATAAAAGTTGACAATATCGCGAGCAGTATAGGTGTTTTTATTTCTACTGTTGCTCATCATAAAAGCGCTTTAAAGTGCGATCGCTCCGCCTCCTGAACCAATACGGTTGTCTTTGGAGAGCCGGTAATTTATTATCCGCTCTTAGAGTTGTGTTCCGCGCAACTTCATCCCCGGATTTTTGGTCGCGGCACTGGCAGGTGCGCCAACACCTAACCAGCGCCTAACCCGCAGACAGTGTCGGCTGTCGCACGGGCTGTGCTCTATTTTGCCACCCGGCTTTAGCTTTACGTCTTGGGGTGGCTAAATATTCGGGGATTCCACCCAAATCGATACTTGGAGGAATCCCCCGATGGTGACAACTCAATACTTTTTGCCGTCTCTAGCGCCGGAGGCGGCTCTATCGGCGCTGCCGGCAAATGATGCCCAGCCCAGGCAGCACAAACGTCTACGCCTGTATCTTGTCGGTTCCGCCGCCGATACCCAGCAGACCATCCACTATCTGCACACCGGCGGGCGCATCGAGCGCATTCACTGGAGTCGCATGATCGCCGTTCCAGAAAACGGCATCCTGATTCGCCGCGACCCCGGTGATGTGCTGCGCTATCTGCAGCGCGATCGCCAGTTCGAGTAGGCTAACGGGGCGATCGCACCTCTACCAAGAAGCGTTCATGCTGATTTGAGGCAGGTGCGATCGCTCCTTCCACCACCGCCTCGATGGCATGATTGGGGGCGTGAGGGCGATCGTTCAATACTTTAAGAAACAAGCAGACTCAACAGATCAGTCGCTCATACTCATCATGTCCGCCAATCCAAACCCAGATAAAATCAGGCCCTTCCTCTACAGCTAAGGTTCTATGGCTAAGACCAACTCGGGCTGACCAGAATTTGCCCACTTTCTTAAAATTGAGCGAGGGATGAGCAGGATTGGCTTTACGTAGATCATAGTTCTTTCGCGTTAGCTGCTGCACTGGAAGGGGAAGCGCGTAAAACCGTTTCCAAAACCGAGGCGTCGTCCGATGCACGTTACAGTTCCTGAAGTTTGCCTTCTGCTTTGGCGGTCAGGGCTTCTTCGATCAAAAAATCGAGTTTGCCTGCGGCGCTATCGGCTTCGATTTGCTGATCCCAAAGTTCCCAGTCTTTTTCGGTAAACCATTTTCTTAGCTGCACAAAGTCTTCTGGCGACAGTGCTTCGATGTCAGCTTTGATTTGTTCTACGGGTGTCATAGATGGCTAGAGCTAAAATGCTGGACTGTATCTAAATTCTAACTAATTGACGAGACCGCCCTGCCGCCACCACCTTGATGGCATGATTGGTGTTGTGAGCGCGATCGCTCAAAGCATCCTGGATTTGGGCGGGCGATCGCATTAAAGTCACTTAAGCATCGACATCGGCAAGGAGGTTGCTCTCTTAAGTGTCAAAAGGCGATCGCTCAAAGTGGCTCGGATGCGATGGGGCAGATTTCTTTAATTGCCTTTATCTCGAAATAATGACTCAACAATTCGCTGAGAAATTCGGAAATTTGTCTTTTGTAATTGAGCGATCGCATTTGGTAAGTCAATCAAGCCTTGACTAGCTGAATCGTCTAATATGCCGATGGTTCCAACAATCGGAATGCCGCGATCTCTAGCCGCGTTCCGACCCAAACGTTCATCAATGATGAATAAATCTGCTGGCAGGGTTTGAGCGAGGAGAATAGCCGCTTGCTCGCCGGAATCGAGCGCACTAAGGGTTAGGTCAATGCCAGAAATGGATTGAATAACCAGCCATGCAGGAGGATTGAGAATCCATTCTCTAAGTGGTTTGGGGGCATCCGGATCGAGGCATTCATCGCGTACTGCTTCTGGAATAAGAACCTCACGAAACAGTTGCGGGAGCAGATCAATCTGACCAATCAACAACAAATAGTTGAGAGGAGAAGTGTCAGCAACAACAATCATGAAGCGCTGTTGCCTTTGCTTTCGCGGAGTTGATGGAGAGTGGCGCGATCGCGCTCCAAATCAGCTTCGTCGTAGTGTAAATCGGCTCTGTGAGCTTTCAAAAACTCATCGACTGCCAGCGGGACGATAGCCCAAGAATGCGCCCGACTTCTGCGTGAGTAATTTTTTGGTCTGGTATGCTTGTACGGCTAGCGCTTCCAAGATCTCCTGGGGCAGGCGATTTGAGTTGAAGTGCTGCATCAGTTCATCTGGCAGGTCAAGCGTAATTTGCATGATCGAGACTTTTAAACTGTGTGAACACTAAACTTCTCAACGACTCTACTTACCCTATCAATCAGGAATAGTCATCTCTGGCTTCTGAATAGCAGTATTCTTTTCAAGATTATTGATAACCTCATCAGCATCCTTGTCGGAAGAAATAAGTTTAGAACGTTCAAAATCGAGTTTGTCGTAAAGGAAACGATGTCTAAGCTCAAATTCCGTAAAGATTTCACTCCATTTATTTACGTAAATCTTATAATTATCAACAAGATAGGCGAGAGATTTTTCGCCATGATGCTTGGCATTTTTTATCTCTCTCTCGACATATCCAGATGTGTCAAATTTCTTCCCCACTAAATAAAATTCCCATGTCATATTTGCGGCATTAAATTCTTCTTGCTCGACAATGACACTCATATACTTCTTGACTTGCTGGAATTCTTTTTCTCCGAGAGTAACAAGAGGATGCTTCAGCTCTACTACGACGTTATTTATGTGATCCTCTTTATGAAGTTGTCTAACCATAAAGATATCCATCTCTTTATTTTTATCTACATGATCAATAGAAACCAGCGGTTTCTCGCCTCGTAAATGGTATATATATCTACGCATAGCTTCCTCGAACTTAGGTTCCGCAGCTGTGACCAAATGATACTGTTCACCAAAAATCCAGTAATGCTTTTCAATAAATTTTTGGATATGATCACGTTCATTTGCTCTCATTGATTCGTTATAAACAAGCTCTTTGAGTTGATCTATGGCAGTATATCTGTCCTCAATCAATCTTATTGTCTTGATGATATTTGACAATTTTGAAACCTTGAGGGAATCTGAAAGTTGTTGAAGCTCTGAGGATTCGAGCGTTACGATTTCTCCCAAAACCTCAGTTAACTTTCCTCGTTCACCCGAGTCAATGATGAGATTTATGAAGTGAACTAGAATCTTCTTTTGCTCTACATTTAAGGTGCTAAATATTTTAGGCTCGACCTGATAAAGTTCTTTGATGAAATCTTCAAGTTCTCGTTTTCTATACTGATCTCAGGTATTATTTTTGAAGTTTGGAAATGCATGACTCTTTTCAAACTGTTCGACTATTTTTTCGGATGCATCCCTGAGGAAAGGACGCCTTTTTTGTCTCAAAAAGGCATCAATCTGACTCATTAACTCTCCGTATACTTTTCCGTCCTCTGAAAATTTAGCAAGAGTTCCTTCGAAGAACGGTACAAACTTCGTATCAAAAAAATGACTTTTAATATAAATACTGTGGAAAAACTTATCTCCCTTGTTGTTGAGTGTAGTTGTGCTAGTGTACTTCTCGAGATTCTCAGAATCCATGAAGTAGTATCTAGAATACTCTCGATTCAAACTCTCAATCCACCTTGCGAACTTAATCTCAAATAGATAATCTTCGATGGTTAGTTCGAATTCTTCTTTGTCCCCGACAATTACCGAATTGTAATTGAGAGGAATTCCATCAATTTTCAGAGAAAAATCTTTCAGCAAATTTAGTTCAAGGAACCAAGCAAATTCCTTGCAAAGAAATAATCGTATATCACTTTCAAAGTTCTGTCGCGTGACAGTGTGTATTCCATCGAAAGTCACTGTTGTTCCCGCTCTTTTGCTTGTTAGGTTTGGTTTGGATGCTGAGAACTTATCTAGAGAATGTGATTTTACTGTAATAGTCTGCTCATAAAGTTTAGATTTTTTTTCATAAACTGTGTTCCAAGTTGCAGACTCCGCAAAAGTGAAAAAAGTTAGCCTACCTACTCCATTTTTGCCGTGAGTAGTAGAGGATGTTCTTGCCTGATCTGGATTTATTTCCTTTTCAGATTCGAAGAACGGTTGAAATTTATCAGCCTCCAGAACACCATAACCGTTATCCCTAATCACTATTTGAGAGATATTACCTATCACATTGGCTTCAACCTCGATAGAGACTTCTGATGCTTGAGCGTCAAAACCATTCCATACATATTCTGCTATTGAACGAGGATACTCGTACTTTCTTAGCGCTCTTCGGATTCCCTGGGAAGTGATTTGAATATTTTTCATGCTTTTCTCTGAATTCTTTTTTAGCTATAAATGATCGAAATATACGGAAACTCATACTCCAAATGCATAAGATGTTGGATGTGTCAATTTTCGTGCCAAATCTCGTAAACTAATTTTTGTTTGCCCCTGCAACTTGGGTGAAAGTTTAGCGTAGACCTAAGTACAGGACAAAAGTTTCAGTGTGTGGCGAAAGTCATCTTCAAACAGTGGTGAGGGATTGAGTAGGAGCTGTCGAAGATAATCAAATCCCAACCGAAACAGACTCTTCGCTCTCCGGCCATGTTTTTTGATGGTAATGGGTTTCAGTTGATGAAGAAATAGGCCGGTTTTGACCGACCAGCAGAGCGCTAATGTCAGCAGTGCCAACAGCTTCCGCAGTCGCACAGCTTCGGTGAAGTGCGTCGATTCGAGGCAAAAGCCGCGCGTTTTGAACAAGCCAAAGAGGGTTTCAATCCCCCAGCGCAAGGCATAATCGGCCACTAGGTGCTCATCGTGCTGGGGGGCGATGACAATTAAGAGCTTGCCATCTTCCAGTCTCAAGGCTTCCACCGACACGACCAGTCCCCAAACCCGACAGGCCCCGTCAGTCGCTGCGATGCGCCTATCGGCAAGTGAGCAAAGACCACCTGGGCGGCGAGCGCCTTGCCGTCGCGTTCAATCTTGTCGGAAGCGCGAATTCTTAAGCGGAAGGGCATCGCCGGTTCCAGCAACAGATAGCGCAGCCAACTCTGGCCGACAAACTCACGGTCGCCACACAAACAGCGCACTTCAGCATCGGGGAACAGCTTGACGAAGGCTTCGAGCATGCTCATGCGCTCGTCACTGTTGGAGTTGCCTTTCTTATCGAGCATCCACCACAGCACAGGAAAGGCTACCCCCTCATGCACAATGCCCAGCGTGAGGATGTTGTAGCAGCAAGTGCCCAATTCCCAGGTCGTGCGGTCAATACTGAGCACCCACGGTTGCGGGATTTGCATCCAAGTCACCACCACGTGAGCGATGTCTGCGTAATCGAGCTCAAAGCCCCGAAAGAATCGCTGGAGACGTTTGTAATGAGACTCGCTCAGCGCCCGCCCCCCAAAGCCCAAGGCCAACTCACTCAGGTTGACGGTCTTCACTTTGATCAGTGCCAGCAGAAATAACGCTAGAAACGAAAGTCGCGCTCCGTGCCAATGGAGATGTTCTTGGAGTGTCTTTCTCAGTTCGCTATAGTCAGTCATGGGGTTTCTCAAGAGTTGTGGTTAATTCTGATGAAACCCCACCCTCATAAACTTTTCAAGCTTTTTGTCCCGTACTAAGAGCGTAGACATGCCAAAAATCAGACGTCGCGAAGGACTTCATCTAAATCCCTCCTATTGCCATTGGCAATATCCGCCTCAGCTTGAACAACTAAACCGTCTAGTTTCCCAGCGGCGGCATCTGCCGCAATTTGCCGATCCCAAGCGTCATCTAAATAGTCTTGCAACCACTCCGCCAATCGTCGAGCGCCTGCTCTGGCAGTTGTTTGATTGCCGCTTCAATCTCTACCAGTGTTGTCATAGGTCAAAAAAAGCTCGCTTTAAGTCTTGGTTGAACGATCATTGCTACGAGATTTAGCATCTCCTTAAATAGTAGTTCGAGTTTTAATGCTGTGTCGCTTCGGCGATCGCCGCTTGGATCACTTCCTCACTCACTCCACGACGCTTCAAGCTGGCAACTAACGAAGGAAGCGTATCGGCCTCTAGTCGTTCTAAATCAGCGCGAAGTCCTTGACCGATGTAGGTGCGGGCTAACGGTTGATAGCCAGAGAAGCCGAGAAGTGGGGCGATGCGCTTCAGGTCTTCAATCACATCTTCTGGCATCCGAATCGTAATGGTGGTCATAGGACGATTTGTGTCCAATCGTTTCTTGAGAGTTTCAAATTTCATAGTGTTCAACTTTTCTAGCGACTTGACACATCGTTGCGAATCATGTGCCAGTCGGTTAGTTCACCGGCATCGGCTTCCCGTTCCGCAGTCTCTAGTTCAGTGGTAAAACCTGGAATGGCAAGTAACTCAGCGGTGGCATCATTATCTTCTCGCTCGACCAGGTACGCCAAAAAGTCCAGTACAACGGCTAATCGTTCGGGAGGCAGTTGTTCCACATAGTCGTGAACTTGTTCTCGTAAGTTTGAAGTGTTGAGCATGGGAAGAGGTCGCTAGCGTGTCGAGATGCCTTCGAGTAATTTAGATTTCATTGTATTCACGTTTCCAGTGGGCGGCGGCTGAAGGCACAGGTATGTTTTATCTTTTGAGCTTTAGATATAGCACCTTGACAATATGGTCGCGGATTCATAGCAAAAGAAAAAAGAAAAAGCCTTCAGCTTGACTCACTGCTGAAGGCTTGGGAGCACACTTTAATTGGCGGCTAGAAAACTGGTTTCTGTAGCCAGCGAAAATCGGATTACCCCAGCAAATCGCCGGTTTCTTGGAGGGTGTGGAGGCGGTGGTAGAGACCGCCTTGGCTGAGCAAGTCTTCGTGGCTGCCCATCTCCAGAATGCGGCCCTGATCGAGGACGACGATGACGTCGGCGTCGCGGACGGTGCTCAGGCGGTGAGCAATGATCAGGGTGGTGCGGGTACCGAGGATGCTGCGCATGGCGAGCTGAATGGCCCGCTCCGATTCGTAGTCAAGGCTGGAGGTGGCTTCGTCAAAGACGAGCACATTAGGGTTCATTAGCAGAGCGCGGGCGATGCCGAGCCGCTGGCGCTGTCCTCCCGAGAGGCGGACGCCCCGTTCTCCCACCACAGTGGAATAGCCGTCGGGCATCAGGTTAATGAACTCATCGACGCGGGCGATCGCACAGGCTTCATCCACCTGCTCGCGGGTCACGTGAGGATTCCCGTAGGTCAGGTTCTCCATCAGCGTGCCGTTAAAGACATCCACTTCTTGATGCACGATCGCCAACTGTTTGCGGTAGCCGGTGATATCCAGCTTGCGAATGTCTTCGCCATCGATCAGAATGCGGCCCTGCTGCGGTTCAAAATAGCGGAACAGCAGCTTCACCAGCGTGGACTTACCGGAACCGGAGCGTCCCACTAGCGCCACCGTCTGCTTGGGCTGAATCAGCAAGTCAATGTTTCGCAAAACGGGGCGATCGGTGTCATAGCCAAAGGTTAGGTGCTCAAGATGTACCTTGCCGGTGAACTGGTAGTGGGTGACGGCTTCGGGATGTCCGGCGACGCTAGCGGCCTCAATGCCCGTGGGCTGCTGCAAAAACTCGTGAAAGCGCAGCATGGAGGCATAGCGTCGGGCGAAAATTTCCGCCAGATTGCTCATTGGCTCCAGCTCGGCATAGGCCATGCTGGAGAGGGTCAACGTGGTGACAAAGTGCCCCAGAGAGATATTGCCCTGCAGCGTTGACGCCAGCGTCAGCACTAGCACTCCGAAGACGCAGGCCTGAATGAACAACTCTTGCCAGGTCATCAACACCACGTAGCCTTTGTGGATAATCTGATCGACTACCTTGAGTTCTCGCCCCAGCCGCTGGCGCTGACGAATCAGTTCGTCGTGTTCAGTGGCAAAGGCTTTGACGGTTTTGATGTTGGTGATGATTTCAGAGGTGCGGCTTTCGGTGGTCTCCATATATTTATCCAGCGCCTGCTCTTTGCGATTGATGCGGATCAAATCGCGCATGCTGTAAGCCAAGATCAAAATAAAGGAGAGAGCGAAGAGGACGGCGATGCGCCAGTCGATAATGGCAATCACACAAAAGATGCCCGTCACCCGCACCAGCTTGGGGAAGAGCTGTCCCGCAATTTCGGGATAGGTCCACGTGTGGTTAGACAAACCCCGCGCCACCCGTCCGGCGATGCGTCCGGGATTGTTTTCGTCGTAGAAGCCCAGCGGCAAGCTGAGCAGCTTTTTCACCACTTCAATTGAGTGGTCACGACGGGCTTTGAGGGAGATATCCCAGTGGAACCAGACGCCCAGCCACGGCTCAATCGGCGCGCGAACGACCGTGACCAGGAAAATCATCCCCAGCAGCAGGCCGAGGATGAGCGATCGCGTTACATCTAGCCCCGTCAGCGCGGCAAGATTGCCCGCTAAGCTTTGGGCAAGTTTGTCCACGGGTCGCTCAGACAGCACGTTAAGAAGTTGGCCGATCGCATAGGGCACCACCAGGTCAATTAATTCAAAGACACTGCTGGCGACGATGCTGAAGACTGCGATCGCCTTATAGTTTTTGTAGTATCGAATCACATCTGCGAACTTAGCCATGACTATCTCACAAGTTCGACATTGAATTTATCAAGCATATACTACATATACTACAAACACCATTGACTTTTCGGAAATTAATTCAGGTAAGATCAGGGCTAACGCGAACGCTCTCTATAGCCTCAAAATCTGAATCCTCGAAATCTGAGGGAGGGTAAATCCAGTTAATCCCGGAAATTGGGGGAGGGGAACCAAAATCGCCCTCAACTGCGTACATTCTGTGCGTTTAAGGACAAGTTTCCCGCTGCTGGCAAAACCACTCTGCTGTAATGCCGTTACCCGCTCATCCGCTAAATGCTTCGGAAACCAATAGAAAAGGGTTGAGGCGTTACGACGATCGCCCCGATTATGCCGCAGTGGGGACGGTGCTGCTGAGTGGAGCGTTAATGGGGCTGACTGCCGACCCGGTTAACTGTTGGCCGCTAGCGTGGATCGCGCTGGCCCCCCTATGGCGCCTGTTGGGGCATCCGGGGCGCTCACTCACTGGGCGACAAGCCTTTGGCTACGGCTGCTTGTGGAGCGCAGCTTACCACGGCATCGTGCTGTCTTGGATTACTCACCTGCATCCCCTGACGTGGATGGGGGTGCCTTGGTTAGCGAGCTTGGGGATTGCCCTCTTTGCCTGGACGTTTATTACTGGCCTGGGAACCGTCACCTTTGGCCTGTGGGCGATGCTGCTGCGAATTGTCAGCGATCGCTGTCAGCTAGCTTGGGGGGCTCGTTTGGTCGTTGGCACAGCGCTCTGGTGCCTGTTGGAAACGGCGCTGAGTTGGGGACCTTTGGCCTGGCCTTTTCTAGGCTTTACACAGAGCCCTGGCAATTTATGGATTTTGCACTTGGGACGATTGGCGGGTCCCGCAGCGATTACGGCAGCAATCGTGGCGGTGAACGGCTGCTGGGCAGAGTTGAGTTTGCCGTTGGCTACGCTTGGCAGTTCACCGCCTAGGCCCTGGCGTCCAACCGCTGTAGTGGGCTTGGTGCTGTTGCTGGGACTGCATGGCCTCGGGGCCGCTCAATATTATCGACCCTTGGACGATCGCCCGGAGTTCGCCCTCAAAATCGGCCTGATTCAGGGCAATATTTCGACTCGCGAAAAACTTACGCCTGCTGGCACTCGAAAAGCCATCTCTACTTACACCAATGGTTATCGCCAGCTAGTGGGGGCTGGCGCCGATGCCGTCTTGACTCCCGAAGGCGCAATTCCAGAACTATGGACGAGTAAGCTACAGCGCCGCAGTCCCCTGCTGCAGGCCGTGCGTCAGTTGGGAGTGACGCTGTGGCTGGGAACGTTTCGTCCAGTCGGGGCGATCGCTAATCGCCAAATGACCCAAAGCCTCGTTAATCTGGACGCTGCCGGACAGGTGACAAGTCAGTACAGCAAGGTGAAGCTTGTGCCTTTGGGCGAATATATTCCCTTTGAGGCAACATTGGGCCGCGTCATTTCGCGGCTATCACCCATTAGCAGCAGCCTACTGCCGGGAAGTCCTGAGCAAATCTTTACTACGCCGTTTGGCCCCGCCGCCATCGGCATCTGCTACGAATCGCCCTATAGCGAGCTCTTTCGCCGCCAGATGGCCCAGGGTGGCGAGTGGATTATGACGGCCTCCAACCACGATCCTTATCCGCCACGGATGATGCGCCAGCACCACGCGCAAGATGTAATGCGCGCCGTGGAGAGCGATCGCTGGGCGGTGCGAGTTACCAATACCGGCATTTCTGGCGTCGTCACTCCCCACGGAGAAACGGTGTGGCTATCTGAGCCTAATCAGACTGTGACGCATCTAGCGCAAATTTACCGTCGTCAACGCCCGAACCTTTATGTGCGATGGGGCAACTGGCTGACATGGGGCTTAAGTGCGATCGCTCTGATGGTCAGTGGATTCAGTTTTCGCCGGCGACACCGCTGAGGCATTTTTCCGCTGAGATGAGGGCTCAATGGTTGCAAATCCGCAAAGAAAAAACGAGACGCCCGTGGGCGGCGTCTCGTCGCTGAGCGCACCCATTAGTGCGCTCATATCCATCGACTTAACCAGTGGCTAGAAAGTATAGCCAACACCAATGACGCCGTTGACGTCGCTGTCGTCATAGATTGACCAGTTGACGGCGCCGTTGAGCGTCACCTTATCGGTTATACGGTAGTCAACTCCGGCGGTGAATAGCGGCCCGACATCACTGTCGTCGCCAGTACGGGCGGCAATGCCGCCACCAGCATAGGGCAGCAGTTTGCCATTTTGGGTGACTGAGTTGAAATCGTATGTCACCGGTAACAAGAAGGCGGTCTGGCCATCATCGAAATCGAAGTCAGTAATCAAGCCAGGACGCACGGAGACATTATTACCCACCGTGAACTTGCTATTCACCGCAAGACCCACGTCGCTATCGCCCAGGTCACCCACACCCACGCCTAGTCCTACATAGTTGTAGTCGGTAGTGGGGGTTTGAGCTTGGGCGGCGGTGGCAACAGCGACTGAACTAGCCAAAGTCAAAGCAATCATCGAGAAAAAACGAGCTTTCATGGGAACTTTCCAAATATGGGGTAAAAGTTTCAGCCCGAGAACGCGGCCTCAGACTGTGTAACCGTTGTAGCGCTGCGGACTGTCAAATGTGCCAATTTAATGTGACACTTGCTTGGATGGTAAGGTTTGCGGCCCAGTCAGCGTGGCTTGCGGAGCGGTCCTGATTCATTAATTACGCTGACTGGCTAGGGCGTTTGACTCTGAGCGAGTTGGGCAATTTGCCTTGAAATCAAGCAGCCAGAAGATGTTTGGCAGGCAGCACGCTGAGAAATAACGAAATGATAATGGTCCTCGAATTAAGTTCCCTGGCGTGTAATCTTACTCAGGTGGCACAGAATACTGTCACATTCTGCGAGAGGAGGGATAGCCATCGTCTGCCCTAACCGTAGCCGCTCGACTCCAGCCAAGGCTGTTCAGAGAGTTGGAGTCGTCTCAACCGCTGACAGAGCTTGGAGTGTTCTTAAAGCGGAAAATTTGGGGATGACAGAATCCAGGAGTCAGGAGCTAGCAGTCAGGAGAATGCTGGTTTCTGACTCCTGACTTCTGACTCCTAAAACCGCTAGAGTTTCCCAGATTAAATTACGCGCCTAGAGCTTCAATCGCCCACGCTGACACAATTGCTCAAGCCAGTTTGAAAATCACGGAAAAATTATTGGCGGGCATGGCAACCACCGCTTCTAGGGTCAAGCCCTGCTTTTGGGCCAGCTCTTGGACGGCTTCCAGGTCACGAACGCCCCAGCTGGAATTTTGCGATCGCAGCGATTGGTCAAAGGCTTCGTTACTGGGCGCAGTATGCTCACCTGCTCGCTTAAATGGCCCATAAAGATAAAGCACATCGCCGGCAGACAAAATGTCAGCAGCGCCAGTAAGTAGTCCCTCGCAGGCGGCCCACGGCGAAATATGAATCATATTAATATTGACGATCGCCCGAATTCCCTTCACGTCTGGTTTTTGCTGCTGCCATGTGGCTACCACAGAAACCCACTGCGATCGCATGACATCCAGCTCCAGCGGTTCGCACAAATTCGGCAACGCTGTTGTCTCTCGCCAACTGCGAATACTGTCTCTAGCGATGGGGTTGGGGTCACTGGGCAGCCAGGTGTGCGACGGCAACTGAGCCGCCAAAAACGCGGCGTGTTGTCCGGTGCCGCTGGCAATTTCGAGGATGGTGCCGGCGGGTGGCAAATATGGCGTTAGCACCGACCGAATGGGTTCACGGTTGCGCTCTGTGGCCGGAGCGTATTGGCGGCGATCAACGAATTGAGACATGTTTGCAGAGCTGGGAGTGATGGGGTGTTGGCGGAGCCTGCCCGGAGGGCTTTGGGGTGATGGGGTGATGGAGCGGGTAAATTGGCGAGTAGAGAACTAAGAACTCAAAGCTGGGAACTCAAAATTTAGTCATCGGTGGTGCCTTGAAGCGTTGGGATGAAAAGGATGGCTAAGGAATGGATGAGTTTTAAGTTCTCAGTTTTGAATTTTGAGTTAGTTGCCCGTCGGCGAATTCAAAAACTAATGGCCAGAAACCCATATTTAGCGACGCTAGTTTACCAAATTCTGCACTCTGCATTCTTTTGGCGGGTGCTTTATGCTGTCAAATAACATAACGACATCTGGCCATTTTCAGGCTTTCCGCCCATAGGACTTTATGACGACCAAAGTTTCCCTAGCTAAAGCGCAGAGCTATGCGGTTGACGAGTTGATGCTTAATCTACAGAGGTTGCTGGCACCTTTGGGGGGCATGACGGCAGTCGTGAAGCCGGGCGATCGCGTGCTGCTTAAGCCGAACCTGCTGACGGGTGCCCGTCCCACGAAAGAATGCGTTACTCGTCCCGAAATCGTCTATTGCGTGGCGGCACTGGTCAAGGCTGCTGGTGGTCAGCCGTTTATGGGCGACAGTCCCGCCTTTGGTAGCGCTTACGGGGTGGCTGAGGCCAATGGTTACCTGCCCTGGCTGGAGCGGGCAAAGGTGCCAGTGCAGGAACTCCACGGTCAGCGCTATGCCACCGCCGCCACTGGTGAGTTGGCGCATCTGCGGCTTTCTCAGGAAGCCATGAATGCAGATGTGGTGATTAACCTGCCTAAGGTGAAATCTCACGTGCAGTTGACGCTGACGCTAGGCGTCAAAAACTTGTTCGGTTGCGTGCCAGGCAAAATGAAGGCTTGGTGGCACATGGAGGCTGGGAAAGATCGCGATCGCTTCGGCACTATGCTGGTCGAAACAGCTCGGACCATTGCCCCGCAGTTGACCATTGTGGACGGCATTATCGGGCATGGCGGCAATGGGCCCAGCGGTGGCGAGCCCCAATCTCTGGGCGTTTTGGGCGCGTCCACCGATGTCTTTGCGCTGGATCGGGCACTGATCGAGATCTTGGGCGCCCATCCTGCCGACATTCCGACTGTTGCTCAATCCCTGCGTCTAGGCTATTGCCCTGAACTGACGGAGCTTGATTTTCCGCTTTGTCGGCCTGAAGAGTTGGCGATCGCTGACTGGTCTTTTCCAGAGCAGCTCATGGCCATCGACTTTGGCATGCCCCGCGTCGTGCGCTCAACCTTCAAGCATCTCTACATCCGCTTTATCAAAGAGCCGATTGCCGCCTATGCCAGTCGCTGACGTGCGATCGCACTGTCAAGCCATGGGAGCAGTTGGACAGAGAATTGAAATTATTGGGACTGCCGCGCCACTGCCTGCAGTCGCTCATAAAATTCGGATGCCTGGGATTCTGGCGTAAACTTTTGAATCGGCTCCGGTTGATTGAACAGGGAGGCTGCAGTCAGAGGCGCATCCTCAGAGAGACAGTGCTGGCTAGCTATGGCCGGCTCCGTAACGTTTACCGATGCTGTAGGTAACGTCATCTTAGGGGCTGCGGCGTCAGGTTTTGCGGCGGTTTCGACCGTCTCAAAGGTCGCAGTCGCTGGACTATCAGTTGCCGAGGAGGCCGGTTTTTCGGCTGTCGCCACTTCCCCGTCGCTATCTGCCGCTGTCGGGGATTCAGACGGCGACGGCGGCGGTGGCGCAGAACTCGATGTCGTCATCGGGGCGTATTTGCTGAGGGTGGGGTCAATGGGACTGAAGACGACACGCTCAAATTCGCTGTTGAAGTGGCGCACCGGATAGCCGCGCCGCTTCCACCCTTGCAAAATTTGTTCCACAGAAAAAGCCTTGTATCGCCCGAGATAAAGGGCTTCCAACACGGCTGCTCGAATCCAACTGGGGTCCATGCCCAACCGCTGTTGCCAAATAGCCACAAGCTGATTAGCCGAAAATCGGCTCAAATCAAAGCTGTACTCTTCTAACAAGAGCTGAGCCTGTTCGCGATCGCGCTCTGTACCAGTAGGTTGATTCATGGTGTTAGCGTTGGCAGTGAGCAAAGAAAAGCTGACCCGACGGAGAGCAATCATCATGGCGCTATGGGATGCCACAACAGCTAGGATTGCGAACTTTAATCAATAAAATTGATAACGCATCTTCCCTGAATATCTTTTTCAAGAAGCGTGGCGATCGCCTGTCAAAGTTGTCATCCCTGGCTGCCCAATCAGCTTGTAGGTAGCTGATTCACTAAGCGCCTGTTTGTGAATCTTAGCGAAACTTCAAAATATCGCACACTGGCTCGGTCAAAAATTTGCAGTTCGACTCAAAGCCCATCGACGAATGTTGCGTCTCAGAGCCTTCACGCTAGAGTAAACAGTCGCAAATGGCCACAGCGGTGATGGATAAAGCAACTTGGTTGGCTCTACTTCGGCAGCAGCGGGCGATCGCCGTGATCCGGGCGCCAACGTTTGCAGTCGGTATCCAGATGGCGGCGGCTGTGGTCGCTGGGGGCTTCCGCCTGATTGAAATTACCTGGACGAGCGATCACCCTGACAAATTAGTGCATCATCTGCGGACCCAGCTACCTGCTGACTGTGTGGTTGGCGTCGGCACTGTGCTGTCGTCATCGGCCCTGCAGCAAGCGATCGCAGCAGGAGCGCAGTTTAGCTTTATGCCCCATTCTGATCCCGATCTTATTACCCTTGGTCAAAGCCACCAGATTCCTGTGGTTCCCGGCGCCCTGACGCCCACTGAAATTATGACAGCTTGGAGTCTTGGCGCTGGTGGAGTCAAAGTGTTTCCCTGTGCGGCGGTCGGTGGACCGGCTTATATCCGACACCTGCAAGGGCCGTTAGGGCATATTCCCTTAATTCCCACTGGCGGCATTTCTGTCGAGAGCGCCCGGGATTATCTAGCCCAAGGCGCGATCGCCGTTGGCATTGCCAGCAGTCTGTTTCCGAAAACAATGGTCAAACAGGGTGACTGGTCAGGGATTCAGGCGCGATCGCGGACGTTTTTGCAAAGCCTGCGTTAGGGGAAGTGTGGTGATGGAGTAACGGGGTGGTGGGGTGGCAGGGTGTGAGAGTAGTGGGCTTTGTTTGGTTATTTGAGAAGCGGCGATCGCGGTTGTGTGCTTCAGTCTTCGCTTTTCGCTCTTTGCTCCTTGGCGTTCAGCTTTCCGAAAGCTTTTCAGGGGTGCAGGATTTCGAGGCAGTCTTGGGCGATCGCCCATTCTTCTTGGGTATGAATCACAAAAACTCTGACTGAGGAATCGGGGGCAGCAATATCTTGGTCGTCTGGGCAGCGCTGCAGGGGGCTAGTCTTAAGCGAGAGGCCGATGAAGTCCCAGTCGGTACAGGCGGCTTGCCAAACGTCAGGGCTGTTTTCGCCAATGCCCGCGGTGAAGACAAGGGCGTCTAGGCCCCCCAAACTGCCTAGCATCGCGCCAATGTGCCGCCGCAGGCTGTGGATAAACATATCGAAGGCGAGTTGAGGGCGATTTTCGGCTGTCGAGGATTGCCCAGCGCTGGCGGCTTCGAGCACTTGGCGCATATCGTTAGACACGCCAGAGATGCCTTGGAGGCCAGATTTCCGATTCAAAAGCATATCCAACTCATCGGCGGATAGGTCGTCGTGGCGCATCAGATACAGCACAACTCCAGGATCAACGGAACCGGAACGGCTGCCCATCATCAGGCCCTCCAGCGGCGTGAAGCCCATGGTGGTGTCGATGCTGATGCCGTCACGCACGGCGGCCAGAGAACAGCCATTGCCCAAATGACAGGTCACTAGCTTCAACGCCGCCAGGTCTCGGTCCATGAGTTCTGCCGCTCGCTGGGCGACATAGCGGTGGCTAATGCCGTGAAAACCATAGCGCTGAATGCCTTGTTGAGTCCACTCATAGGGGCCGGCATAGGTGCTGGCGGCGGGAGGCATCTGGGCGTGAAAAGCCGTGTCGAAGACAGCTACCTGAGGCACATCGGCCAAAATGGCCTCCATCGCCTCAATGCCCTGGAGATTCGCGGGATTATGGGACGGCGCCAGGCTAAACAGGTCGCGAATGGTGTTCTTGACGGCGGGGGTGATGGGGACGCTCTGCTGATAGTCGCGGCCACCATGTACGACCCGATGCCCAACGGCCTGAATCTTGTCCAGACTCGACAGGATTTGGACAGGACTATCCACCAAAGTATTCAGCATCCAGCGTAGCCCAGCAATTTTGTCCTGAGTTTCCAGCACATCGCGATGTTCGCGACCATCAGCGGTGGCGGCTTTGAGTTCCACGCTGCCGGCAGTGTGCGTCCAGTCAAGCTGCGATCGCCACTGGGCTGCTTGTCCTTGGTCAAAGTCAAAGAGAGCGGCTTTATGACTGCTGGAACCAGCATTGAGAACGAGGATTTTCATAGCGGCAGCATGGGGGTGTGAGGGCTTTAAAGGCAATGCGTTAGAGCGAACGGTCGTTGGCCCTTACAGCCGCTAAGCCTTGGGGATGTTGCCACGGCCCGTTCGGAGAGAGGAGATGAAGACAGGGCAATACGGATACGAGACAGCGATCGCGATTTAATGATTAGAATGCTCCCCACATCAAAGAAAAACCGTGGCATAGGCATCCTATTCAACCTAACTGCCCCTTAACTGTCCATTATCCATGTCGCCACGCAACGGCAAGATACAGCGAGAATAGTGAAAATTTTGGCATCTCATAAGGTTGCATCTTTCTCCCAGGGGCTTTGAACAACGAATACCTTTTCGAAGGTTTGCCGCCTACAGGCTGTCAACAATAGCGGCTTGCCAACCCGTCATCTGCACGCCGGCTTCTTCTACGATTTGTTGACGACTCTTTAGGGAAACGAGGCGAGTGATTTAAAAGTAGTAAAAGCGCGCTCCCAGGTTTAGCGATGACAAATAATGGTCTTGACGCAGATAATTTGGCTTTCCAATCGCTGAGTGAGCCAGCCCCAGAGACTCCGACACCGACAAAAGACAAGAAAAAAAAGGCGGCGAAAAAGCAGAAGAAGCAGAAAAAGCAGGCTAAGAAGCAGCAATTGGCGCTCAAAGAGAAATCCCTGCAGTCGGTCAGGGCAGCTGAAGAAGAGCCGCCAAAAGGCGATCGCAAGATCTTTCGCTATTCGTCCGAGTCTGAAGGCAGCTCAAAACTGCCGAAAAAATTCTATGAGAAGGAATTGGCTCGACTGCAGGTTGAGCTAGTCAAGATGCAGTACTGGGTGAAGCAAACAGGCGCTCGCATCGTAATTGTTTTTGAAGGGCGCGATGCCGCGGGTAAGGGCGGCACGATTAAGCGGATTACGGATCCCCTCAATCCCCGCGGCTGCCGGATTGTGGCTTTGGGAACACCGAGTGATCGCGAAAAAACCGAATGGTACTTTCAGCGCTATGTCACTCACCTGCCGGCTGCCGGGGAAATCGTTTGCTTTGACCGCAGTTGGTATAACCGCGCCGGCGTGGAAAAAGTGATGGGCTTTTGCACCGAGGAACAATACGACGAATTTATGCAAACCTGTCCCCAGTTTGAACGCATGCTGGTGCGCTCCGGCATTATTTTGCTGAAATACTGGTTTTCGGTCAGCGATGATGAGCAAGAACGCCGGTTTCAAGCGCGCTTAACCGATCCGGCCCGGCGCTGGAAACTAAGCCCGATGGATTTGGAATCCCGCGATCGCTGGGTGGAATATTCCCGCGCCAAGGACGCCATGTTTGCCCACACCAACATTCCAGAAGCGCCCTGGTTTACAGTGAATGCCGATGATAAAAAGCGCGCCCGGCTCAACTGCATCAGCCACATTCTCAGCAAAATTCCCTATGTAGACATGACGCCTGAGCCCATCAAGCTGCCACCGCGCCGACCCATTCCGGACGACTATCAGCGTCCACCGATCAACGAACAGTTTTTTGTCCCGCAAATATATTGAGGGGAAGATGGTGGAAGGCCCGATTAATCAGCCTGCTGCATCACCCAAAATTCGCTTGAAAGTGGTCAATATCGCTGATTTTTCATCGCCGTCGCGATAATGTTTGTTCCACCAGATTTCTGGCACTGGTTGACGACGTACCTCAGCATGGCAACATCTATCCGTTGAGGGAAGTGAATCTTTTGACAAAAGCGTTTCATAAACGTGAAGTAACTGACCAATAGGCCTTAAAGTCAAAGCATCCATGCTGCTTTTTGGGACGCTTAATCAAGGTTTCAGCTTGGTTAACGTCCGGTGAAATCGTGTCAGTATGGCAACCATCGGAGATCGCAGCTCCGGCAGAGAATCAGGCCGGAGACGCGGCCACTAACGCCGTTGCTGTTTGCATAAAATAAACGGATTCAGGAGACCCCGATATGAAATCATCCCTTGTCATCCTCTATCACCGCGAACCCTATGACGAGGTTATCGTTGATGGCAAAACGGTCTACCGCGACAAAAAAAGTCCTAATGGGATTGTGCCAACGCTGAAAGCCTTTTTTGCCAACGCTGAAAGCAGCACTTGGATTGCCTGGAAGCAGATGACGGCAAAACAGCAGTCCAACTTTGAAGAGCGCGTGGTGATGGAAGGGGGCAAGGAAAGTAGCCAGGTGCGGCGCATTCCTCTCTCAGCGCAGCAGGTCAAGGATTTTTATTACATCACCGCTAAGGAAGCTTTCTGGCCGATTTTGCACTCTTTCCCCGAGCACTTCACCTACGAAAGCTCGGACTGGGAGAATTTCAAGGCGATCAACCAGCTCTTTGCCGATGCCGCTTGTGAAGATGCGGCAGACGACGCCCTGATTTGGATTCACGACTACAACCTGTGGCTCACGCCCTATTACATTCGGCAAAAAATGCCCAATGTCAAAATCGCCTTCTTTCACCACACCCCCTTCCCGGCTGCGGACGTCTTCAATATCCTGCACTGGCGCGAGGCGATCGTTGATAGCCTGCTCTGCTGCGACCTGTGTGGCTTCCATATTCCCCGCTACGTGGAGAACTTTGTCTCGGCAGCCCGCAGCTTGCGTGACGTCAAAATTGCCGAAAAAGGCCCCGTGCGCGAGGCCTTTACGCCCTATGGTGTAGCCTTGGCGGAACCTGATATGACCACCAAACTCAGCTATCAGGGGCGCACGGTGCAGCTAGACGCTTTTCCGGTGGGCACTCACCCGCAATACATCGCCGAAGTGGTGAACTCGGATGCAGTGCAGGCCAGCATCAAGCAGATTCGCGATGATATCGGCGATAACAAGCTAATTGTGTCTGCCGGTCGGGTGGACTACGTCAAGGGCGCCAAGGAAATGCTGCTGTGTTATGAGCGGCTGCTGCTGCGTCGCCCCGAACTGCAGGGCAAGGTTAATCTAGTGATGACGGCGGTGAAGGCAGCAGCCGGCATGCGCGTATATAAAACCGCGCAGAGTCAAATCGAGCAGCTTGTCGGTAAAATCAATGGCCGGTTCTCAAAACTCAACTGGACGCCGATTTTGCTGTTTACGGAGCCGATTCCTTATCACCAGTTAATGGCGTTTTATGGGACGGCTGACATTGCTTGGATTCCGCCGCTGCGCGACGGTTTGAACCTAGTCGCCAAAGAATATATTTCTGCCCATCAGGGTCGCGGTGGCGTGTTGATTTTGTCAGAATTTACCGGCTCGGCAGTTGAACTGCCCGACGCTGTGCTGACCAATCCGTATTCTGACAAACACATGGATGAGTCCATTGACCAGGCTTTGGAAATGAGCCCCACCGAGCAGAAAGAGCGCATGCAGCGCCTGCATCAAGTCGTGATTCAGTATGACGTGAAGGAGTGGGCGAACCATATGTTCCGTGAAGCAAATGCTACGGCATCCTCCGGGGAACCTGCGCTAGTCTAGGGTCAAGTTATAGAACTTTGACTGAAATCAGGGGCGACAACGCTGTTTCAAAGCGATGTCAGATTACAACCGTGACGGCTGGCGGCAGCGATCGCCCTTTTGAGCGTTTCAGCTTACTTTATCTTCGGCCTGCGCCCCTGGCGCCATCCGCCGCCCTATTTTGCAGCATTCAAGGAATTATTAGATGAGAGATCTCCAAGCCATTCAGCGCCGAGCCTACGACATGATTGTCATTGGTGGTGGTGTCAATGGAGCCGCAACGGCTCGCGACGCTGCCCTGCGAGGATTAGCCGTATTACTCATCGAAAAAAATGACTTTGCCGGCGGGACCACCAGTTGGTCCACTCGCCTAGTGCATGGCGGCCTGCGCTATTTAGAATACTTTGAATTTAATTTGGTACGTGAGTCTCTCCGTGAGCGTGAAATTTTACTCCGTACCGCCCCCCATTTGGCCCAGCCAATTCAGATGACGATTCCCATTTACGGCGGCGGCACCCGCAGCTACTGGGAAATTCAGGCGGGCATGATTTTGTACGACGTGCTCAGCTATGACAAAACGCTGCCCAATCACCGCATGCTGTCAAAGGCTAAGATGCAGCAGCTTTTTCGGGCAGTTGATCGCGGCGATCTCAAAGGGGCTGCCCAGTACTATGACGGCCAGGCGGAACATGCAGAACGCCTGTGCTTGGAAATTTTGCTAGATGCCCAAACTGCCGGGGCTGACGTGCTGAACTATGCGACTGTCACAGAGCTGCAGCGCGAAGGCGATCGCCTCACGGGACTCACTGCTTATGATCAGATTGCGGCAGAAGAGTTCAGCGTGGCGCTACCCAGTCACGCCGTGGTGATCAATACTTCCGGCCCCTGGGTTGACCGAGTGTTAGGGCTAGGACAGCGTAATGGCGAGTCTGCCCCCATCGGCAACGTGCGTAAAATTGGCGGCACCAAGGGCAGTCATATTATTGTTGACCATTTCCCCGGTGCTCCTAATACAGCGCTGTATGTCGAGGCTAAATCCGATGGTCGGCCTTTCTTCATCGTGCCCTGGTGCGGTCAATATCTCATTGGCACCACTGATTTGAAATATACCGGCGACCTCGATCGGGTCAAGGCCGACGATGACGAGGTGGACTACCTGATTGCTGAAACGAATCAAGTGGTGCCAACGGCGCGGCTGACCCGAAACGACGTGAAATTCACCTATTCTGGTGTGCGGCCCTTGCCCTATGCCGAAGGCAAAAAAGCCGGCAGCATCACCCGCGCCCACATCCTTAATGATCACACCAAGGAAGGGGTGAAAAATTTGGTGTCGCTAATTGGCGGTAAGCTGACAACCCACCGGCAGGTCGGCGAAGAAATGACTGATTGGGCGTTTAAAAAGATGGGCAAGCGAGTGCCACCGTCCCCTACCCGCAAGCGTCCTCTGCCAGGCTGCATTTGGCCCGATGATGAACGCATCGAAGTCGCTTATCAGCGCTACGGCGATCGCCTAGATGCTGACGTCTTGGAATATTTATTCAACACTTATGGAGCCCGCGCCATTGACCTACTGGCGTTGATTGACGATCACGCTGATCTCGCCGATAGGCTACTGCCGACCCATCCCAATCTGCGTGCCGAAGTCGTCTTCGCCGTGAAGCACGAAATGGCTCACACTGTTCTCGATTTCACACGTCGTCGCACGGTTTTGGCCATGAATGCCAACTACGGCTATGACGTACTGGAGCCGATTTTGGATACTCTGCGGCAGCACTGCGGCTGGGATGAGGCCAAGTGTCAGCAAGAAATGGCTGACTATAAGCAGTTCATGGAAGAGAATTGCATTCCCGATTATGCCCTGACTAAAGCGGTGGAAGGGCGATCGCTACAAGCAGTATAGTTGCTTCTGGTTTGATTAAAAGCCTCCCTGCAATCAGCTGGGAGGTTCGTCATTAATAACCCCATCGTCCCCGTTGATTGCGCCTACCCTGCTGACCTATGAATGTTAATGTCACCACGCCGATTTCTATTGATGCCGAGCAAGTGCAAAAAGAGTCGGCAGAGCTCACCATTTTGGGATCTGGAGCCTGGGGCAGCGCCCTGGCGACCTTAGTCGAAAAAAATGACCACACTGTTTGTCTGTGGTCGCGGCGCGGTGATATTTCCCTGGCCGATGCGGTACGCGATTCCCACGTGATTTTGTCGGCGGTGTCGATGAAGGGAGTGCCGGCGATCGCCGCTCAGCTCAAAGAGCTCAATATTCCTCCCGAAACAATTTTAGTGACGGCTACCAAAGGACTCGATCCAGAGACCACTCGCACCCCTTCCCAAATTCTCCAGGATACGTTTCCCCAGAATCCTGTGGTGGTGCTGTCTGGTCCCAACCTGTCAAAAGAAATTGAACGGGGTTTGCCTGCCGCGACGGTTGCCGCCAGCGTCCATCCCGAAGCGGCAGAGGCCGTGCAGTATTTATTCTCCTCCGATACTTTCCGGGTCTACAGCAGTCCTGACCCGCTGGGTGCAGAACTGGGCGGCACCTTGAAAAACGTCGTAGCGATCGCCGTGGGCATTTGCGAAGGTTTGGAGCTGGGCTCGAACGCGCGTTCGGCCCTGATGACCCGTGCCCTGCCGGAAATGATTCGCATCGGCACGCATTTGGGCGGCCAGCCTGATACGTTTGTGGGATTGTCGGGACTGGGCGATATGTTGGCCACCTGCACCAGCGTACTCAGCCGTAACTATCGCGTGGGCTATGGACTGGCCCAAGGCAAATCGCTAGAGCAAATTCTAGAAGATATCGGCAGCACGGCAGAAGGGGTCAACACAACCAACGTGCTAATTCAAATTGCCAACCGAGAAGGCATTCCAGCGCCGATCTCGCGCCAAGTTTACCGTCTGCTCAATGGCAAAATCACTCCGCAGGAAGCCGTTGAAGCCTTGATGGAAAGAGACCTTAAAGCCGAAGCCTGTCTGCTGACCTAAAGGGCGATCGCATCTGTTCAAATCACGTGGCAGAGCACTAGGCCCGGGTCAAGATTCTCTTTTGGTATCCTGCCAGTCATGGCTTGCTAACGCCGCCTACTGACGACGGGAACGATTCGTCAGCCGCCTCGTCTGAGGCAACATCCCGGTCTGAGAAGAAAATACGGTTGATTGGCGGAGCGCATTCGGCCATTTGATTTTGGTAAAGAATGCGATCGCTACAGTTGACATCTTCCCTTAAGATCAAGGGCTAAGTGTGTGTGAGTTGTTTAACAAAAGAAAATGCGATTTCTAATTTCTACTCTGGGTCTTTCTACCCTATTGTCAAGTGGCCTACTGGCCGCGCCGCTGGCCACAGTAACAGAGCTCCGGACGCAGCCAGCCGCTGCCCAATTTCTCCTGGCTCAAGCCAGTACTGGAGATGAAGCTCTAACTCTACTGCGGTTTGAGACACAGCATTATCTGGTGAGGGTTTATCTCGAAGGTGGTTTGACTTACCTCAACGTCTACAACAAAGAAACTGGGTTCACCGATCAAAATGGCGTACTGGCCTATCTGATTGAACCCGAAGACGAAGATAGCTCTTGGCGAATTTATGCCAATCAGCAGGGAGATTTAGAATATCGCGCCATGGTTAACCCGGAAGGCGATACTGCCCTCGAAATTCGTCTGCCTGACGGTCCGCCAGCCCAACCAGAATATGGTTATGATGCCACCTATAGCTTTCCACACATCTTTCTGGGAGAGGCTCTCGAAGCGACTTTAAGCACCCTTGAAGAATCGGGCTGGAGCGTCGAATCCACCTCGTCAGAAAGAGTAGAACTTACTCGCAATCAATTGGCCTTGGCGCTTAAATTTGATCCAGAAACCAAGGTCATCACTTACACTCAACTCAGTGACGAAATCTAAAATTTCCACTGTGCAAAGAGTTATCGTTGATCCGGCTCAGATTGAGGTCGACCAGTTGGTCTTGACCGATACTCAGCGACACTATCTGCGGCGAGTATTACGTCTCAAAGCTGGTGATCGCTTCCGGGCCCTCGATGGTCAGGGGCACATGTGGGAAGCAACGCTCCGGGAAGATAGTGAGCCAGCTTGGCTGCAAGCGATCGCCCCAATTGCCAGTTCTTCACCGCTTAATCAACCGAAAATCACTTTGGCGGCCTGCTTACCTAAGCAAGGTTTCGATGAAGTGGTGCGGCAGGTGACCGAACTCGGGGTCGATAAAATTGTGCCAATTCTTAGCGATCGTACGCTGCCTAAGCCCAGCATTAATAAGCTAGAGCGTTGGCGACGGATTGCTGCAGAAGCTGGGGAACAATCGGAACGTTTAATCGTCCCTACCATTCAGGAGCCACTAGCTTGGGCTAGCTGGCTAGCGCGTCAGTCTCAGGATTACCGGTTAATTTGTGTTGCTCGACAGTCAGCACCTACCCTGCTGTCGCTATGTTGTTCCTCTCAGTTTGCCGCTGTTGAGGTCGCCATTGGACCAGAGGGTGGATGGACAGAGTCGGAATTTGAGCATGCGATCGCCCACGGATATCAGCCTGTAACGCTCGGATCCACCATTTTGCGAGCCGTTACAGCCCCTGTCGTCGCATTAGCATTACTACAAGCCGGGATTGAGTTCGCTACTATTAATCCATTCACTGATTCGCCCTTATGAATACTCTCAAAACCGTTGAACTGAGTTCTGAAAACTGCTTAGCGGGTTTTCACGCTCTGTCCGATCCTTTACGGACTAACGTCATTGAAAAACTGCGCAGCCGGGAAATGTGTGTTTGCGACCTGTGCGAAGATTTGAGTGTCAGCCAATCAAAATTATCATTCCATTTACGAGTGCTAAAAGATGCCGGGTTAGTCAAGGCTCGTCCCCAAGGGCGTTGGACTTATTACAGCCTCGACCTGTCTCAATTTGTTGCACTGGAGCAGTATCTCGCTGACTATCGCCGTCACAGTCCCATTATCCCCACTCGTTCTTACGATTAAAGGACTGTCACCACTTTAAGAAACTTTCAGAAATATCTGTTCTCAGGTAAATCAGCGTCAAGGAGGGGGGCACAGCAGGATTGATTATTCTGTCCAGTGGTTTTGCTGACGCAGCCATCTGACCTGTTAAAAGAAACTTCCAGGTAAGTTTTTACTACTGGAGCTGACGCCATTGACTCCGATTTGGTCCCCTTGCTTGTAATTCTGGAGGCAATTAGATTCGGCATTCTCTAAAGCTAGGGATATAAGACGCTGTTGTGTAAGTCTCAGATTAGAAAACTCTCTGAGTGGCTACCTTCCGACCTTGTGGACAAAATCAAGCGCAGTCTCTAGCTGATTCACTGCTCAACTCAAGGCTGACGCATCTAGGGTCTTCGTTTACAAGATCGGGGCATTTGCTCCGCTGATCATCTTGAAGAGCATTGAAGCGATTGTGTGGGAAGCTTAATTGAGAAAGCGTCCATAGTTCCTTGTGTCTTTGTAGTCAACTATTGATGTTGAATGATGCTTACTTTCATCGTCAAAATTATGACCAACACTATTACTCTGGTTTAACCAGATTTCTTGTTTGTCGCTTTAGCTTAAAGTTTTTATGTGGTGATCGAATTTTATAGCCAGATTTTTAGGGGCTAAGGCTAGTTTGTCTCAAGCGTTCTGATGCAAGGTGTGGTTTCTTTCAGACTGAGCAGATATCTGGCACTGATGACCGACTACTGAAGTTGGGAATTCTAGAATCAGCAACAGGAATCACTTTTTAAGAACTGTAATCGAATTTCATATCGAAGCCTGGAGGTTTTTGTCGTGCCTAAAACTCAAGAATTAACTGAGTCTAAGAGTAATGTTGCTGTGCAGTCTATGGCAGTGCAGGAGCGGGTCGCCGCCACTGAACTGCGCCCTTGGGGCTCTTTCACAGTGTTGGAAGAAGGCCGCGGCTACAAAATTAAGCGGATTGAGGTTAAGCCAGGGCATCGTTTGAGCTTGCAAATGCATCACCACCGCAGCGAGCACTGGATTGTTGTATCGGGGACGGCAAAAGTCACCTGTGGAGATAAGGAGACTCTGCTTGGCACCAATCAGTCTACCTATGTGCCGCAATGTACGACTCACCGCCTAGAAAATTCAGGCGTGATTCCTTTGATTTTGATTGAGGTGCAGAATGGTGAGTACTTGGGCGAAGACGACATTGTCCGCTTTCAAGATGACTATTCTCGGACTGAAAAAGGCTAAAGATAGGGTAGTTTGTTGGTCCTGAAGTTTGGGTATCGGAGCGCTTCCAGAATTGCCTGGGAGCGCTTTTCGTTGAGAGTTAGTAGAAGTTTTGAATATTGCCTACTTGATTCTTGTCACATCAGCCGACCGAATAGTGACGACGGGCAAAATCATAGGAAAGGTTAAAGATCCCTCATGGTAAGGGATTCAAAATCTCGGTAGGATAATAGATGCACTGTAATTGTCAGTAACGGCGTAATGGATCTTGTAACGCTTCAAGGATGGCTCGATAACTCGGCGTTTGCCATCCTCTTTGTGACTATGTTGGTTTACTGGGCTGGAGTCGCGTTTCCGCAGACTCGCCTGTTTGCTGGATTAGGAACTATGGGAATGGCGATCGCTAATCTAGCGATCGCGGCTCTACTGACTGCTCGCTGGATTGAGGGCGGCTATTTTCCCTTGAGTAACCTGTACGAATCGCTGTTCTTCGTTGTTTGGGGTATTACAGCGGTTCATCTCGTTGCTGAGCGCATGAGCCAAAGCGTTTTAGTGGGAGCGGTCACGGCCCCAATTGCGATGGGCATCACGGCCTTTTCGGCGCTGCTGCTACCAGACGCGATGCAGATATCTGAGCCCCTCGTGCCGGCGCTGAAGTCAAACTGGCTGATGATGCACGTCAGCGTTATGTTGCTGAGCTATGCAGCATTGATGGTGGGTTCGTTAATGGCGATCGCTTTTCTAATTGTGACCCGAGGACAATCGATTGAGCTGCGGGGCAGTTCTGTTGGCACTGGTGGTTTTCGCGAGACCAAACTGCGTCGTCAAACAGAAAATACTGTATTGGCCTCGCCCAATACTGCTGAAAACGTTGCCCTTACGACCAGCGCTGGCGGTACAGCGGTGCTGCAAAAAGTAGAAATATCGCCGTTAGCTACGCCAGCAAAACTTTCTCCCCAACGCTTAACCCTAGTCGATACGCTTGACAACATTAGCTACCGCGTTATTGGCCTGGGTTTCCCCTTATTAACGATTGGCATTATTTCAGGAGCTGTTTGGGCCAACGAAGCTTGGGGCTCTTACTGGAGTTGGGATCCGAAAGAAACTTGGGCATTGATTACGTGGTTAGTCTTTGCCGCATACTTACACGCTCGAATCACGAAGGGTTGGCAGGGAAGACGTCCAGCGATCTTGGCTGCTTCGGGATTTCTAGTTGTCTGGATTTGCTATCTAGGCGTGAACGTTCTTGGCAAAGGACTACACAGCTATGGTTGGTTTTTCTAAGTTCGGCGTCAAGCAGCACCAATGGCCGTTAGCTCAACAATACCGGCAATCGCCATGGCGACAAGCACTACGAACGCATAGCGAGGCACGCCGCCACCGTTGTAAGCAACATTATCGGCTCGACGCTGAAAGAAGGCGTACACATTAGGCACCCCCATCAACAAAAAGATGATGCCAATGACGCTTAGCCGGGGAGGCTGGCCAGATATGGAGTGAGTGTTTAACTGGTTCGTTTCCATGATGTTTTACCAAACTCATCGAAGTATGAACGTAATTGCAGACTCAACAACTAGCAACCGGGAGACTACTCGACAACTCAGTCATGCCAAATAGCACGCTAAAAGCTTTCTATCAATAGCCAGCTCTAAATCTTGACGAATTTTCCTTGACTTCATCTCTAGCCTCCAGGAACTGTCATCGTTTAGATTTCGAATCCAGAAGCTCTCAATACTGAAAACTAAGCGCTTAATCAAACAAAGCAACTTAGAACCAGCCAAAAACGACAAGCTCGAAAGACAAATACGCCTTTACATAATGTTAGCAAGCAAAGTCGTTCGTCGATAACCAAAGCGCAATGTACTCAGCTTTAAACAAGCATCATTAAGTAACACATTATTAAGCATGGAGATTTTTGGCTTGGGGAATCTTGCTTAAACTGCTTTTTATTTTGTCACAAATAAATCATAAGTGTTTTTACTTACTGTTTTACAAGGTGTTCCCTTTGACGAACCGACTTCGTGAATCTACGTCGTACGGTTCCTGATGCCCAAGTAAAAATTCCGATTGCAATCCCTCTGTTGGCCGAGCCGGCGCTACAGGGCGCTGCTATGCTCATGGCAGAACTGCTCCCAGGAAAATGTCTTTGTTTGCTGCTATTGCGACAACGCCCGCTGGTGGACGATCGCTGATTCCCATTTGTGCCGCCCTGCCTGCCACCCTCTGGCTACCGACAGCTATGTCGGCGGCAGCTGATATTCCTGCAGATGTGGCCAGGCAGTTTTATTCCGGATCGCTCAAAGCTCTTCTTGCGGAAATTTGGCCCACCCACCAAGGCATGATTTTAGCCCTAGCCACAGGCGCTGTAGTGCGGCTGATAGCGCCGCTGCTGCAGGACAAATCAACCGATCCGGCAGTGGTGGTGGTGGATGAAGCAGGAAAATGGGTGATTAGTTTATGTGGCGGACATCAAGGCGGCGGCGATCGCCTCACCCACCAAATTAGCCAGATTTTATCCGCGATGCCGATTACGACTGGAGCGGCTAACGCTCAGCAGTTGCCCGGCATCGACGTGCTCGGACAGCCGTTTGGTTGGCAGCAAGGGACGGGGAATTGGACGGCGGTGGCCAGCGCGATCGCCCAGGGTCAGGCCGTGCAGGTGATTCAAGAGGCGGGTTCCTCGCTGTGGCAAGCGCAGTTGCCAGAAGTTCATTCCCTGCAATTGGGCTGGACAGAGGCGCCAGCAAAGCCACCACGGCCCGCTCCCCAGGCCCGGGTGTGGATCAGTCCAGTGCAGCGGCGCTTTGCTGTCGATACCGCCATGCCGAAGGTGCAGTGGCATCCTCGGGTGCTGTGGGTCGGGCTGGGATGTGAGCGCGGCACCTCGAAAGCGTTGATGGCACAGGCGATTGCGACTGCCTTGCAGTCACGACATTTGGCGATGGGGGCGATCGCTGGCGTGGCTAGCCTCGATCTCAAGGCAGACGAACCGGGTCTGGTGCAGCTTTGTGAGGAACGGGGCTGGCCCCTGCGCTGTTTTTCCGCAGCTCAGCTGCGGGACATTTCCGTGCCCCAGCCGTCGGCGGTGGTAGAGCAGGCAGTAGGGACGCCCAGTGTGGCTGAAGCGGCGGCGGTTTTGGCGGCGCAGCACATGGAGCAGTCGTCTGTCGAGGCCGATACCGAACCGGTCGAATCGGCTGCCGATTACCTGCGGGTGACGAAACAGGTGGTGCGCGATCCGGCGCAGCCGGGAGCGGTGACAGTGGCGATCTCCCAGGCCCAGGTGGAATTCCTAAACCGTACCGGACATCTGAGCCTGGTTAGCACGGGGCCCGGTAGCCTCGACCAGATCACGCCTGCTGCCAAAGCGGCCCTTTCTCGGGCGGATGCCGTGATTGGCTACAGCCTCTATGTTGAGTTAGTTCGCCCACTGCTGCGACCGGCGCAAATTGTGGAAAAGTGGCCTATTACCCAAGAACAGCAGCGGGCCGAAAGAGCGATCGCCCTGGCCGATTGGGGCCTCAACGTTGCGGTGATTTCCTCTGGCGACTGCGGCATTTACGCGATGGCGGGACTGGTACTCGAAACGCTACAGGCCCAAGGCTGGAACGGCCAGACGCCAACGGTTACTCATTATCCAGGTATTTCGGCACTGCAGGCGGCAGCAGCGCGGGTAGGCGCTCCATTGATGCACGACTTTTGCGCCATTAGCCTTAGTGACCTGCTCACCCCTTGGCCCATAATTGAACGGCGGCTGCAGGCGGCTGCCGAGGCAGATTTTGTGATCGCCCTCTACAATCCCAAGTCGCAGACGCGCACCGAACAGATTGCGATCGCCCAGCGGCTCATTGCCCAGCAGCGCCAACCTGAGACCCCCGTCGCGATCGTCCAGTCCGCCTATCGCCCCACCGAGACCATCATTCTGACCACCCTAGCCGAGATGCTGCACCACCCCATTGATATGCTCACCACGCTAATCATCGGTAATCGCACCACTCAACTCTACGCCGGCAAACTTATTACGCCGCGCGGCTATCACCTCTAAGCCCCTGACCTCTATCAAGAAAATGCCAAGGCTGCTGGTAAGCGTGGCCTGCACTGGGGGAATGCTCGATAAGGAGCACATCCACTCGTCCGAACTTTCGCTATGGCCACAGCAGTCTCAGTAATTGTCCCAATTTATAACGGCATTGATGACCTGCCGGGCCTGGAGGACTGCCTGCTGCAGCAAACCCTGCCTGCCGATCGGATGGAATATCTGCTGGTCGACAACCATAGCCAGGACGGCACCTTAGCAGAATTGCAGCGCTTTGCCGATCGCGCCCGTCACCGAGGCATTCAGGTCATGCCGCTGTCAGAATGCGAAATTCAGAGTTCCTACGCCGCGAGAAATCGCGGCATTCGAGCCGCCAAAGGTGACATTCTGGTTTTTACTGACGCCGACTGTCGCCCCGAGCCTGACTGGCTAATTCGTATGGTGCAGCCGTTTGAGGCTGCCGACATCGGTTTAGTCGTCGGCGAAATCAAAGCGCTACCGGGAGACAACTGGTTAGAGCAGTATGCTGAGCAGCGGGATATTTTGTCCCAGAAATACACGATTGCTCACTCTTTCTATCCCTATGGCCAGACGGCTAATCTGGCGGTGCGGCGAGCGGCGCTAGAAGCCTCTGGGCTCTTTCGACCTTATCTCACGACGGGGGGAGATGCTGATTTGTGCTGGCGCATCCAAATGACGGGAGACTGGCAGCTACACTTTGCCCCTGAGGCGATCGTGCGCCATCGCCATCGCTCCACGCTGAAAGCACTGCACAGCCAGTGGCGGCGCTATGGCCGCTCCAATCGCTATTTGCATGAGTTATTTGGTGTGCCCTTACAGGCCGATGCGCCCCGATTCCATGTCGCAAATCGGCTGACGCGCTGGGCATTGAAGGGCTTGCCAATGGCGACGTGGCGATCGCTGCGAGGCACGGCCCCCGCAATTGAAATGGTGGGAGCGCCTTTAGATCTGTTTTGTGGGCGATCGCGCCAGCAAGGGCAGCGCCTGGCCAAGCTGCCTGAGGCCGCTCGCGAAATTGCTTGGCTCAACGCATCTGAACCACCCGATCCCATGGCTCAACCCGAAACCAGCCAAACTACCTAAGATGTTTGGGGAGAGGACTTGAGGCGCCGCAAAGCGGCAAACAAGGCGGGCCGCATAATCGGTGGCAAGGCGGCAATCAACTGACCAATCCGAGCCTTTTGTGCTGAGTAAGTTTTACCCATTCTGAGGAGTTCTTTGCCCTTGTGGGTCTCGCCAACTTCCACCAGCCGTAACCCCAACAGCAGTTGAGTCTCTCGCAATCGCTCTTGGCGAATCGACTCTAATTCCGCATTTTCGAATTGGTATAGCTCCAGATAGTGCATCTTATCTTGCAAGTAGGGAATCGCCCGCCCAATACCCTGCTGTTCGGGGTGAAAACGATATTCCATCAGCCGCTCAGGCAGGTAGTAGGCTTGTTTGCCCGTCAGAGCTAAACGCATCAGCAAGTCGTTGTCTTCACAATTTTGCAAATTGGGGCGCATGTAGCTGACCTCATCTAATACCCGTTTGCGAAAAAGGGTGGCCCCGATTTGCAGGCTCTGCTGCACAAAAACGCGCGCGGTTAGATTTTCGACTGGGCCAATGGGCAGGGTGGTGCGTCCCCAACGTTGGGAATTCGCCTCTGTCAACTTTAACTCACGTTGACTTTGAGGATTGATGACCCAATGGTCAGTGCTGACCAGATCAATTTCAGGATACTGTTCGAGAACGGCAGCGGTTTTTTGCAAAAAGTCAGGCGTTAGGCGATCGTCGTCGTCAAATTTGATGAAATATTCTCCCTGGGCAGCCGCATAGCCCGAAATCATGTTGTTGCTTTTGCCAATGTTGCGCTCATGACGAATGTAGCGAATTCGCGGGTCTGTCAACGTTGCCATGAAATTGGGCGTGTCATCTGGGGAGCCGTCGTCGCAGACAATGACTTCCCAGTCGGTGAAGGTCTGCTGCTGCACACTGGCGATCGCTTCAGCCAGGTAATGCACACGGTTGTAAGTGGGAATGCAAACACTAGCCTTGACCATAGGAACCTAGAGAAATTATCGGGCGGGCAGGCTGGACAATGTCACGGGCAAATGGGGCGACTGCGTGGGGGGATTTGCTCACCTAGCTCTATCTGTAAATTGCCCAACCGGCCAGGGAAATCTACCGCTAGCGTGCGGTTTTTCGGGTAGCGCCGCTGCTCTTGAGCAGACTGTAGGGAATACTAGCAAAGAATTTTTGACTGGCTGGCTCCGCGCGATCGCGCGGGGCGCCGTCTTGAAGCGACTGCAGTCCTGCCATCCATGCCGTATGAAAATTTTGATGCTGTCAGCCACATTTCCCTATCCACCAACGCGCGGCGGTACACAAGTACGCACTTTCAACTTGTTAAGGGCGCTGCAGGGACATGAAATTGTGCTGGCAACTCATGTTGACGACTCTATTCCGACCGCGGATATTGAGTCACTGGGACAGCATGTCAGCACTCTCAAAGTGTTTCCTAAGCCTCAAGGAGCCGCCAAAGGTGGGGTCGTGGGCAAAGGCCTGCGGTTTAGCCAATTTCTGTTTGGGGGGACACCGCCGAGCGTGCGGGCAAACTTTTCTCCAGCGATGCAGGCTTGGCTGGAATCTACCGTCACCCAAGCGCCCTTCGATGCGGTGACGTGCGAGCACAGCGTTAATGAATGTTATGTTTCGCCAACCGTGCAGGCGCGAGTGCCTAAGCGCATTGTCAACATTCACAGCTCGGTCTACGGTACGTGTCAGCAGCAGTTGGCGTCAGGCACCGCAGAAAAGCCCTGGCGCGATCGCCTCAACCTTTCTCTACTCAAGCACTATGAGCAGCAGTATTGTCAAAAATTCACCGATTTAGTGGTAACCACTCCAGATGATGCCCACCAAATGCAGACGCTATGTCCGCAGCGATCGGTGCATATCGTCACCAACGGCGTTGATCTAGAAATGTTTCCTGTGCGAGAGGTCGATCCGGGTGGCCAACACCTAGTTTTTATCGGGGCGATGGATAATTTACCCAATATTGACGCCGCGACGTTCCTCGCCCAGCAGATTTTATCCGCCGTCCGCCAACAATTTCCCGCCGCCAAACTTTCCCTGGTGGGCTCACGACCGACTCCAGAAGTACTGGCGCTCCAAGATATTCCCGGGGTGATAGTGACCGGGCGCGTACCTTCGATGGTGGACTTTTTGCATCAGGGCACGGTTTGCGTAATTCCCATGCGGACGGGCTACGGCATCAAGAACAAGACCCTAGAGGCGATGGCGGCGGGCATTCCCGTGGTAGCGAGCGATCGCGGATTGGAAGGACTGACCGTCGATGGTGACGAGGTGCCGCTGCGGGCACTAAGAGCCAATGATGTGGCGGCTTATGTAGCGGCGATTCGTCAACTTTTTGAAAAAGATGCCTTCAGAGCGACCCTCTCTCGTAATGCCCGCACTATGATTGAGTCGGATTTCACCTGGCAGCAAGCCGGGAAAACCTATAGCCAGATTTTGGCTGCATAGCCCCGATGCCTCGTCGTTCTCAATAAATGTCTAAACCGCTGCCCCCGCCCAAAGATTCCCTGTCGTCGGGGCTAATTGCGAAACCGGTCAGAACCAGTCCTACCAGCCGCCGAGCAGCGCGGCGGTTATCCTTACCTTTCAAACAGTGGATGCGCTTAGGCGGCCTGACCCTGCTTTTAGCTGGAGCAGGTATCGCCATCGGAATTAGTCTATGGACTAGTGCACTGCTTGTTTTACGACCGCATCCGCCCCGTTGGCTGGTGCACTATTGGCCGGGGCTGGTGGACAACTGGGGCGCCATGCCTGCGCAGACCTTGATGGAGATTGAGGCTGAGCTCGGGGCGCAGCAGCGCTATGCTGGCGAGCTGATGGATTTGGCGCAAATTAGCGATCGCCCTGAACTTACGGGTTTAAATCTATTGCCGGTATGGGCAACGCGATCGTCCTGTACGCAAGATTGCGAGACGATTGTTGAACTACGGCTGTATGGCGCGAGACCTGCTAGACAGGCACCTGAGCAGCTGCAGTTGTTACATCAGCTGGCGGTGCAGGGGCCAGAAGAGTCTACCGTCCTAAAAACGCTATCCCAGACCGATATCAGCAGTTTAGGCTCAACCTATGAGCTGCCGTTGACAGCCCTGAAATCTCTACATGAAGACGAACTGCCAGGCGCTTGGCTAACGTTGACCGGGCGTTGGCGAGCGCAAGGCAGTCCCGTGCTGTATGGTCAAATGTTGTACGTTAACCCCGAGCTGCGTCGGATTACGTCGTTGCTAAATTGGCAAAGTCCACCCGGTCGCTTGCCAGCTTGGCACGATATTGATCAGCAGGGACTACCCGAGCTGCTGGTCAATCAAAGCTATGGCTTAGAGCCCGATTTCCAGCTTTATCGCATTGATAATCTCCAGGCAACGGCGGCTCAGACTCGCCTGCAGGCGATCGGGCTGACCCCATTGCCGCTGCCTAATGGCGATATGGCAGTCGCTTACAACAACGCTTTATTCTTAGCGCAGCGCGGGCTGTGGTCCGATGCGGGGTCCCAACTAGCCCAGTTAAAAGAGCGGTTAGCAACAAATTGGTCAGCGGAGTTGGAGCAGCAGCTACAGTTGGTGAGGCTGCACGGACGATTCAGCACGGCTCAAGCTGAACGCGACTGGTCGCAGCCTAGCCAAAAATTGCTGGCGCTACTGCTAGATGGTCGATGGCAACCCGCGCTGGAGCAAGTCACGACGAAACAACCGGGCCTGCCTCGGGCAGTACTACCGCTACTGGAGCGCGATTCGGCTCGGGTTTGGCAGCGACTTACCGCCACGTTAAGGCTCGATCCCAACCACAAGGCGGCGCGCTTTTGGAGTGCCTTGGTGCTGATGGCCAAAGAGGACGAAGCCGCTGCCCTCAAATGGTTGTCTGCCGATGAAAAGTCGCCGTTAAGAAAAGAATTTACGACGATCGCTCAGACGATTTTGCCGGCAGCACCTGCCGCCGCGACGGTGACCGCTAGCCCATCGACGAATCAGGCAGGCGCGGATGCCAGCGCCACCAGCACCGCTCAGCCAACTTGGGATAGCTTAATTGGACAGGCGATCGCCCTCGCCGATTTTGACTCGGCGGCTTGGCAACAGCCCATCACTCCAACCGACCTCACTCTGACTCCGGGCCAACAGTGGTTTACAGTTACCTTGCAGTCGGGCCATAAACGCCAGCAGTGGCAGCGGCCATTGACGCTACCTGTCAGTGCCTCAGAGCAGCCAGTGAGTCAGCTCTGGCAGACTCTAGGGCTGGGGTCTAGTGCCACACTTCAAAGCATCGACCTCGTTTCTGGCAGCTTACAGACCCTAGAGGTGATGGGGCTCCGGCAACAGGGGCAAAGTCTACAATTGCTGGCGCGGGGAGTGACAACGACCAGGCCACTGCTAGTGACGACACCGGGACTGTGGCAAGATGCCGCCACTGTGGGGTCGACGCCTTTAATCACACTGTTGCAAAATCAGCCAGCGGTGGGCGATCGCCTGTTGCCGACTCTGCAAAATCACCTCGGCTTTGCCCCCGCCAGCCTGACCACGACCTTGAAACAGCAGGCCAGCGCTCCCTCACCATGGGCCACGGCTCAATCCATTAACTTGGTGGATGATGCGACGCCAGAGCTGCTGTTGACCCTGTCGCCGGCTCTTATGAACTCTCAAGGACTCGCCGCCACGGGACAAAATCCGACTCAGCTCATACTGACGACATCAGGTGAGCTGCTTTACAGCAGCGTGTGGTCGGGAACAGCGCCGCGACTGACCGGCTGGCTGCAGCCAACTTCCGGCGATTCAGTCTTAGTGGTCGCCAACGGCGATCGCCCCAATCTCCTTTTCTGGTCAACCCAAAATCGCCGGTTTCAGTAACAATGGAGAACGGACAAAAATTCACGCCGTTTTTTCAACAGCTTTCTCGATTAACTATGCAACCGATTCACGTTATTGGTGGTGGCCTTGCCGGTACTGAAGCTACCTGGCAAATTGCCCAGGCCGGAGTGCCCGTAGTTTTACATGAGATGCGGCCCCACACGCAGTCGCCTGCCCACCACAGCGAACATTTAGCAGAATTGGTATGCAGTAATTCTTTCGGCGCGCAGTCGAGCGATCGCGCCTCGGGTCTGCTGCACGAAGAGCTGCGGCGACTGGGTTCCATCGTGATTGGTAAAGCCGACGAACATCAGGTACCTGCCGGGGGTGCTCTAGCGGTCGATCGCGCCATCTTTAGCCGCAACCTGACCGAAACGCTGGCAAACCATCCCCTGATCGAACTGCGCCGCGACGAAGTTCATCAGATTCCCAACGACGGCGTGGTGGTGCTGACCACTGGTCCCCTCACCAGCGAAGCCCTATCCCGTGACCTGCAGCGCTTCACTGGCCAAGCCTATATGAGCTTTTTTGACGCCGCCAGTCCCATCGTGGTCGGCGAAAGCATCAACCGCGACGTAGTCTTTATGGCTTCCCGGTACGATCGCGGCGAAGCGGCCTACCTCAACTGTCCGCTGAATCGCGACCAGTATCGGCACTTTTGGCAGGAACTCTGCGCCGCCGAGCAAGCGGAACTGAAAGAATTTGAGCGAGAAACCGCCAAGTTTTTTGAAGCCTGTTTGCCGATTGAAGAGATGGCGCGGCGCGGCGAAGACACCATGCGCTATGGCCCGATGAAGCCTGTCGGCCTGTTCGATGCTCGTTTGGGACACTTCAAAGATCCGGCACTGAAAGACAAGAAGCCATACGCGGTGGTGCAACTGCGGCAAGAAGACAAGCAGGGCAACCTGTGGAACATGGTCGGTTTTCAGACCAACCTCCGCTGGGGCGAGCAAAAGCGCGTCTTTCGACTGATTCCCGGTTTGGAGAATGCCGAGTTCGTGCGCATGGGGGTGATGCACCGCAATACCTTCGTCAACTCGCCAGAACTGCTCAGCGCCTCTCTCCAGTTTCACCAGCGGCCCACCCTGCTCGCGGCGGGACAACTCGTCGGCACCGAAGGCTACACGGCGGCAACCGCCGGCGGCTGGCTCGCCGGCACCAACGCGGCTCGCGTGGCGCTAGGACAAGAACCGCTCACCCTGCCCGTCAACACCATGATGGGGGCGTTAATCGACTTCATCAGCTCAGCCGAACCCAAGCACTTTCAACCGATGCCGCCCAACTTTGGCATCATCCCCGCCCTGCCCACCAAAATTCGCAACAAGCGGGAACGCTACGGCCACTACCGCGATCGCGCCCTCGACGACCTGGCTACCTGGGCTACCACCCACGGCGTTGCATTGCATCAGCAGGATGTGGTGGCGATCGCCTAGTGACATAGAAAGGAAATGTCGTCCGACATAATCACTCATCTATAAAATAGGATTAAAAGTGAGTTATCGAGCAAAAGCTTTGATTTTCAGAGTTGAGTGTTTTTTGAAATGAGATGCATTCGATCAGCTTTCAGGGCGTTGATGGCTTTCCGAATGCGAGATTTGTTGTCTGGCGACAGTTTTCGAAACTCCTTGGCAGCCGATGCTTTGAACTGAATCTCATACTGCGCCATGATTGGGGCTTTCCGCATCTAGTTCGGCTTCTAGTTCTGTCCAACTGACGGATTTCTCTTTGGTTCTGGACTGGGAAACTAGAGTGTCGTAAAAGTCCTCCCCAAGTTCTCCCCACTCTTGCAAATCCAGAAGTACCGCCGTTTTTCTGCCATCTTCATCCACCACAAATTGAATGCCACGCATCGGTTTATCTCTCCTTTGCTGTCAAAGTTTATCCATCTCCAGTGATTTCATTCTGTCAGCAATGCTTCATGCTCAGCTTGAAGGGCTAGATTTCCCTCCGTTAACCTTGTATGGACGATCGCCTTTCAACCCAACCTGCCGATCTCATCTGTAATCTCAGCTCAAGTGCGATCGCGCTTCAAACCAAAGCAAAGCTGGGATTCCTTTTGTTGGCTCAGTTTGTGGGGATGTGGCGATCGCGCTGGCAGGAACGAGCGCGCAGAGTTTACGCTATCAGTGTGGGGTAAACCGCTCAGTGAAATTTGCAGGTATGGCTGATAATCGGGCGATCGCAGTGCATAAAACAACGCTAAAATCGGCAAAATCTGATGTGGCTTATTGGTGCAGTCACCTTATGCTGACAGGCTAGCTGCTCTAGAAACGATGCGACGCGAATACCATCAGTGGAAGTATCATACTGAGCCCAGATTTCAGAGAGTTTATCGGATTGTTAAACAGGCATAGGGTTCGCTATTTAGTGATTGGCGGCTATACAGTCACGCTTCTACCTAAAGCAAAGCAATGCTGGAATTACTTTAGGTAGACTCAGTTTGGGGAGATGAGAGATCGCTTCGCTTCACAGCACGAATCTCTGTAATTTAGGGAGCAATCACACTTTATTTATGAACATTGATTGGCAACAGTGTCGAGATAGCTTCCACCAGCGGGCCGCTACTCAGCAGGCTGAGCGGAAAGTTTTGTGCCAGCAAGCCTATGATGCAGCGATCGCCGCAATCCTAAAAGTAGCTCCGACTTATCCCAAAATCACTCAGATTTATCTATTCGGCTCCATCACCCAGCCCCAACAGTTTCACCACCATTCCGATATCGACATTGCCGTTGCAGGTACCGATGCCGCCACCTACTTCGCCCTCTGGCGTGACCTGGAGGCTGCTTGCCCTAATTGGGCGATTGACTTGCGAGAAATCAACCAGCCTTGCCGCTTTGCCGATATCGTTCGCCAAACTGGAGTCCACGTCTATGAATTCTCAGACCGCTCTGCTCAAAGCCAGCATCAATGCTGATGTTGCAGAAATTGAGTCGCTGTATGAGCGATTGGCAAATTATGCTGAGGTTTTGACGACGAGTGAGCAGGCGATTTTGGTTGGATACTATCTGCACAACCTGTACAACGCCTTTGAAAATATTTGCCTCAACGTTGCCAGAGCCTTTGAAAATCAGATTGACGATCGCAGTCAGTGGCATGCGATCTTACTCAAACGCATGACGCTAGATATCGAAGGCTTGCGCCCAAGGCTGCTCAGTGCCGAAGTCTACCAATGTTTAGACGAACTCCGGCGATTTCGCCATGTCTTTCGTAATGCTTACGCCATTGAACTCGATCCTCAAAGAGTAGCGCTCGTCAATGCTCAAGCCCAACGACTTCAGAAGCTCTACCCAGCCGATGTTGAGCAGTTCAAAGCCTTTCTCGATGCGCTGAGCTGACTGGACGAAACGGCGATCGCTTTCACAATGAGCCTAAGTGCGATCGCATTTCAACCAAAAGCAAAGTAATGCTGGAATTCCTGTCATTGACTCAGTTGGTGGGGTGGGCGATCGCGCTCTATCGCTCTTCGGCAGTTCGAAGCTGAAAGTATGCTTCTACGATCGCTATAAGTAGTGTAGATAATTTCCCGCTTTTGACATCAATGGAGCGATCAAGTAGCGGTCGAGATTTATGTTCTTTCAGCGATGCTATTTGGCTCAAAATTTGTAGCAATATCGAGATGCCCGACTTCATGCCATTTTGCTGTCTAACGCTACGACAAACCTGCAGATAGTCATCAACAATATCATCAAGATAATCGCCATTTTCTGTAGCAGCACCAACTATTCGGTTGGCGAAATCTTTGAATAGGGGGTCATTAATTTGCGCGGCCAACACTTTAGCCTGGTCTAAAAATCCTTGTTTCGCCTGCTTTTGGATTTGCTCAATTTGTTTCCACTCGATTGGAGAATGCTCATCAGTCAATTTGCTGCTTTCTTGAGTACTTTGATTTTCTTTGGTGAATTTCTGTTCTGATTGGCTTTCTTGCCTATTAGAGCTCTGCTCTAGTTGAGCAGCAAATTTTCTAATACTTTCCAGAACTGAATCACGAGAAAGCGATCTTTTGCTTTCATCGGGACTAATGGTTTCGGCGATTGCCGCTGCCTGATCAAATAAACCTTTGGCTTGCTCAAATTGATTGAGCGCACCGTACTGCTTAGCCATTATTCGCAGGGCTTGAGCTTTGACGCTTGGATTCATTTCGGTGTTTGCAAACGTCTCTACTTCCTTTATGAGTGCAAGAAACTGCTCCGCATCGGCGTTTCGCCAAACAAGATGAATGAATACGCTTTCTAGAGCATTGACTTTTTCGCTAGGATTTATGATGCGTTCAATTAGTGATAATGCTTTGGCTGGTTGAAGATGTTCTGCACATGCTCCTGCAGACTCATTCAAAATGAAATCTCGATCATCTGAATCTTCAACCACTGCCAAAATATTCTCAACTTTGGCATAGTTTGATTTAAACACAGCTATTTCAGCAATGGACTTAAACGCTCGGAAAAATTGGTAATACCAGTCCTCAATCTCTAGTGCAAGCTGAATTGCTCTGTCGAACCTTCCAATTTCTGCGTAATGAGCGCAGATTTCAGCAAGCTCTATGTTTCGAACATCAGGATCTGTTTCGGCTTTTGCTCGCTCCAGTAAATCGGCAAGAAGTTCTTCACCTCTTGCTTGCTGATCAGCTTTTGATAACTGTTCAACGACTTGATATTCCCAAAAAGTAGAATCTTCAGCAGATAGTTGTGATAGCTCTTCAATGGCTTGTTCGATATAGGGTAAAGCCTGTCGCGGCTCAGCGTTTTTGTTGAATTGCTCAGCGATCGCCAAATGAACCTGTGCTCGATACTCGGGGTTTTGGATGAGTGCGATCGCCTTGATGATTTCGTCTAACACACGGCTATCCTCGATAAATAGCGCTCTCAACTAATTGTGGGCAGCCAATTAGCACTGACCAGATTTCGGTCTACGGTGGCGAGTTGTAGACCATAGTGTAAGGCTGTAGCGGCGATGAAGCGGTCAGCCGGATCTTGATGGGGCAGCTCGATTTGGTGGCTTAAGATTGCAATCTCGCGGGTCAAAGCAGCTTCCACGGGCTTCAGCACCGCAAGCGACTCGCGAATCCACTCAGTTGGCTCCGATTTGAGGGTGATTTTGCCCTTTTCAACTAGCAGCATGACCTCCCAGACGCTAATTGGGCTAATCCAGACCTCGGTGGTGTCTTGAGTAATTGTCCGGCGCAGGTCATCTGAAAGCCGAGCATCTTCACCAGCATACCAAAGCCAGATATGGGTATCGAGCAGCAGTTTCACTGCAAAACTTCCCAATCGCTTTCCGGCACCACTGGAGACACAATATCGCCGTGAATGGAAATGGTGCCTTTCATATAGCCAAAGGGCGCACGGCTGGGTTGTTCAGGTGAGGCAGCGAGCGATTCGGAATTTTGCACTAGCTCTTGTTTCAGGGATTGCAGTAGCAGTTCGATGACGCGAATGCGCTCTTCGATTGAGGCTTCCTGCATTTTTTGCAGCATCTCAGATTCCAACATCAGTTTCTCCATAACGCTGTTGAACTTATTGTAAGGCTCGTTTTTCATAGCATTCAGCCCGTGAACATGAAATGGTCAAAGCTGTGCTTGTAGCGGCATAATGCGTGTAAATTGCCTTTCCAGGTTAGGAGAAGGCAACTTGATTTGGCTGACTATTTCATTGCAGGCAAGGCGGTTTATGAAAGCGATTGAGACGACAGCGACGATTGATGAAAGCGGGCAACTGACTCTCGATCGCGCTTTGGGCGTAGTCAAACCGCAGCGTGTACGTCTGATTATTCTCATGGACGAAGCTGATGACGCTGACCCTAATGAAACCCCGGCTGAGGAAGCGATCGCGGGCATTCATCAAGGTCTTCAAGAAGCTTTGAGTGGACAAACCCTACCGCTCTCTGCCATGTGGGAGGGCGTTGATGCCGAATGAGCCTGCGGCCATTCAGATTGCTCTGACCCCAAGATTTCAGCGCGACCTACGTGTCCTGGCAAAACGCTATCGCTCCATTCGGTCTGACCTGACACCTCTGATCGAGCAGCTACAGGCCGGTGAAACCCCAGGAGATTGCATCATCGGTATGAAATATCAGGTTTTTAAGGTGCGGCTGAGAAACACTGATATCCAGAAAGGCAAAAGCGGCGGCTATCGTGTCATTTATTACGTGAAAACTGCAGAGAGCATCATCCTAGCGACTATCTATGCCAAATCTGATCGAGCTGATATTGATAACGATGTGATTGAAGATGCGATCGCTCAGTACGAAAAAGCTCAGCGTGATCGCCCCTCGCAGTAGGTCAGATTGAGGAGCGAAAACCGACAGCACAGCGAGTCAATCCGTAGACAGGTAAGTGTAGTGGTTGAGGCTGTGTTCGTAGTGCTGGAGGAGGAGTTGGGCTTCTTGGATGGTGATGGTGCCGTCTTGCAGGGCATGTTCGGAGCGGCGGCGGATGTTTTCGATCAGGTCTTCGGAGTCGTATTGCACGTAGCTGAGCACTTCCGTCATGGTGTCGCCTTTGACGACGTGCTCGATGTGGTAGCCCTTGGGCGTCATGTGAATGTGGACGGTGTTGGTGTCGCCGAAGAGGTTGTGCAGGTTGCCCATAATTTCTTGATAGGCCCCGCCGAGAAAGAGGCCGAGGTAGTAGGGCTTGCTTTCTTGAAGGGGGTGTAGTTCGAGGACGGATTTGACGTCGCGCAGGTCGATAAACTTGTCGATTTTGCCGTCGCTGTCGCAGGTGAGGTCGGCGAGGGTGGCGCGGTGGGTGGGTTCTTCGTCGAGGCGGTGGATGGGCATGATGGGGAAAAGCTGATCGATCGCCCACGCATCCGGCATGGACTGAAACACCGACAGATTGATGTAGTAAATTGCGGCGAGGTTCTTTTCTAGGTCTTCGAGGTCGTCGGGGACGTAGTCCTCGTGGCGCACCAGTTCCACAATGCGGCGACAGCAGGCCCAGTACAGCCGCTCGACTTTGGCCCGCTCGGTCAGGCTGAGATAGCCGAAGTTGAACAGGCTGATGGCCTCATCTTTGAACTGTTCGGCGTCGTGGTACGCCTCTTGATAGTTTTTGGCGGTGACGTGGGCGTAGGTGTCGTAGAGTTCTCGCAGCAGGGCGTGATCATCTGGCACAGGGGGATCGATGGGGTCGAGGCCAAGGCGCTCGCTGGTGCCCAACACGTCGAACACGAGCACGGACTGGTGAGAGGCGATCGCCCGGCCACTTTCGCTAATCAGCGTCGGCACGGGCAGATTGCGAGCGGAGCAGGCTTCCTGCACTTCGGCGACCACATCGTTGGCGTAGTTCTGAATGCTGTAGTTTTTCGAAGCGTAGAAGTTGGTTTTGGAGCCGTCGTAGTCGATGCCGAGGCCGCCGCCGACATCGAGATAGCCCATCTGCGCGCCCAAAGCCGACAGTTCCACATAGACCTGGCAGGCTTCTCGCAGGGCGTCTTTGATCACGCTGATGGAGGAAATCTGGGAGCCAATGTGAAAGTGCAGCAGTTGCAGGCAGTCCAGCATGTTCGCGGCTTTTAACTGTTCCACCGCGCTGAGAATCTCGGGAATGGCAAGGCCAAACTTGGCGCGATCGCCCGCCGATCCACCCCAGCGCCCAATGCCTTTGCTGCTGAGTTTCGCCCGCACCCCGAGCACGGGCCGAATGTTCAATCGCCGACTGGCTTCGATCACCAACGGCACTTCGTCCAACTGTTCCAGCACAATGATCGGTGTGTGACCGAGGCGCTGGCTGAGCATGGCGGTTTCGATATATTCCGCGTCTTTGTAGCCGTTACAGATCAGCAGGGCACCGGGATTGTCCAGGGTTGCCAGGGCAATCAATAGTTCGGCTTTGGAACCGGCTTCCAGGCCAAAGCGGTGGGGTTTGCCGAAGCGGACAAGATCTTCCACCAAATGGCGCTGCTGGTTACATTTCACGGGAAAGACGCCGCGATAGACGCCACTGTAGCGATAGCGAGAAATCGCCTTGGCAAAGCAGGCATTTAGCTGCTCGATGCGGTCTTCCAAAATGTCGGAAAAGCGAATCAGGATGGGCAAGCCAAGGTTGCGCTGCTTCAGCGCCGTCACCAAGTCAAATAAGTCGAGGGAACCGCCACGATCGCCCCGGGGGGCGACCGTCACATGTCCCGCCGCATTGATGGAAAAGTAGGGCTCGCCCCAACCGTGAATGCGATAGAGCTCTTCGCTCTGTTCGATCGTCCAAGCGGGGCGGGTGGAGGCTGGCTCCTTGCCCTGACGGTCGGCTTTGACCTGCGATCGCAGCGCCTGCAGCATTTCTTCGCTTGACGGTCGAGTCGTTGACATAGTCGCTGGCCTTCTGGGAACTGTTTGGGAAAAATATCTGACTGTAACGATAATCGGTCTGCCGCCAACTGGATAGGGGCCATCGTGAAGAAGTCCGAGTTGCTAACGCTGACGTAGCGGCTGGCGGTCAGGAAGACAGCGCTCCAAAAACATGGCAGGCAACAAATTAGCGCTAGTTGTCGTCCAGCTTGGTGAGCGATATAGCGAACCAAAAAGCCGACCTTATCCGACTTTGTCTGTAATCGTGGTCACTGGCGATCGCTATCTATCGCACGACAAAGTTCTCCAAATCGCACATTGCAGTCACTATAATCATCACCGCTAGAAATTTCCGTCTACAGGATGATTATTGCATCGAACCTTCTGCACTTTTAGCCCGGCTCTAACGATGAAACTCTCTACCCTATTCAATACTGCCCTAGCCGTCGCTTCGATTATGCTGGCCGCTGCCAGTTACTCCGCGCCCCAGTTTGAGGTTCAGCTTCGGGAAAGCCCCAGCAGCGATATCGGCGTTGAAATGATGGCGCAAGGGCTGGGATTGGGGGAGTGAGCTGCCGGATTTCTAAGCGCTGTCATCGAGGCTGCAACGGGCCCTACAGCTAAAATTACTCGGGTTACTCAGAGTCCGAGGTTACTAGCTTGTTGGGGCCGCAGCTCGCCTTCGGCATTTTGCCTATGACCAGCAAATTTAGGCTCTAAACTGCTGGGTATAAAATTGAGCGTATCGCTGACCGTGGTGCAAAAGTTCTTCATGGGTGCCGGATTCCACGATGGTGCCCTTTTCTAAAAAGATAATCCGATCAGCAGCGCGGACAGTGCTGAGGCGATGAGCAATCACGAAGACAGTGCGATTTTTCATGGCGCGCTCCAGGGCTTCTTGCACCAGCGCTTCCGATTCAGAATCGAGGGCTGAGGTGGCTTCATCCAGAATCAGGATGCGGGGATTGAAATAAAGGGCACGGGCGATCGCCACGCGCTGCCGCTGTCCGCCGGAAAGATTGGCGCCCCGTTCCCCGACCCAAGTGTGATAGCCCTGGGAAAATTGGGTGATGAAAGTATGGGCATTGGCCAGTTTGGCGGCAGCCTCAATGCGTTCAAAGTCTGGCTGAATTTCACCGTAGGCAATGTTCTGGGCAATGTTGCCAGAAAACAAGGTGATGTCTTGAGGCACAATGCCGATTTGACGCCGCAGGCTATCCACTGTGACCGTGCGAATATCGGTGCCGTCGATCAGGACTTGACCGTCTACCGGGTCATAAAACCGCATCAGCAGATTAATCAGCGTAGTTTTGCCGGCCCCAGAAGAGCCCACCAAGGCCAGCACCTCTCCCGGATGCACCAGTAAATCGAGATGCTGCAAAACGGGTTTGCTGGGGTCATAGGCAAAGGAAACGTCGCTATACTGCACCTTACCAGTAACGGCGGGCAGCGGCTGAGCCTGGGGCTGTTCCAGCAGCGTAGGCGCCACGGCCATCAGCTCAAACACCCGCTCAACGGAAGCTTCGGTTTGCTTGAATTCGTTGTAGTGCTGGGTGACCAGGTCAATGGGATGCAGCAATAGAGCGATCGCTGCCAAAAAGCTCACAAAGGTCTGCGGCGTCAGGTTGCCCTGGGCAATTTGCCAGCCGCCCAAGAAAAACAAGAACATAATGCCAATCGCTTCTAAAAAACCTACAACGGGATACTGCAGGGCTTTCAACTGTTCGGCCCGATAGCGCAAATTGCGATTGTGGACCGCTTCTTGATTGAACCGCTGTTTTTCAAAATCCTGAGCGGCAAAGGCCTGCACCAGCCGCATACTGCCAAACACTTCCGTCAGCAGTGCCGAGAGACTGGAAATCTGGGTCTGACTTTTGCGCGAGAGTTGCAGCAGGCGATTGCCAAACTCGCCAATCAGCCAAGCCATCAGCGGCGCAATCACCAGCCCCGCCAGCGTAAGCTGCCAGTTCAGCCACAGCATGTAAAGGGGAATGGCAATGAGCTGCAGCAGACAGGAGATGAACTGCTGCGACATTTTGTGCAGAACTTCGCTGATGCGATCAATATCTTCCGTCAGGCGATAGCTCAAATCGCCGGTTTTGCTGCGCTCATAATAGTCGAGGCCAAGGCGATGCAAATGGGCATAGACTGACTGACGCAAATCCAGCGCTACGTCGAGCGACGCCCGAATCATAATGATGTTTTCCCAGTACTGGAAGATGCTGCGCACAAGAAACGCGATCGCGCCTAATCCCAGCCAATAGGCAATACTGCGAATATCCCCTTGACCCAGGTATAGGGCAATTTGACCGGCCAAGTAGGGCAGCACCAGGGTGGACAGCACATAGCCCAAAATACAGGCAAAGCCGATTGCAAACCGCCGCGTGTGGGGGCGAATAAACGGGAGCAATTGCCGGTAGCTAGACGCTGTCATCGTTCATTATTCCAGTGCAGAGAAAGTAGTGTGGCCATCGGAACTGGCAACCTAAATGGGTTAACGCCAGTTTCCCAAACGGTATATGGGCATCGCTGGTGCATCTTAGGGCGGAAGCAGCGAGCTGTGGCAATCATGAGGTGATAGTTCCTCGTTCAGCAGAGGCGCCAGCCGGCACCGATAAGGAGTCAGGCTGTAGCTGATCGAGAATCAGTCGGGCAATGCGTTTAGAGGCTCCGGGAGTCCCTAAGCGATCGCGCCCGTAATCCACACAGGCGGCGAGGTAATCGGCATCCGCCAGCGTCTTTTGCAGACAGTGAGCCGCAGCCACTAGCGTTTCCGCAGTGGCAGGCCCCTTGCCAACGGTTTGGGCAGAGAGTCCTAGCAGGCGATCTTGGGCTTCGGCAAAAGCGTAGTTGAACTGCGGTCCCTCTCCCGGAATTTGAATCACCGGCTTTCCCAAGGCTACGGCCTGATCAACGGCTAAACCGGCCATGCCAATCACCAAAGTAGTATGGCAAACGATGTCGTTGAAGGCATTGTCATAGCAGCGAATTTCGGCAGTCGTACCATCCGCCAGCGAGTAGGACAGGCAACCGGATTGGTAGTGCCAGCCTAAATCAGCGGCGAGCTCGCCCAATTCCTGCATCAGCCCCGGCACCAGCGCCGCTCGAAACTGAACGGTCGCGCCCATCAATCGCACCGCTTCTACGACAAACTGCATTTGCAATTTGAAATTGCGCACCGCTTCAGGCATACGCGAACCGGGCAGCAGTGCCACCATCGGTATCCCAGAGCGCAGCTGTAAGTCTCTGCCCTGGGGGGTCAGCCAGTCCAGCGAGGGAATGCCGCCATAGTGGATTTTATCAAATCCCTGCTGCTGCAAATCTTTGGCGGTGTCAGGGTCGCGGGTGACGACGGCGCGACAGCGGAGCGATCGCACCACAAATCGCATGACGAAATCCGTCTGCAAATGGCCCTCATACAGGGCAGAAAGGCAGGAAATAAACGAGATAAAGGGGCGACCGGTCAGATAGGCGCAGGTCTGGCCCACTGAATCTCCCGTCGCGTGAACCAGATCGAATTGTGGCCCATAGTGGCGAATAGCCTTAAGCTGCTGCCAGCTCAGGCTCAATAGTCCAGCGCGAATATCCTTGATTAGCAGCCATCGATTAACGTAGGTAAAACCGCCGGAGGGCAGTACCTGAGTAGGCCCTAGAAGAGGAACGCCTAAACGACGATAAGCATTACCTTCACCGACGATAGAAATCGCTGCAATGTCAAGCTCGGGAGCTAACTCCCGCAGAGTGCGGATGACATAGGCAGAATGATTGTCTTCCCCGTGACCGTTGCTAATAAACAAGACTCGCTGAGGCATTGATAACCCGCAGTCCACTAGAACGCAGATGCCAGTTTAACATTCTGTTTAAGCCCTATTTATGCCTATTTATGAAAATCCTGCTGTGGCATCGCCAAACTGCCTAGAGATCGCCCCGGCTACCAAGACCGCAGCAAGGCAATTCCTTGATCAACCCTGTCCCCATTCTTGACTTAAGACAAAGTAGCACTGCTGATTGGCTCCGAGTTGCGATCGTGAACAATCGTCCGAAACATCGGAGCTTCCGGGCTGTGTCTAGCAGTGTCTTTTGGAGACCATCGTAGAAGTCCCGCATTCGTAGTTGTGAATAGAACTCGATGTTTGCCAGTAAGTTTACTTTTGCCATGAACTAGCTCTCGGAACTTAGAGAAATGTTAACCAGTCTTTATTGATAGAGAATGATAAGTGTTTGTGGAACGGGTACCGCTGACTCAGAAGCGGCCTAACCAAAAATGATTATTCTCATTAATTCCTCGGGTATTCTTAGAGCCAATTTGACTAAAATAATTGCTGCCGTTGTGAAAAGTTCGCTGACTCCCATGAAAAGTTTGCCCACCCATTGTTTAGCCTGTTTGCGGCCACGGCTTAAGCTGCACTGGCTGGCGGTAGTCATGGTGACGGTGACTCTCTTTGCCGGCATCGAGCTTTGGGTGAGTCAGTTGAGCCATAGTTTGACGCTACAGGCTGATTCAGGACATATGCTGACGGATGGCGGCGCCATGGCGATCGCCCTTGTAGCGGCATGGATGGCCCGGCGATCGCAGCCGATGACCAAGGGAAACCAACGCATTGAACTGCTGGCTGCCCTCATCAATGGTTTGGCCCTGCTGGCGATGGCGATGTGGATCGGTCGTGAAGCCTGGTCCCATTGGCACGGTCAGCCCACTGCTATTCTGACGCTGCCTATGCTAATTACAGCGCTGTTGGGATTACTGGTTAATGGACTCAATCTCTATTGGCTACATGGCGACTGGCAGCAAGATCTCAACGTTAAAGGCGTTTTTCTGCATATTTTTGCCGATTTAGTCGGGTCAGTTGGGGCGATTTTGGCTGCGATCGCCGTAACGTTTCTTGGCTGGGCCTGGGCCGACATTTTGATTGGCAGCAGCGTCGCCGTTGTCATTGGGCTCAGTGCTTTACCACTGCTGTGGCAGAGCTGCCGGCAACTTTGGAAGCCCGCTAAACTGGACGACACGGAAGCGGTTTCACCGGCTAATTTGCAGGACTATGGCTGGTTAGAGACCGGACAAGCCGACTTATCTCGTCTACTGGTCAAGTAGGATTTCAAGGCATTGATTCAACCCCTAGCTGGATCAATGCCTTGCTCGCGATGGCATTCGTACATGCCAATAGATTGCCGCAGTGAATCATTGACTTTGGCCGTTTTGTCGCTGCTGCTAACCCAGCAACCTCGGTTGAAGCCGCCAAAATCGTCAATTCAAAATCCAAATTTGGCATTAATGCTTGGATAGGGGAATTTTCTTGACCTTGGTAGCCAGTCCGAGGCGCTCCAGCAGCCGAATCGTCAGCCAAGTCACGTCAATTTCCCACCAGTGCCAGCCCGTTTGCGCTGAGCCGGGAAACGTGTGGTGGTTGTTATGCCAGCCTTCACCATAGGTCAAAATCGATACCCACCAAAGGTTACGAGCATTGTCATCGGCTTCAAAATTGCGATATCCCCAGCAGTGGGTAGCGGAGTTCACGAACCAAGTGGAATGCCACAGCACCACCGCCCGCACAAAAATGCCGTAAACCACAAATGACCATCCGCCAACCAGATAAAGCGCGATCGCAAGTGGAACTTGCAGCAGTAGAAAATAGCGATCGAGCCAGCGATAATAAGCTTGCTTCGCTAAGTCAGGGGCGAACTTAGCATATTGAGCGAAGCCAAAAGAGTCAGGCTGCGGCTGCAAAATCCACAGGATATGGCTCCACCAGAAGCCCCGTTTAGCCGAGTAGGGATCTTGTTCAACATCTTCAGTGTAAGCGTGGTGTCGTCGATGTCCCCCCACCCAAAAAATCGGCCCGCCTTGGATGGCCATGGCTCCCACGGTAGCAAAGCTATACTCCAGCCAGCGAGGGACCTGAAAGCTCCGATGGCTCAGCAATCGGTGGTAGCCCAAACAAATGCCAATACTGCCAAACAGCCAGTGCAGCAGCAGCATAATAGCCAGGGCTGACCAAGAGAAAAATATCGGAGCTAACAATAGCGCAAACACGTGAATCACGCCAAAGAAGGCCATGACTCCCCAGTCAAAGGCACTGCGAGAGCGTAACGGCGTTGATGCTTGAGTTGAATTGATTGTCCGCATAGAAAAATCCTGATTAACGGTGGTGACTTACTGCAATAAAGCAAGTGTCACTTGCATTAAATTAGCGTATCGAGTTTTTCTTTAGGATGCAAGCTTATTTTTAGACGATTTTTTCGCTAAACTTTGGGCAGAATGCAAGTAAAGCTTGCTGAACTGTTTATGGCAACCTCTTCTCGTGAACGACTGATTCAAGCCGCGCTGACGCTCTTTTTGTCACAGGGAGTCAGTCAGACCACAACGCGCCAAATTGCGGATCTCGCTGGGGTCAACGAAGTGACCTTGTTTCGTAACTTCGGCAATAAATATGGTCTGCTGCAGGCAGTGATTCAGGCCGCTCCCACGTTTCGCGATCTGGGCGAGGGTTTGATGCAGCAAACCTGGGCCACCAACGATCGCCGTCAGGCGCTGAAAAAATACGCCAGCGAATGTCTGTCAGCCCTAGAGCAAGCTCCCGCGTTCGTGCGATCGCTGATTGGCGAGGCGGATCAATATCCAGCGGAAAATCGCCAAGCTCTGGGCCAGAGAATTGCGGAAGCTAGTCACTATGTGGCTCGCTATTTGGCCCAAACGATGCCCGTCAGCGCTGTTTCATCGAAGCGTTTATCAGGGTTTCTGGGAGCGCTGTTAGTGGGCTACGTCGTAATTGAATCTAGCAGCGACGAGCATCATCTTTGGGACAATCGCGAAGACTTTCTAGATGATTTAGTGAGCTTACTGTGGGAGAGTATGACGAAAGTTAACGACGCAACGATAACTGCAACGACAACGACAACAGCCAATGGTGTACGAGATTTGCCGGCTCCTGTGGTTCATGCCATTTTGCAAGCAGCAAAAGCTGTCGACAGCCAAGACTACGCCATCGCATACGTGCTGTTTGGAGCAGGGCTTGAACCGGCGGAAATTGCTGATTTGCAGCAGTCACACCATCTCAGCGCCAAAACGCAACACACGCTGCACGTCGGCGATCGCCAAGTAGCTATCAATCAGTGGATTTTGGGTAAGCGCTACGGCTCTTACACCAGCAATCCGTTGACTAAATGGCTGAAAAGTCGCAAGGATCAATATCCTAGCTTGTTTATTCAAACCGCAGACGAAGCCGCCCCCCTCTCCCTAACTATTGACGCGGTTCAGCAGAAGTGGTCGGTTTGGGTTCAAGGGTTACCTTTAGCGCAAGCCTCACAGCCCAGCCAGGCCAAACAAACCTGGTGTGTTGAAATGCTGACTCGAGGCATGGCCGTTGACAATCTCAGTATTCTGTCTGGTTTTACTACGGAAGAGCTAGCCCCCTATGTCCAGCGGGCCCGCGAAAAAGCAGCCCTGGAACAAGCCCGCCAACTCGACCAAAAGCAGTCTTAGACGGTCCAACAGCACCGGCGTTGAGAGAATAGGGTCAGGATCGGGAGATTGGCTTCCTAATTCTTGGTTCTTGGTCCTTGGTTCTGGGTTCTCTATTGAACTCGTGGGAAAGATCTCCGCCCTAACCCCACATCACCCTCTGTCACCTAGCCACTCTCATACTCAGTCACCCTCACACTCAGCTACCCATCACCCTGCCTCTCAAGGTCGCTGGGCTAATTCTCGTCGTCGTACTGTACTCCCTGGACAATGCGCGAGAGCTCGCTTTTCTCATCCACCGTAATGCGAGTCGGCGAACCGCTGATCACTCGTTCTAAGTTACGGAACGAGTCTTTAATATCTGGACCCCCGTCAGTAATCTGATATTCTCGAATCCCTTTGTCATGCCACGAACCACGCATCTTAAAGACGTTGATGGCTCGCGACATCTCACCTCGCACTTCCACATACTGCAGCATCAAAATGGTGTCAGTAATCGTAGAAATATGGGACTCCGTAATGGAATGTAGCCCCATGAACTGCTCTGTCGTGTTGGTGAAAAAGCCGGTAATTTCTTCCTGTTTGGCATAGCCAGTAACGCCAATCACAAACTGGCGGAAAGAGCTGTTGCTAACTCCGCGATCGAGCGCTGAGAGCGAATCGATCGCAATCCGTGCCGGTTTGAACTCAGAAATTTGCGACTTGATAATCTGCAAATGGTCTTCCAAGCCTGCCGATTCAGGATAGGCACATAAAATCTTGAGCAATCCCTGTTGTTCCAAGTCTTCAAAATCAATGCCCCAAGAGGTAGCGTTGCGCAAAAGCTGAGCCCGGGATTCTTCATAAGCAAATAGAATCACCTTTTCACCGTTGGCACAGCCATTTTCTAAAAACTTGCTGACCAGCAGAGTCTTGCCGGTGCCGGTGGCTCCAGTGGCCAAAATAATCGAATCGCGGAAGAAACCACCACCACACATTTCATCCAGCGTTCCGACCCCTGAAGAAACGCGGACGTTGGACGATCGCTGGGTCAGGCGCATGGCTCCCAACGGAAAAATATTGATGCCGTTGTCAATAATCGTAAACGGATATTCCCCTTTCATGTGGGTGGTGCCGCGCAGTTTCAAAATCTCGAGCGTGCGCCGCCGCCGTTCTCCTTCCAAAACATTCCGCACAATCACCACATTATCTGAGACGAACTCTTCAACGCCGTAGCGGGCAACCGGACCATACTCGTCTACTCGCTCAGTGGTCATAATGCTGGTAACGCCCATCTGCTTCAATCGAGCCGATAAGCGAAAAATTTCCCGTCGTACGACAGACGCCGCATCGTACTGTTGAAAAACGGCCGTTACAGAGTCAATCGAGACGCGCTGAGCTTTGTATTTACGAATGGCATATTGAATCCGCTCAATTAGCGCCGATAGGTCAAAGTTGCCCACGACATCTTGGCCTTCAGGATCGGGAGAAGCGTCAAGAATAAACAGCTTGCCCTCATCCATTAGCTTTTGCAAATCCCAACCAAAACTAAGGGCGTTTTTGACAATGTCAGCCGGAGATTCTTCAAAGGTGACAAACACACCGGGCTCGTCAAAATGTACAATCCCTAGATACAAAAACTGCACCGCCATTAGAGTCTTGCCGGTGCCAGAGGTGCCACTCACCAAGGTCGTTCGTCCGACCGGTAAACCACCGTGACTAATATCGTCAAACCCTTCAATTAGGGTGCGAATTTTAGCAATGCTATTGGAGCGCGTGATTGAGTAAATATCAGTCTCAGAAGGTTGACTCATGGAATTTTATGAAACAGCCTTTTATAAAATTGGGCTGGCGCTTAACAATGGCTACGCTCAGCACCTAAGCGTAACGCGATCGCGCCACATTGGAAACAGGCCGTCGCTATCCGAACTGGACAATTTCAATTGTGTCAACTGCCAACGGCCACTGCCAACAGCCTGTGGCAACTCCTAAAAGCGTTGTTAACCAGTTCTAGCTTCAGGGATAGCCGCTTAAAGCCTATTCGATCAATTCATTAATCAACCCAGCAGTCAGAATATTCGGGAAAAAAATACAGTTTTCGCAAAAGTGACTTTACCAACAAGCCAAGCGTCAGTTGTAAAGATCATCCTCGCGCAGTTCTTCATAGAGCAAATCTAAGCCAATCAATACCCGTTCGCGATCAGAGAGATCGCCGATAATCTTGCGCACGGGGGGAGGCAAGATTTTAGCTAGAGTCGGAGTTGCAAGAATCTTGTCTTCCTCGGCTAATTGAGGATTTTTGAGCACATCAATTACTTTGAGCGCATAAACTCCCTGAAACTCTTGCTCCAAAATTTGATTGAGCGTTCTCAGTGCCCGTACCGAATTCGGCGTATTGCCGGCAACGTATAACTTGAGGACGTAGGTTTTTTTGGCAGTGGTCATTGATTAATCAACAAGAATAAGGGAACAGGCATTCGAGTGGTGCAGTGTAAATCAATCGTCGCCCAGCGATCGCACCCGGCTTGCAAACCTTCCCTACCAACACAAGCTCAAACACCTAAACATGATCAGACTAACAAGACATTCTCCATCCCGACTCGAACCAATGATTTTCTTCGGGTTTGGCTACTGAGAGGTCGAATCATCAATCGGCTCAGAAATGCCTCATCGATATCTCCGCAGAGACGCTGTCAATTAAAGCTTAAAACTTGATGGATTAAGCATTAACGCGCTCATCCCAACTTTACAGTTGAGGGGCTAAAATTCTGTGGTCATATGATTCAGCGTCTAAATGATGACGGCTTCTCAGTGAACACTCAGGCTGAGTGCATAAAGGCCCTCAGCAAGCGCTCGATCTAACTATTTGACCAGAATTGCTTAAACTGCCAGCTAATCAGGCCGCTCACGAGGGATTGAGCGACGATAAATTTCGCACAGGTGGGCAATCACATCAATCAAAGTCAGACGATAGTCTAATAAGATTTCTTCGCTGCGGCCTTCCATTTTTAGCTGCTTAGCAAAGTTTTCCATCAATTCCATATGCATTTCTACTAGCTTGGATACGGAGATGTCGGCGAAGAATAGCGTATTGACGAGGTTATCAATTCTGTCGTTCAGGTGAGCACTGTCCTGAAAATAACTGAGCACCAACCGCCGATAGTCCAAGTGCAATTGATCGAAGAGGGCAGTGCGCTGCGCTGGCTCAAGATTGCGAGCAAAGTTTTGTGGATCCCGCTTGTAGTAAACTCCCAAGTAGCCCAGGCGCTCGCGCAGTTTTTCGGCTAGTCGCTGCTGCTGCAAACTCAGGGTAAAGTGCGGCTCATCGCCTTCTGACGACAGCTGATCGACAGGGACAGATTGGCGATCAGGTAAAGCCAAAAACTGGTTCATCGCTTGCTGAATATAATTTTCAAGCTGTGCTAGTTCCGCTTCTAACACACACATAACCTTGGCATGATAGCTGGTGGCCAGCCGTCTACAGCTATGGGAAACTTGAGGAACTTTAGTCTTACTTTCAGACGCGGGAGCGATCGCGGGCTCAACTAAAAGCACCGGCAGCAAAATGCTCTGAGCCTTTAAACCCTGCAGCCGTGACGAGAGATCGTCGGAGAATTCTAAGACCAGGCAGTCGATTCGATGCTGATTTTCCTGCACCCACTGGAAAAAGGACTCTGGATTCGCCTCGGTATGAACTTGATAGGCAGAATCGTCCAATGGAGCTGAAATCGCTTGGCGCAAGGACTGATTAAGGGTAAAGCTGCCAATTAGAAAATGTGCGCGCAAGGTCTAAATTCTCTCGAAAATCACGAAGTACTGCTTTCGTAAAAAGTGGTGACTGTAACGTTATGGAAGGGGCAGTCCATCAGGAATGCATCCCAGTCTTGCAATCGTTAGCTTGAGTGTCTTGCCCGCAGCCAAGCTGTCTGCACTGGCTAACATTGATGAACTTGCAACCATGAAATGCTTTCTCTCCTAATGTCTAAATTAAATGGACAAAAACCGCAACAGATGGCATCGAACAGCATCTTGGCATCGAATAGCATTTTCCTACCGACTTAAAACCTATGTAGTAGCGCCAAAGCAGCTAGCCAGTTCATATCTGAAATGATGCCCGCCGTCCACTTCGGAGATGTGTAAGCTCTGGTTGGCGCCATCTAGCCAGCAATGACCCATAATTTTTTGATTTGCTATTGGCTGGATACAAACTAACATTTCAATTGCTTTCCGCATCGCCTTTCCAGCGTAGGATAAACGAATATGCTTTATCAAGTAGTCCACAAGCTGACCCGCCGTCATATTGGTGCAGCCTTGTCATGGACGATCGCAAGCGACACCATTAAAAGATAAACTACCCTCAACAGAATGAAGGTGTTTTCAAGAAGGTACGCACGACATCCAAGTAGATAGCAGGCGCTTCCAGCATCGGAAAATGCCCCGTATTGGGAATTTCAGTGTACTGAATCGTGTCCGAATTAAGGTCAGCAGCGGCACGACCTAACTTAGCCGGCGTAATTTGATCTTTTTCTCCAGCCACGAGTAAAGTCGGCACGCTCAGCTGAGCAAAAGCAGCGGGCATAATTTCTGTGGCGCGCTTGCTAACAGCGGTGTAGATAGTGCCTAAAGCAATATCGCTATCTGCCTCTAAATAATCTTCCAAAAAGGCGCACTTTTCGGCAGCAGGAATGGGACGGCTGAGAAAACGCGCCATAAAGATGCGGGGAGCAAAGGGAATCTGCTTCAGCCACAAGGGGCGGAATCCAACAACGTAGCCGCCAAATTTGTAAAACGCCTCAAAGGATTTTTTGTCGTACTCAAAAATGCCGTTGCAGGTGAGGACGCACTGCTTGATGCGATCGCCATACCGATTGACGAATAGTACCGCTACCGACGCCCCAGTGGAGTGGGAATTAAGCCAGACCGTTTCCAAACCGAGCACGTTGAGCAGTTCCAGCAGGTCATCAGCAAACGTGTCTAGCTCGTAACCGCGAGCTAGCACGACTTCTCGATTGTCAGGAGTTAAGCGCGATCGGCCAAACCCCCGCATGTCATACAGCAAACAATCAAACTCTTGGCTCAGGGCTTGAGCCGTTGAACGCCAGTAACGACAAGACCCACCCCAACCGTGAATAAAAACCATCACGGGCTTATCGCCCTGGGGAGCGGTAGCTGATTCCGTGATCCACTCGTAATAGTGATCTACCCCAAAGATCGAAGCGTAGGCCATAAAACTTAGGCAGACTCAGGCTTTGGCAAAGAAGACGGATGCATTAGCAGGTCAGCAGTTGAGCGCTGCTCTACCATTTCACGGGTAATCATGCAGCGCTTTAGATCTTTGCGGGAGGGCAGTTCATACATCACATCTAGCATCAACTCCTCGACGATGCCTCGCAAGGCCCGGGCTCCCGTCTTGCGGCGATAGGCTTCACGGGCGATCGCGCGAATGGCATCCGGCTTAAATTCAAGCTGCACATTATCCATGCCCATTAGCTTCTGAAACTGCTTAATCAGCGCATTCTTGGGCTCTGTCATAATAGCCACCAGCATTTCTTCATCCAGCGGATCAACGACAGTGATGGCAGGAATACGACCAATAAACTCAGGAATTAGGCCGTATTTAACCAGGTCTTGAGGTTCCAACTGCTTCAGGGCATCAGCCGTACGCTTTTCGCGCGATGTTTGGGTATCACCAGGCTGAATAAAGCCCATCGATTTTTTGCCAGCACGCTGCTCAACCAGTTTTTCTAGGCCAACAAAGGCGCCACCACAGATGAACAAAATATTGCTAGTGTCTATTTGAATACAGTCTTGATAGGGATGCTTACGTCCCCCTTGTGGCGGCACGTTGGCGACGGTGCCCTCCAGCATTTTCAAGAGCGCCTGCTGCACTCCTTCCCCAGAAACATCACGCGTAATTGAGGGGTTTTCGCTCTTGCGGGCTATTTTGTCGATCTCATCAATGTAAATAATGCCGCGCTGGGCTTCTTCCACATCGAGGTCGGCAACCTGCAGCAGCCGCAGCAAAATATTTTCTACGTCTTCGCCCACATAGCCCGCTTCAGTCAGCGTGGTGGCATCCGCAACGGCAAAGGGCACATCTAATACTCTAGCCAGCGTCTGCGCCAGCAAGGTCTTGCCAGAGCCAGTAGGCCCAATCAGCAAAATGTTGGCCTTTTGAATTTCGACATTATCACTAGCGCTATCGCTGGAACTTTGCAGATGACTTAGGCGTTTGTAATGGTTGTAAACCGCTACTGACAGGACTTTCTTGGCTTCATCTTGACCAATCACGTGTTCGTCAAGATAGCTTTTGATCTCCCGAGGCTTAGGAACCTGACTAAAGGCGATTGGGGAAGGGGAGCGACGACGTTCGGGCGTCTGCTCGCGCCGGGGTACAGACTGCGGCACCGTGGTTCCCGAGTCAAACAACTCTTCGTCAAGGATTTCGTTGCACAAGTCAACGCATTCATCACAAATGTAAACACCAGGTCCCGCAATTAGCTTGCGAACCTGCTCCTGGGATTTGCCACAAAAGGAACATTTGAGATGGGAGTCGTACTTAGACATGGGGTACCCCTATTGCGATGCAGCAGCCGTTGCAGCAGTTGTAAGTGAGTCTTGGGCAAGAACTTGGTCAATCAAACCGTAACTTTTTGCTTCCTCTGCGGACATGTAAAAGTCCCGCTCGGTATCGGCCTCAATTCGCTCTAGCGGTTGACCACTATGATGGGCAATCAGCTCGTTCAAGCGCTGCTTATGATACAAAATTTCCTTCGCTTGAATTTCAATATCCACTGCCTGTCCCTGTGCCCCTCCCAGCGGTTGGTGAATCATAATGCGTGCACTTGGCAGGGATAGCCGTTTGCCGGGCGCGCCGCCACAGAGCAGAAACGCGCCCATGCTAGCAGCTAAACCAAAACAAATGGTCACAACATCGGGACGAATTTGTTGCATGGTGTCATAAATTGCCATGCCTGCGGTCACAGAGCCGCCCGGCGAGTTGATGTAAATCTGAACGTCCTTTTCAGGTTCTTCGGCGTCTAAAAAGAGCAGTTGGGCCACAATGGCGTCGGCAATCTTATCGTCTACTGGAGTCCCCAAAAAGATAATGCGCTCCCGCAGTAGGCGTGAGTAAATATCGAAAGCCCTTTCGCCCCGGCCTGACTGCTCGACCACCATGGGCAGAATGCTTTGAATACCCTGGTGTAGAGAATTTTGACTGGAGAGCGAGTAATTCATGTGAGATTGCAACACTATTCAACTCAACATCTATCTGACATTAACCAGCTAGCTATGTAAAACCGCACAAACTTGCCTCTCAATCTAGAGCATTTGGCAGAGCTCGTCTCACGATCACACAATTAGCTTAAGGACTTGTGACACACTTCCAGAAGTTTGCCAGATCCTCTAGCAACATTATGCCCCACTCAACAACCGGCCAACTGAAGTCATGCCCGACCATAAAGCTCAGTGAGAATTACGGTCGCCCAAAGTTTAGACTACTTTTTCGATTGCTGCGCAGCGATCGCCTAATCCAGCAAAGATTTCAAAGATTGATTAAGCGATGCGTCCTGCTACTCTTCTTCTGTAGAGCCAACAGCCGCGCTTTCCGCGTCATCGGCGGCAGAAACGTCGTCGTCAGCGGAAACATCAGCCGCTGGCTCATCAGACACCGTCGCTGCCGCTACTTCCACCGTTGCCGCTGCTGGGTCAGTCTCCGCCGCCGCCAGGGCTTCAGTCTCGTCCTCGTCTGCTTCAGCCGGATCGTCTGGAGTCAACGTGCCTTCAGGAACCAATTCAACGGTGTTATTTTCCAGCAGCCACTTCAAGATTTTCTCTTGTAGTAATTCTTCATTAACGACTTCTTTGAGGCGATCGTGATCAATTTCGTCTGGATCACTCACTTCGTTGAGCATTTCGGTCATCCGCGCCTGAATTTCTTCATCCTCGATGGTGATAGATTCTTGCTTCGCCACCTCGCCCAGCGCCAACGTACGGCGGAGCCGATCAATAGCTTCGGGCCGCGATCGCTCTCGCATGTTCTCAACAATTTCGGGCGTTATCAGCTTATTAACATCAAGACCTTGCCGGCTGAGTTGCACCACCGCCTGCTGTACTAGATGGGTCGCCTCCCGACGAATCAGCGTTTCGGGAATTTCGGCATCGAGGTGTATCAACAATTCATTCAACAGTGCTTCAAACTGATTGCTCTCAGTTTCATCCTGAGCTTCTTTTTGATAACGCTCTTCTAAGGACGTCCTTAATGCCTCCAGTGTCTCAAATTCACTGACCTCTTCAGCAAAATCATCATCTAGCTCGGGTAACTCCTTCTCCTTGAGTTCCTTCACGGTCACGGTGAAGCGGGCAGCTTTGTCGGCCAAATCCTCTTGTGGATAATCTTCCGGAAATTTTAAGGAAAGCTCTCGGGTTTCGTCTGGAGACATCCCGACAATGCCTTCAACAAAGCCGTCAATAAAGCCACCTTCTTTAAGTTCCACCTGAAAGTCTTCCGCGCTGCCGCCTTCAAATGGCTCTAAAGAGCCGTCTGGCTCCTCAATTTCACCCGTAAAATCAACCACTGCTACATCGCCCATTTGTGCCGCGCGCTCTTCAATCGGTACTAAAGTGGCCAGGTTCAGCCGATACCGTTCCAGCGTTTGTTCAACCTTGCTGTCTTCATACTTGATCTCTTCAGCCTGCACTGATAGACCCGTATATTTTTCCAGCGTGACTCGAGGCGGCACGTCAACTGAAGCCTGAAACATCAGGGCTTCACCCGGCACATACTGACTGACTAATTCTTCAAATTCAGACGTGAGCTGATAGTTGCCGATCGCCTCAATTTCCTCATCCTTAATGGCTTGCTCGACTGAATTTTGCACCAATTCTTCCAGCGCCGCCGCCTTGATTTGCACAGTACCAAAGCGTTGTAAAAAGACCGGGCGAGGCACCTTGCCAGGGCGGAAACCGGGAATCCGCACGGTCTTAATCAGCTTCCTCAGGACTTTTTCATAGGTTTGTTGAGAAGCCTCAGGAGAAATTTCAATTTGAAGCCCCACCTGACTATCGGGCAGCTGTTCTTGAGTAACTTTCATGAAGAGAGTCCTGTCGTCCTTTGCAATGTCGTCAAAAGTTAAAAGAGTAGGCCAATATCCAGCTCCAAGGAGCAAGCATAATCTTTATCTAACGCTGTCAGAATTTAATGCAGTTAGCTATCATACTGCATTACACGAAACAGCATCGCTGCCTCACAATTTCAAGTTACATTGGCCTGAGGCAGTTATGACTGGCATTATCAACCTGAGCATGTTGGTCAGACAGATGACCAGCAGATAATCAGCCGACGTTGCTGACCAAAAACGTCGTGGACCAGTCACCATTAATTTCGGCATTAGGTAGGAAAAAGGAGAGTCAAATCGTGGCGGAAAGATATCGTGTTGCTATTTTGGGCGCGACCGGAGCAGTCGGCACCGAGCTAATTGCGCTGCTGGCAGAGCGGCAGTTTCCGGTAGCGGAATTGAAGCTATTGGCTTCACCGCGTTCTGCTGGCAAAACCTTGACGTTCAAAGGACGAGCGATCGCCGTTGAACCGTTGAGCGATCGCGCCTTTGACAACATTGATATCGTGTTGGCCTCTGCCGGAGCCAGCATTTCTCGGGAATGGGCGGCTAAAGCGACGGCTGCCGGAGCCGTCGTGATTGACAATTCCAGTGCCTTTCGCATGGATGCGCAGACGCCATTAGTCGTCCCCGAAGTCAATCCCCAGGCCGCAGCCACCCATCGCGGTGTCATCGCCAATCCCAACTGCACCACAATTTTGATGGCTATGGCGCTGTGGCCACTGCATCAGATTCAGCCTATTCAAAGAATTGTGGTGGCGACTTATCAATCGGCCAGTGGTGCCGGAGCGCAGGCCATGGAAGAGATGAAGCAGCAGGCCCAAGCTATTTTGAACGATACAGAGCCGCCCACCAAAGCGTTTCCTTACCCGCTGGCGTTCAACTTATTTCCCCACAATTCGCCACTGAATGAAGCTGGCTATTGTCAGGAAGAAATGAAAATGGTGAATGAAACTCGCAAGATTTTTGGCGCACCGGAGCTGCGGGTAACGGCAACCTGCATTCGGGTACCCGTGTTGCGGGCTCATTCTGAAGCCGTGAATCTGGAGTTCGCCGCTCCGTTTTCGCCTGATCGGGCGCGGGGCGCTCTCTTAGAGGCCCCCGGCGTCACGCTAGTAGAAGATTGGCAAGCAAATTACTTTCCCATGCCCCGAGAGGCCAGCGGCCAAGACAATGTACTCGTGGGCCGCATCCGACAAGATCTGTCGCACCCCAACGGGCTAGAACTCTGGCTCTCGGGCGATCAAATTCGCAAAGGCGCCGCTTTGAATGCGGTGCAAATCGCTGAACTGCTGGTGCAGAAGCAGTGGCTCAAGCCGACAGCGGCAGTGGTGGTGTAAAAGCTCAGAATACAAACTACAAGGCTTGGACGTTATCCATGGGCCTGTATTCTGGGTTCTCAGTTTTGAATTCTTGGTTATCTACTACCTGAATTCGCCACTCCGTTACCCTCACACCCCATCACCCCACTACCCCCACACCCCATTACCCTTATCCGTACCCTTGTGATGAAACACGAATATGTCCCCGTATAGATTTGTCAGGCTAAGGTTGCTATGTTATTGCTGATATTCAGATATCAATAGCTAGCAGGCTCAAGTCGTGGGCTTTGCAGCTGGTACCAAAGGGGAAAGTTGAGCGCGTGGGATATTTTGGACGAGTATTGACAGCAATGGTCACTCCTTTTGGAGCTGATGGCAGTGTCAACTACTCGGTGGCAGAAAAGCTGGCGGCTCATTTGGTTGAGAACGGCAGCGATGGGCTGGTGATTTGCGGTACGACTGGCGAGTCTCCCACCTTGACTTGGGATGAAGAATTGCAGCTATTTCAGTGCGTTAAGGCGGCAGTGGGCGATCGCGCTAAAGTTATTGCTAACACTGGCTCCAACTCAACTCGCGAAGCAATTGCGGCTACCCGTAAAGCGACCGCCCTCAATTTGGATGGCACGTTACAAGTGGTGCCGTATTACAATAAACCTACGCAAGAGGGTTTGTATCAGCACTTTCGCCTGATTGCTGAAGCCGCTCTCGATTTGCCAGTTATGCTTTACAACATTCCCGGTCGCACAGGGTGCGGCTTGGCAGTTGAGACCGTGGCGCGGTTGTCAGAGATGCCCAACGTTGCCGCCATTAAGGAAGCTAGCGGCAATCTCGACTACGTTAGTCAGCTAAGAGCTGCGACTTCAGAAACATTTGACATTTACTCTGGAGATGATTCGCTGACGCTGCCGCTGTTGTCAGTCGGAGGCTGTGGAGTCGTCAGCGTAGCCAGTCATTTGGTTGGCGAATCGATGCAAAAGATGATTCAGGCCTTCGAGATGGGTAAAGTACAAGAGGCAAGGAAGACGCATTTAGCTCTCTTACCGCTATTCAAGGCGCTATTCTTAGAAACGAACCCGATTCCGATTAAGGCTGCTTTGAACTTACAGGGCTGGCAGGTAGGGTCTCTAAGATTGCCCATGGTTCCAGCGAGTGAGTCCGTTACAGAGAAATTACAACGGCTTCTCCAAACCTTGACATAGGTTTAGATATAAATTTTTTCAGCCGCCACCAGCCGCAGGCTTTAGCTCTTACACAACTGAATACTTGTTCCGAATCAAAGACGTTTACTTTCAATCACTTTCATCTATGACTTTTAATCTCAACCGTTTGGCAACTGTAATGTTCATCCATCTCAATCCTGCAGCTAGCTCGATTCAGCATTCTGGCTAGCTATTAGCGCTATCTCCACGAGGCAAAGGTTTTTGGTGGCGTCTTTATTTATTTTCGGAAGAGCAAACTGCTAGGGAAGACAGTTTAGCCCTGTGACTTTTGCGATCGCCTCACATCCCTGCCAACCGTTTCTTTAGGGTTGACTACCAGCCTTTTTTGTCCAGCCTTTTTGGCGTCTTTATCTCTCAACCGAACTGTATGACTAATTCAAATCCTGATGCGAAGCTCAAAATTATTCCTTTGGGCGGGCTCCATGAAATTGGGAAAAACACCTGTGTGTTCGAAATTAATAATGAAATTATTTTGCTAGATGCCGGGCTGGGATTTCCGACTGACGGCATGCATGGCGTCAACATCGTCTTGCCGGATGTCACCTATCTACAGGAAAATCGCCATAAAATTAAGGGCATGATCGTCACCCATGGCCATGAAGACCATATTGGCGGCATTGCCTATCATCTCAAACAGTTTGATATTCCGGTAATCTATGGCCCGCGACTGGCGCTAGCGCTATTGGAAGGCAAGCTTAAGGAAGCCGGTGTTAGCGATCTCACCGAGTTACGACCGGTGCGACCGCGTGACACGGTGCGCTTAGGCAAGTCTTTTGTGGTGGAATACATTCGCAACACCCACTCCATATCTGACAGCTGCAGTATCGCCATTCGGACGCCACTGGGAGTGATTATTCACACTGGCGACTTCAAATTTGACCATACGCCCGTTGATGGCGAGTTTTTTGATGTACAAAAACTAGCGGAGTATGGCGAACAGGGGGTGCTCTGCTTGATGAGCGATTCCACCAACGCTGAGGTGCCGGGACATACGCCGTCTGAGCGATCAGTCTTTCCTAATCTTGACCGGGCTTTCTCACAGGCTGATGGACGGTTGATTGTCACTACATTTTCCTCGTCGGTGCACCGCGTCAACATGATTTTGGAACTGGCTCAGAAGCACCATCGTATGGTGTTTGTGCTGGGACGCTCCATGCTGAACATGATTGCCCATGCCCGCGAACTAGGCTACATCAAATGTGAAGAAGAGCGTTTTCAGCCCTTACGCAATCTCAATCAGTATTCCGATCGCGATGTCATGATTCTGACAACTGGCTCCCAGGGCGAACCGATGGCGGGCCTGACCCGCATTGCCAATGGCTCTCATCGTGACATCAAGATTCGAGAAGACGACACAGTCATCTTTTCAGCCAATCCTATTCCCGGCAACACCATTTCTGTAACCAATATTATTGACAAGCTGATGATGCGGGGAGCCAACGTGATCTATGGCAAGCATCAGGGCATTCACGTTTCGGGCCACGGTTCCCAAGAAGATCAAAAGCTCATGCTGGCTCTGACCCGACCCCAGTTCTTTGTGCCGGTGCACGGTGAGCACCGGATGTTGGTTAAACATGCGGCTACGGCGCAAAGTATGGGGGTTCCGGCGGAAAATACGATGATCATCAACAACGGTGATGTGGTTGAGCTAACGCCAGACAGTATTGGCATTGGTGGCAAGGTGCCCTCTGGCATAAAGCTGGTAGATTCTTCGCGGCAGGGGGTGGTTGACCGTGAAACCTTGCGCGATCGCCAGCAGCTTGCTGAAGACGGCATCATCACCGTGGCGGCGATCGTGAATGATCAAGGCAAACTCATGACTCCTCCCAGCGTCGATATTCGCGGCATTTCTCAAACTCTCGACATTGAGATCTTTCAAGCTAAGGTGTCAGAACTGATTGGGCGCATTTTGCGGGAGCGATCCACGCGCAACGGCATTGAGCGCGATGGCGTGCAGCCAGCCATTGAGTCAGAGCTGCGGCGCTTGATTCGCAAAGAGCTGCCTAAACGCTATCCGGTCGTTGTGCTGCTGCTGAATTGGGTGGCAGCCACCGAAACGCCATCCCCGCTACCAGCTCTCACGGTTTCCTAAATTTCATCAAAAGCCATTATCTAATTTCAAACATTGAAACTGGCCGCCGCCGAGATGTTACAAAACTAAAACTTCGTTAGGCGACAGTATGACAGGGCTTAGCAGAGTTTCGAGCAGGTCCAATGTTTGTTTTTAAGATAGAGAGTTATAATGCTCGCAACAGAAGCGGCCATGCTGTCAGGCTTGAGCGTTGTCACGCGGATTTGCTGAGCGGTGGCACATTACCAAGGGCTTCTGTCAGAATTTTTGGATTCGACAAAGAATTTGGTAAGCCATTGAGAGCATTTGGTTAAGTTAATGAAGTCAGTTTAAAAACGCTTTGGACTTATTGAGTTGCTTGTGATGGGCAAGCTCTCTGTTTGCTTTCAGGCTAGCGTTCCGTCTGTTACTTAGCAGACATGGCAGTTTCTGAAAACAGCATTGTTTTTGAATCAGCTTCTGTGGCGTTTGGAGAAGAAGCTGTATTCTCTATGAGTTTTGAGGATATTGAATGCCAAAGCAGATTGTTATTGCTGAACAGCATCGCATTGCTGCTGTTTTTCAAGGAGATCAAATACAGGAACTTATCGTCGCCACCGGCACTCACCAAGTTGGCGACATCTATGTAGGAACTGTTGAAAACGTTTTACCGGGCATTGACGCGGCTTTTGTCAATATTGGCGACAGCGAGCGCAATGGATTTATGCACGTCAATGATTTGGGGCCTTTACGCCTCAAGCGGGCGGCGGGTTCCATCACCGAGTTGGTAGCCCCCCAACAGAAGGTGTTGGTGCAGATTATGAAAGAGCCGACCGGGAATAAAGGCCCCCGACTAACGGGCAATGTCACTTTGCCCGGTCGGTATCTGGTGCTAATGCCCTATGGCAAAGGTGTCAATCTGTCCCGTCGCATTCAAAATGAACAGGAACGCAATCGGCTGCGGGCACTGGCAATTTTGCTGAAGCCCGCAGGCATGGGCCTGTTAGTGCGAACGGAAGCCGAAGACGTGCCGGAAGAAGCCATTATTGAAGACTTAGAATCTCTGCAAAAGCAGTGGGAGTCGGTTCAACAGGAAGCGGTCAGCAAGCGTCCTCCGGAGCTCTTGAACCGCGATGACGATTTTATTCAGCGAGTATTACGAGATGTTTACAGCGGTGATGTAAATCGCATCGTAACGGATTCTCATACTGGGCTGAAGCGAGTTAAGCAGCACTTGATGAGTTGGAATGCGGGCCGCATTCCCCCTGGAGTTTTGATCGACCATCATCGCGATCGCGTTCCTCTACTGGAATTTTTCCGGGTCAACGCCGCCATTCGGGAAGCCATCCAACCACGGGTCGACCTCCCGTCTGGGGGCTACATCATTATGGAGCCAACAGAGGCTCTCACCGTAATTGACGTTAACTCAGGCTCTTTCACGCGCTCGGCAACCGCCCGCGAAACCGTCCTATGGACGAACTGCGAAGCAGCTGAAGAAATCGCCCGACAGTTACGATTGCGAAACGTGGCGGGAGTCATCATTGTTGACTTCATTGATATGGATTCGCGGCGTGACCAACTGCAAGTTTTGGAAACCTTTAATCGGGCTCTGCGAGCCGACAAAGCTCGACCGCAGATTTCACAACTGTCCGAGTTGGGCTTGGTGGAACTCACCCGTAAGCGGCAGGGCCAAAATCTCTATGAATTGTTTGGGCGGTCCTGCCCAACCTGTAGCGGGCTAGGCCATATTGTGCATTTGCCTGGTGGGCAACCGACAACGCTAGATTCCTCATCAGCGCTAGATAGCACCCGAGAAGTGGCTGGGCTCAGTGGTCGGGCTCACCCTTCCCTTAAAGAAACTCTGGGTGAAGATCTGGAACCCCATTCTGATCTGCAAGAGTTGGACTTGCTCCATCACCCCAGCTACCAAGAATCCAAAGGAAACCGAGGTCGAAGTCGGCGGCGGCGGCGAGATTCTCCCGCGCCCAGTCGCAGTAGCCGTAACGGTGACAATGGCAAGAGTGCAACAGCACCTCCAGTTGTGAGAGACACGCCTGCCCCCGATACTGCTAAAACCCCGTCAGAATCCAATAGCGGTCGTTCAAGTCGAGGCCGCAATAGCCGCAGCGATCGCAAACCCGCGCCGCCACCAGAAACCATCGTGGTCGAGATGACCCCAGATGAGCAGAGCGTCTATGCCATGATGGGCATTTCGCCGTTGGTTCTGAGCACCAAAGAAGTTAAGGACGCCAAAAATACTATTGTGCAGGTGGTATTACCCGGCGAAGCTCCAAAGCTGGCGGAAAAGTCAACGGACGACTCTTCCAGCGGTACAGCCATCAAGGCTACTGACAAAGCTACGGCAACCTTGGTGGCAGATGACTCTGAGGATATCGCTGCATCAGACGCTGAAGCGTCCGAATCTGCTGACCCCATGACGGCAACTGCCGAGCTAGCTGAAGATAGTGACTTGTCGGCTGATGAGGACGCCGCTGATGAAGCAACTGAAGCCGCGCCAAAAACTCGCCGTCGCCGTCGTCGTCGGTCATCCGCTAATGGCGATGAGGGGTAGCGCCAACAGCTGAGCCCGGTGGTTTAATCATGGTTTCGACCACGAATGCCCGCCCTATCATCATCGCTGGGGTCGACGAGGTCGGGCGAGGTGCTTTATTTGGTCCAGTGGTGGCCGGTGCCACGGTTCTTGACGCGAAGGCAACCGATTATTTAGCCACTCTCGGCGTTACTGACAGTAAGCGGCTAACGGCTCAGCGACGGGCCGCCCTGGTGCCCTGCATTCAAGCGCAGGCTGTGACCTATGCCATTGGCTGGGCCAGCGCTCGCGAAATCGATCGCCTAAACATTCTGCAGGCTTCCTTATTAGCCATGCGGCGAGCGATTGGGCGCCTAACCGTACGCCCCGAACTCTGTCTAATCGACGGCAATCAGCGCATTCCAGATTTAGAAATTCCTCAGCAAACCATCGTCAAAGGTGACCAAAGCCAAATGGCGATCGCTGCTGCCAGTATCCTGGCTAAAGTTTGGCGCGACACGCTGATTGTTCGGCTCGACCGTCGCTACCCTGGCTATGATCTGGCCTCTAATAAGGGCTATGGCAGTGCCCGACATCGAGCCGCCATCGCTCAACTCGGAAAATCACCCCAGCATCGCCAATCTTTTAAGGTGGCTTCACAACTGACACTGCCGACCTAAGCCCGCAATATTCAGCTGTCGAGGCCTAATTCTCGCTTCAACAAATTGATTGATTTTTCGCCAATGTAATTTTCACACACCACAATCTGTGGCGCTCGGATTAAATCTTCGCGGGCACTGGCGATCGCCTGCTTGACGGCTGGCAGGCTGGTTTGGTCAAAAACCACAATAGTTTGTGAACTGCGCACTAGGGCATTGAGCTTGTAAGCATCCTCAGTCTGAGCCGTCATCACCAATACGTCTTCACCTCTCAGGCTGTAGGCAATGACTTCGGCTGCCCGCAGAATTCCTGAGCTCAAGCTCACCATGCCCAAACAGGTATCCTGCGGCAGTTCTTTCAACAGCCCCAATTCCCGGCTGTAGTCGTAAATATCAATGGGAATCACTCGCACTGATTTAGGACCCGCGATCGCTTCGGCCTCGGCTAAAAAGTAGCGACTGGTGACCACTGTTCCCGAGCGCGTCTGCGCCAAAATATCCTCTAAATCTTCCAGCGCCACCAGCTGCACGGGAATATGGAGAGCCGCTTCCAGCTCTCGCACAATTAGCTCACCGGCCCCCAAGTCCTGTTTTTGCACCGTGACCAACACTCGGGCGCTACAGCGTAAACGCCAGTCAACTTCGGCAAAAAACAATTCTCGCGCCTGGTTCAATGAGCAGCCCTGACGCAACAGTTCGTCCAGCACGTCTTCAACCACTTTGCGAGCCTTGGGAAATTTGTCCCATAAACTTAAATGCGGTCGCGAACTCTCCACCGTGGAGTGCGCTCGCACATAAATTCCAGAGCCCGGCTGGGCTTCAACCACGCCCGCCTCTTCCAACTGACGATACACTTTGCTGATCGTATTGCGATGCAGTCCCGTCTGCATTGCCAACTGTCGCGTACTGGGCAAGCGATAGCCCGGGGGGAACTGACGCGAGGCAATCGCAAACCAAAGTTGATCATACAGTTGCGTTGATGCCGGGATTTCGCTGTCAGTTTGAATGTGAAATTTAAGCACAGTGAGCTCTCCCAATGAATGCCTCAGCAGTGGGTGGAGTATCCGAAGCCGAGCATCATCAACGACGACACCATCAGCCTTCCTCACATAAGGCTGAATCACTCAGTCGGATTATTAATGTAAATTCAACAAAATGTGACACTTTTTTGTCTGGCTTGGCCAAGCGCGTCGTCAATTGATTGCATAAAGCTTAGACAATCAACCTTACTTTACGCGGATTGCATAGAGTCAGCGCAAGGACAAAACTGCTTCACCCCTGAAGATTGAACCGCCAGATGATAACAGCCATCGTCACCAGCATTGTGGCCATGTCTGCTCCTTAATAATAAGACGGCAAGCCATTTAGCTGGGGACCAGGCATCCAAAATATGGGCGGGGGCATTAGCCTAAATGGCTAATGCTATGGTTTCAGTCATCGAGCCATTCCACTCTATCTGGCTGCAAAGGATGCCGGCTGCGACCAATTAAAGTCATGATATCGACGGCTTCATCCGGGCAAGGCACAATATGATGTCCCAACAATCCCGAAGCCGCTATTGTCTGACGGGTAGCCGCCGCGATCGCCGCCTGCACGGCCCCCGTTACGCCTCGAATAATGATGCTGATACGTCCAGCATCGATATTTTCAAACCCCAGGATTTCAACATCAGCTGCTTTGCCCATAATGTCGGCAATTATCAAGGCGTTGGGCATGCCACGGGTCTCAATCACTCCAATGGCTCGCAGAATCATAATCTCAATCAGGCTCATTTGACATCAGGTTTTAATGTAAAACGTTAGCTGCAGATTTACTCAATTAAAACCATGGCGGCTGCCAAATCCATCCAAACTCACACCATCCATTTTTCCAGTCAGGGCCAGCAAATTCCGGCCTATTTAGCTCATCCTGCGGCCTCATCCCAGTGTCCAATTGTGGTCGTCATCCAAGAGGTGTTTGGCGTTAATGACCACATTCGGGAAGTGAGCGATCGCCTGGCCCACGCTGGCTACATCGCGATTGCTCCCCATATCTATCATCGCCAAGCCCCTGGTTTTGAGGTAGGCTACGATGCCGCCGATCTCGAACAAGGGCGTCAATACAAAAACGGCACCCAAGCTAAAGAGCTGCTGAGTGATATTCAAGGGGCGATTGATTATGGACAGCAGCACTTTGAGGCGGCAACAGCGGTAGGCTGTATTGGCTTTTGTTTTGGGGGCCATGTGGCCTATCTCGCAGCGACCCTGCCTGCCATCCAAGCTACCGCCAGCTTCTATGGCGCGGGGATTGGTCAATTCACTCCAGGGGGTGGTGCCCCTACCCTAAGTCGCACCGGCGAAATTCAAGGCACGATATTCGCGTTTTTTGGTATGCAGGATCCCCTGATCACGACCGCTGAGGTGGACGAAATTGAAGCTGTCCTAAAGCAGCATCAGGTAGATCACCGTATTTACCGATACTCAGAAGCAACCCACGGATTTTTCTGCGATCGCCGTAACAGCTATCATCCAGCGGCAGCAGCAGACGCCTGGAGCCGCGTCCAAGGCCTGTTTCAGACAAAGCTTGCTACTGATAGCGGGGCTGCATTAGGAAAATAAGGAGGCCAATATTCTATTTACAGACAGTTTGCCCCTCAATCCGGAATCAGTAATAACAACGTTGTTGACCATAAAGCCGCTGCTTAGTGTTAAGGGGAGGGTGTTTGGCAGTGCAGCGCATACGGTAAATTAATACAAGCATCTACTGAACCGTATTGAAAGCGCTAGATTATTCAGGGAAAAAAGCTTATTACTGCCGAGTTTGCAGGTAATTAAATCGTCACGGGATTCAGTATGGCCCTTCAAAATCTTCATTCAGAGCTAAAAGGCGAAACGGCTGAACTGCTGCAGCGCTACCAACAAACTCAGCAACCAGAAATTCGTAACCGGCTGGTCAAACTTAATTTGGGCTTGGTTCGGCGAGAAGCGCATCGTTGGATTCGGCAATCCGATGAGTCGTTTGATGATCTGATGCAAGTCGGCAGTTTAGGCTTGATCCGAGCAATTGAACGGTTTGAATTAGCGAAAGGATTTGCCTTCAGCTCGTTTGCGATTCCTTATATTCGCGGTGAAATTCAGCATTACTTGCGCGATCGCAGCGCTACTGTACGCATTCCTCGGAAATGGCAAAGCCTAGCGCATCAGTCGCGGCAGGCAGTAAACGCTCTGCGTATACAGCTAAACCGACAACCAACAGAGCTGGAAATCGCTAATCATTTGGAAATTTCTTTAGCCGAATGGAGTGAGGTAAAACTCGCTATTCGCAATCGTTCTCTGCTTAGTCTGGATGCACCGGTTTTAGATGAGGAAGCGGATTCCGCGTCTCTATCTGATATGCTGCCTGATCCTAAATATCGCAGCTTTCAATTAGCAGAAGAAGATCGCATTCGATTACATCAAGCACTCCAGCAGCTTGAAGAACGCACTCGCAACATTCTGGAATTTGTCTTTCTGCAAGACTTAACTCAAAAAGAAACGGCTGAGCGTTTAGGAATTAGTTCAGTAACTGTTTCCCGGCGAGTCAAACAAGGTTTAAAACATTTACAAAGTCTCATGCTCACCTCTTCAGAAGACGAAATAGCTCAAGGCGTTCCATCTCCTAGGAATTGAGCTATTGTTGAGGGGCATTACCCACAGATGGTGAGGAGGCCAGGCAATGGGCGTCACTTTGTTGATCTTGCTGTTTTTCTTAGGAGCCTTATTGGCCACGATTGGAGGCATTATTGGTATCGTTGATGCCTTTCGCGTCAATACGGTCTGGGGATTACTGGCTCTTCTTGTTCCTTTTGCTCTTCTCGTCTTTTGTATTAAGTTTTGGAATCAGCGCAAATGGGCTCGCAACAGCTTGATTATGAGTTTGTTAGGGCTGTTAGCAATGGTTGTGCCAATTCCACTCGGTGGTTTAAGACTCCTTGCAAGTCGCGATGCGGATCAGCAAGCGTCAGATGATTTCGCTTTAGAAGCTGATCCGTCGGCATCAGATGAGGAAGCTGTTGTTAATGAAGATGGTTCGGTTGAAGTGCCATCGGAAGCAGAAAACGACGGCGATTTGTTCGAAGACGCGACGCTGCCAGGGCTGCCAACCGCCGCCGAAGTTGCCCGGGCTGAACTTTTGCCTTCGACTGATTCCAACGAGCGGTTCAACGAGATTGACCGCGAGCGCTCTGATCCTTACGCTTTTGTTCCCATTGCTCCACCGCCAAGGCCAACTCCTCCGGCACCAGAAAACGGCGGTGGTGGTAATAATGGCAACGGGAATAATCCTAATCAGGCAGGCGGCGGCAATGCCCGTCCTGCTGCGCCTAATAATCAGGGAGCGGGTGGCACTCAGCCAAATGGTGGTAATGCCCAGCCTTCACCAAATGAGCCCTTACCTGACCTGCCGGAACCAACGGTGATCGCCTCTCAGGTGCAGATAACTGGGGTAGCCAGCGTTGATGGTAAAACTTATGCCATTGTTAAGGCGCCCAATGAGCCGACGAGTCGCTATGTTCAGGTGGGCGAGCGCATTGCCAACGGCTCTGTCCTCGTTAAAAGGATTGAAAATCGTTCTGGTACGGCCCCTGTTGTGATTTTAGAAGAACGAGGGCAGGAAATTGCGCTGCCGGTGGGTGCCAATATGGGCTCGCCAGAAGACCCTGCGGCTGAACCAGAGACTCCTCAAGATCTAGCGGCGATTCCGACACTGCCGCCATTACAGTGATGAGGGATCAGTTTTTGTCATCGTATATTTAATGCCAAGTAGTAAGGCCGGCAGTTCGTGGTGACTTTATTGAGATCGCCAAGAATTCTCCGTAGCGCTAAATTTCAGAAAGAGCGGTGCCGCTCAACTGGCAGCACATTTGCCGCTGGTTGAGCGGCATCAATTTTGTCAAAGCTGTGAGCACTTGACAGCTTATGTCAATTCTCGATTTTCGATTATGGATAACGAAACTGTTTTCCTCCCACCGTTTTTAGTTTCAACCTCTGGGCTCTGAAGGAGAACCAGTATTAATACTGCGGCAACAGAGGACTCAGTCCCTAAAATTGAAGCTATAGCGAGCATGATCATGCTCGTTTAAGTGAGCTTCTGGCTCTAATTTTGAATGCGATCGCGAATCTGAATGTCCCACTTGAGAGGCTGTCCCCCGCCACAACTGATGGCCAGTGCCAACAGCTAGATTTGAAGAAATTAGTAAAAAGCTGGCTCTGTAGCTTCAACGGCCTCTAGACAGACAACTCCAGCAGTTTGATACAAAGAGATATTACGCTCTTGGTAATGTCGTGTTTGCGACAGCAAACCGTCCTCTAATGTGTACATAGAAGTTTTTTGATTTCTGTAACCGCCATAAAAAGTGAATAGATACGTAAGAGGTTAGGTCGCAATGGGTATCGGTGTATATCTACATAAAGCTTTAGAAAACTCTGTTAAGTCTTCTCTCAAGAGCTATTCTCTGAAAATAAATTATCGACAATTATTTTTGTGGGGAGCCGCCAGTAGCTTGCTGTGGATGACTACAGTGCAAGCAACTCCTAATTTGGTAGACAGTGCGATCGCAGATACCACAACTTCCACTGTTACAACTGACAGTTCGATTGAAGACGGTCTTTATTTTTATGGTGCGGTTGCTGAGCCTGATGTGCCGGGAGCCGCATACCTAATTTTTCAGGCACAGGATGCCAAGTTGATTGGTGCATTATTTATGCCGCAGTCTTCTTTTGATTGCTTTCAAGGTCAGCTTGCTGACCGAGAGCTAGCGCTGCAAATCACCAACAGCTATACCCAAGAAGTTTATGGTTACGAGATCGCGCTTATTGCAGATGACGACCCCATTGCGACAGCAAACCATTCTGCAGTGAATTTACAGCTGGATGGCTTCCACAATCTTGGTGCTCTCCGAGAAACAGAGATGACTATTTTATCCACTTGCCAAGCCGATTTTTCTGAAGCTGAATCCTAAAGAGCCAAGGCTAAATTTTTGTGTTTTGAGATTTACGTGTCCTGGAATGCGTCTAACAATGTTGTTTGTTAGAGATTCAAAGTCAGTATATTCTGGCTACATTTAGTCACTCTAGACGTACATCTCTTCTAACCTTTTGATTGGCTTGTCAAACTTTAGCCTTTGCCTAACTTGGGACAACGTCCCCAAAAGCCTGTCATAAACTTCAAAGCCAAAATCTTTAAGAAAGGCACGTTGCGCAAGCCCCATAGCCCTAATCGACGAACTCTGACAATAGGCCACCAGTTGTTCGAAAACATCCGGTCTAAAAAATCGGTAAAGCCTAAAATCGCTAAGTTTTCAACCTTGCGCCAGCGCTGATATCGTCGCAGAATCCGTAAATCACCAACGTCTTTACCCTGGGCGTGAGCTTTCGTCAGCACTTGAGCCAAGGCTGCCGCATCACGAATACCTAGGTTAAGCCCTTGTCCAGCGACAGGATGGCAGCGATGAGCCGCATCGCCGATTAGTGCCAGCCGATGCCGGACGTAGTGTTTGCTTTGAAAAAGCTGTACCGGAAATACAAGGCGATCGCTGTTCAACTTGGGTTTGCCCAAAAAACCGCCGGTGTAGTATTCCAGCTCTGTAAGAAAGTCAGTTTCATCTAAATTTTGTAGAGCTTTGGCTTCGGCATGGGGAGCTGTCCATACAATGTGATAACGATTGCCGGCCAAGGGCAAAACGCCCATCGGTCCATCTGGCCAAAATCGCTCAAACGCGATGTCATTGCGAGGAGTTTCGTGAGTGATCATAAAGGTCAGACACGATTGCCAATACTTCCAGCCCCAAGTTTTGATACCGGCACTCTGACGTACGTGCGATCGCGGACCATCAGCACCGATCACCAACCGCGTCTGCACCTGATAGGGCTGTCCATCAACGTCCAAATCAATGATGGCAGCAGCGGCTCCATAGGTTACTTGAGTCGGGCGAGCAGCATACAGCCAGCGCACATTCTTACATTCAGCATCAATGAAATCTTGTAGAGCCCGCAGCATAATCCGATGTTCGCCCACGTACCCTAGATATTTCGTACCCAAATCCTGGGGCTGAAATTTTACTAAGCGCGGATTATCGGCATCTGATAAATAAATATGCTGATATTTGCCAATGTAGGGAAAGATTTTGTCCCAGACCCCAATATTTTCAAAAATTTGACCAGACAAGGGAGATAAGGCATAACCACGCTCTCGAGCGATCGCCCCCTCCTTAGTTTGAGCCTCAATTAGGACAATTGAAAGGCCAGAAGCTCGTAAAGCAGCAGCAAGGGTGGCACCGACAATGCCACCGCCAATGATGGCCACGTCACAACTATGCGCAGTTTTGGCAGTCAAGCTATCGGGAAATGACAAATCCTGTATCACAAGAAGGTTCTGTAATTTTATTCCAGCAGAGTTAATTTGAATGTAACGCGATTTTTACGGGTTCGCAGCGCTATGACACTTTATCTGTAACGAACAAAAGCCTTTTGCGTAGCCAAATTTGGCTATTCGCAAAAGGCTCCTACGGAAACAACGGTGCTTAAGCCTTCAGCACTTCGCCACGGGCGGCATCACGAGACAAGGTAATAGCACTCGCTTTTCTCGCTTTGAACATGCCAAAGCGACAGAGACCAGCGCCAAACGCCAAACGCATTAGCAGCATGGTGGGCACTTCCCGCAGAGACTTGATAAATCCAGAAAAGCCAAACTTAATCAACCCTTTAGGTCGAACAATGCCCTGCCAGATGGAATCTAGCCAAGAAGGCAAAGTTTCCTGGGTCCAATCGGCCGTAATCACCTGACCATCTACTAATCCAGTAGCCTCTAGCTGCTCTGAGAAGCCTTCAATACTGGAAAAGGAAGGATGTGACCACTGATCTAAAAGCTGACGCATTACTGGTTTTTCCCAGAAGTTCAGAGGTTCACGGCGATCGTCCCGCTGATTCCAATCAGCGACTACCAAGATGCCGCCAGGCTTGAGAACGCGCAGCATCTCTTGACCATATCTGACCTTATCGGGCATGTGGGGACCCGCTTCAATGGACCAGACAACATCAAAGCTGTTATCGGGAAAGGACAGAGCCAGCGCGTCATCTACCTGGAATTGTGCAGTAAGGCCATCAGGCGTTAACGAACGCGCGCGCTTGACCTGCTGCGGACTGATAGTAATACCAGTCGAGGCAAAACCATAGTCGCGAGCTAGAATTCGAGTGCTGCCACCAATACCGCAGCCGACGTCCAAGACTGTTGTTCCCCTGGGAAGAGTGTCGAGTCCAGCCCAGCGCACCATTTCATGAACGAAATCAGATTTAGCTTTTAAGAAATCTTTGCGGCGCGGCGGAGAACCATAATGGCCTAAGTGAATGTGTTCGCCCCAGTAATATTCCAAAATGCCATCTTGGGTCCACTGGTCGTAGGAATTAGCAACTGTATTTGAGGATTCGTAAGTCCGCGGCGTCGCTAGGTAAATAACCACACCAATCACTAGCAAAACAGCAACAAGCCCAAGGGCGAAATACACAATCATTGAGCAGAACCCTTAACAATAATTAATCAATACATTAATGATTGTAGATCGAGTTCGCCTCGACCGAAAGAATTGAAGAGAATTCAATCAGCAACATTGCTGGAGTTTGGCGCGGTATGCCGCTCTGCTCGAACTCGATCAGCCCTGAATTACTCAATACATCACCGAGCTGTATCGGGTTTTATCTCAATGTCCTTTCAGTTCACTTGTCAGTGCGGACTACATCTGCCTGTCAATTCGAGCTTTGAGCAGACAAATACTTTTTAAGCTTTTCTTTGTAAATGTCTAAAAGTGCTGATTTGGAGGGCTTTCGCGATATCCTATACAGGAAAGCATGCCGTTAAATTGGCCTTGAAGACGAGATGAGTAATCTCAACGATAAATCCGCTGCTAATCAAATCTCTATCAAGCTGCTGCTTTTCATTGATAAGCGCCCTAGCTCTGGAGAGTATGTGCAGCGATTGCGTCAGCACTTAAAGACGCATGAATTAGAGCAGGTTTTCTCACTAGATGTGGTGGATGTCAGTGAACAGCCCTATTTAGTTGAGCATTTTCGATTAATCGCAACGCCGGCATTGGTGAAGTTTGCGCCAGGTAAACAACAGGTAATTTCTGGCAGCAACCTGCTTTCTCAGTTGGACCAGTGGTGGCCTCACTGGCAGCGGGAAATGGCGGCTTTGCAGGCGGCCCAAGACAAAAGATCATCTGGAGACGATGTTGCGATAGCAGCGACGTCCGGTGGTGGTGAGTTGACTCATTCGATTGAGGTGATGAAGCTTTCGGATGATATTTTTCGCCTTAAGCAAGAGAAAGAAGATCTGGAGGCGCAGCTTCAGTTTAAAAATCGGATTGTGGCGATGCTAGCTCACGACCTGCGAAACCCGCTGACAGCAGCGTCTATTGCAGTGGAAACCCTAGAACTGGGCTATGGGGAGAAAGCCACCGACGATAAGCGATCGCTCTCACCGAAGCTGACTGCCCAGCTATTGCGCCATGCCAAAACCCAGATTTGGGCGATGGACCGGATGATCTCGGATATTCTGCAGACGGCCAAAGGCGCGGCAGCTGATTTGCAAATTCAGCCGCAAGCGACCTCATTCAATGGTCTATTTGTAGAAACTTTAGCCTCCATGCGCAATAAATTTGAGGCTAAATCCCAGGCGCTTGATGTGGATATCCCCCAAGACTTGCCGCTAGTTTACGTTGACCCTAGCCAAATTCAGCGGGTGCTCTCAAACCTACTGGATAACGCTATTAAATACACGCCCAGTGGTGGTGATCTATATATCTCGGCACTTCACCGCACGACTCAGAAAATACAAATTTGCGTGAAAGATACTGGGCCTGGCATCCCCCAGGAAAAGCACGAAAAAATCTTTGAAGATAGTTTTCGGCTAAAGCGCGATGAAGCCAAGGACGGCTATGGCATTGGCTTGGCGCTCTGCCGTCGCATTATTCGAGCCCATTATGGGCAAATTTGGGCGGAATCAATTCCTGGCGAGGGCAGTCAATTTTATTTCACGCTGCCGGTTTTTCGCGCTGCCTAAAGGAGGCGCGCCTCAGCTCACGAGAGAAGAGTTTGAGCCCACTGGCGCTGAGCGCCACCAACGATCGCCCTGAACCAAAGTATGAACCTGCCAAGCGACTGCCGTTTCTGGGAAGTCTTCTCGATGGTGGCCGCCCCGACTCTCCGGGCGAAACAGGGCACTTTTCAGCGTCAGGTGAGCTAAATCGAGCAGATTACGAGTTTCGCACCAAAGGCGCAGAATTTCTGGCGCGATCGCACAGAGCCCTTCTACTGGCGATTGCAAACCAACCATCAGCTGCTGTGAAATATCTAGCGCGTAGAAGTGCGATCGCAGTTCGGCAATTTGGGTGCTGGCAGCAGTGATCGCGGCGGCCTGACGACTGATGCCAGCTCCCTGCCAGACTAAAGCAGGCAACTGCATGCGAATAGTTTCCAGCATCAGCGTTTCCGAGGCCGACACAGTGATTTTGAAAGCCGACGTTTGCGGCCAAGAAACGGGAGCAGCCATTTCCTCAGCCAGCTGTAAAAATTGCAGCTGGCGACCATAGACCAGGCATTCTAACAGCGAGTTGCTGGCTAAACGGTTGGCACCATGAACCCCCGTGCTGGCAGTTTCGCCAACGCAATAGAGATGTGACAATGTGGAGCGGCTGTGGCGATCAGTGATGACACCTCCCATCCAATAATGGGCCGCTGGCGATACGGGAATGGGCTGCTGCAAGGGGTCGATGCCCCACTGTCGACAGACCTTGATAATGTTGGGAAAGCGATACTGTATTTGTGTGGTTGGAATGGGGCGTAAGTCTAGCCAAACATTGCCAGAGCTACCGCCAGCTTGGGTGAGCAGATGTTGATAAATAGCGCGGCTGACCACATCGCGAGGAGCCAGTTCACCTTTGGGATGATAATCAAACGTAAAGCGGCGGCCCTTGACGTCAATTAAATGAGCCCCCTCACCGCGGACCGCTTCGCTGATTAAAAAACGCGGTGCCCCCTCAACTTTGAGGGCCGTGGGATGAAACTGAAAAAACTCTAGATCCCGCAGTTGAGCGCCAATCCGCCAGGCCATTGCCACGCCGTCACCGGTGCTGGCGGGCGGGTTAGTGGTCTGGGAAAACACTTGCCCGCCCCCACCAGTCGCTAAAACAACGGCCTTGGCTGGCCACCAGGAAATTCTGTGCTGATGGGCAACAATCGCCCCCTGACAGCGATCGCCTGCTTGCCACAGGTCCAAAACCAAAGTGCGCTCAAAAACAGTAATGTTGGCCTGCTGTCGTACGGCGGCGGCGAGGGTGCTCACGACGGCTCGGCCAGTGGCATCAGCGGCATGCAGCACTCGCTTGCGCGAATGAGCCGCTTCTAAGGTCATGGCCAATTCCCCCTGGGCCCGATCAAAGGGCACCCCAAATTTCACGAGTGAGCGAATACAGTCAGCGCCCTGCTCGACCAACTGCTGCACTGCAGCCAGTTCGCAAAGTCCAGCCCCGGCCTGTAGAGTATCTTCGAGGTGCAGTTGGGGAGAATCTTCGGGGGCGATCGCCGCGGCAATACCACCCTGCGCCCAATCACTGGCGGATTGACTCAGCCCATCTTTCGTGATCAAACCTACGCGGTAGGCTGCTGGTAGACAGAGTGCTGCATACAGCCCAGCAGCGCCGCTGCCAATTACCAAGACATCAAATGGTTCAATTGGCAAAGCTCTTCCCTCACCTAAGCGGTATCTGACCGGGCCTGCTTGAGGCGCGTCATCCGTTAATGCTAGCAACCCTGCGGAATTGGATTACTGCACCTGCTCCAACTTTATAAGTCTGGATGTTACAAGTCTGGCTGCAACAGCGTCACACAGCCAGATGACAGTTCCCAGAAGCCGTCATCAATCAAACTTTTAATGCTTTGAGAACTGGAATTTTTATAAAAAGACCGATAGAGATGCAGCATCCCTATCGGCTTTTGCTATTCCCATGTTTGCTTATCCACGATGCCAATGACGTTATCGGTAAACGCCATTGTTGTAACGGTCGGCCCCTTCAACAAAGGCCGGATCAGGCGGGGTAACGGTAAAGGAACTGAGGTTAGATTCAATAATGTCGCGTTCGCGATCGCTTAAACCGGGAATTTCCAACACGTCTTCCACGGCTTCAAAAGGCGCATTTTTCAGAATTTTACCGGCGATAGTCGGATACATGCCCTTGTACTTCACGAACGCCTGAACATTGGCATTGTTCAAATCTAATTTGGAACCATATTCAGTAGCGAGTTTATCGTCTACGGCATTGCGAATTTCTTCGGCTAATGTGGATGATCGCCATACTTGAGGCCAGGCAGCCGCATTAGCGGACTGTACAGCGCCCATCCAAGTGCTTAACAGCATTCCCAGCGACAACACCAGGCCCAAAAGCAAACGTTTCATCAACTCAATCCCCTCGATAGGAATATCAACACAACTAATGTTTAGAGCCTACCATTTCGTTTGCGTGACACCTAGGGAGATCTTCACGAAGAAAAAGACCGATGTGGCGGCGATAGGTTTCGCTGTGGCGAAGTTATCCTCGCAGGGCAGTTGACTGTGGGGCTACCTGCTAAGGGGCTGGCATCATTTAGCGGTCAGATCCTGATGCTGAAGGCGTTTCAGCCCCTGGCTCGTTTTGCAGAGCGAGCGCGGCAAGGCTCACCCGCAGGCATTCTGGCTTTAACTGATGACGTGCCCTAGTTGAATAAGTGGCAAATCTTTTTGTAACGTCTCTCAATAGTTTTAACCACGGCGAATGTTTGCTCCGCGCGCGACGCTGCTATCTCTATAAAAGTGCCGGGCTATTTCGCCAGCCGCCAGCCGCCAGCCGCCATCTGCCCATTGTGAACAGTTAGTTTGCTCAATCAGTCAGATGCTGCTGATTGAAGGACAGCAGTTTAGCCGGCATGACGATGAAATTTGACGCATACAGCCCCCAAAACGTCTTTGATGAATATGTTTCTGCGGATGGAGATTGCCGCTCTTTAGCCGAACCCGTCGTCCAGTGGCTGCAGCAAAAATCATCTCAAGGGTTAGCTCAAAGCAGTGCTGATGCTCAGGCGGTTTTGGATGATCTGGGGGCAACGTTTACGACAGTTCACGGTGAAACTCAGACGTTGCCCTTCGACCCAGTGCCTCGGTTAATTTCACAGGCCGAATGGCAAACGCTGTCGGCGGGTCTCAAACAGCGAATCGCAGCGCTTAATTTATTCTGTGCTGACGTGTATGGCGATCAAAAAATTTGCCGAGACGAAGTGATTCCCTTAGAGGTGATTAAATCGGCAAAGCGCTATTTACCGATTTGTCGCGGGCTGCGCCCCCCCCAAGATGTCTGGTGTCACGTCAGCGGAATTGACTTAGTTCGCGACCGCCAAGGTCAATGGTGTGTACTTGAGGACAACGTGCGGGATCCTTCGGGTATTGCCTACGTGCTCAAAAACCGACAGGCGATGCAGCGGGTCGCGCCTCAACTGCTCGAAACAATGCAGCCGCAGCCAGTTGATGACTATGCTCATCAACTGCAGATTGGGCTAGAGAGTTTTCAGCAGGCCGCTCAAGGGACCGTCGCCATCTTGACTCGGGGGCCAGAAATTTCCTCTTATTTTGAACATCAGACCCTGGCCGAGCAGATGCAGATTCCCCTAATCGAGGCTAAGGACTTAGCCATTCGAGAGGGAGCGCTGCATTTTCATAGCGATCGCGGTTGGCAGCGACTGGCCGGTTTATATCGCCGCTGTGATACCGAACTTTTGCAGGACCTTGATCTCGGCAATGGCACAGCCGACAGTCTGGCTGCCATCATCGAACTTTGCCAGCAGGGCCAGCTCGCTTTTGCCAATACCCTAGGAGCGGGCATTGCTGACGATAAAGTTATTTACGGCTACGTGCCCGATATTATTCGCTTTTATCTAGACGCCGAGCCCCTGCTGCCTAATGTGCCTACCTACCTTTGCTGGCGCGATCGCGATCGCCAATATGTGCTCGATCATCTGGACGAATTAGTGGTGAAGTCAGCCAGTGCAGAGGGGGGCCAGGATATGCTGTTTGGCATCCATTCCACCGCTGAAGAGCGCGCTACCTTTGCTGACAAAATTCGCGACCAGCCTCGCGGCTACATGGCCCAGCCGACACTAACGCTGTCGCAGATTCCAACCATTATTGATGGCCAATTAGCGCCGCGTCACACCGATCTGCGCCCTTTCATCATCCACCAGGGCGATGACATTTATGTTTATCCCGGTGGTCTGACGCGGGTGGCGCTTGAAGCGGGTGAGCTCGTCGTCAATTCTTCTCAAGGCGGCGGTTCCAAAGACACCTGGATTCTGCCAGAATAGTCTGGATTTTTCTGCGATGCCAATTTCGCCTATCCTACATGCCAGATGGGTTTGCGGGGTTCGCACCGATGGCTACGACAATTCAAGCGTCCCAATCACCAGCGATCGCCCTGCCGGAAATGGGCTGCGGCACCTGGGCCTGGGGTAACCGCCTGCTGTGGGGCTACACTCCCGAAATGGACGCTGAACTGCAAACTGTGTTTGATCACTGCATGAGTCAAGGAGTGACGCTGTTCGATACCGGCGATTCCTATGGCACGGGGCGACTGAATGGCCGCAGCGAATCGCTGCTGGGGCAATTTGCCCAAGCCTATAACGGCGAAAATCGCGATCGCCTTTGTCTAGCAACGAAGCTAGCCGCCTATCCTTGGCGATTAACGCGCGGCGCCATGCAGCGGGCCTGTGCGGCTTCGGCACAGCGATTTGGGCGGCCGGTCGATTTGGCACAGCTCCACTGGTCGACTGCCAACTATGCCCCCTGGCAAGAGGGGCCACTGCTCGATGGCCTAGCAGATTTGGTGGAGCAAAAACAGGTTAAAGGCGTAGGATTATCAAACTTTGGGCCACGACGACTGCGGCAGATTTATCCGCGCTTTCGCGATCGCGGCATTCCCATCACCACCCTGCAGGTGCAATATTCCCTGCTCTCGACCTACCCGATGACTGATTTAGGCATTCAAGCAGTCTGTGACGAACTGGATATCTATCTGATTGCCTACAGTCCCCTCGCGTTGGGGATTCTCACAGGCAAATATGCCGTCGGCGGTCGGCTCCCCAGCGGGCTGCGGGGCTTTTTGTTCCGGCAACTGCTGCCCGGCGTTCAGCCCGTTCTCGATACTTTGGCAGCGATCGCCCGCGATCGCGAGAAAACCATGGCTCAAGTGGCCCTGAACTGGTGCATCTGCCAGGGCTTTATTCCGATTCCCGGCGCCAAAACGCTGGCACAAGCTCAGCAAAACACGGGAGCTTTGGGCTGGCGGCTAGACGCGGGTGAGATGCTGGAGCTAAACAATGCGGTCAAGCGCAGCGACAAACAGATAGTGCAGAACATTTTTCAAACACGTTAACAGGTTGCCGCCTACAAACAGCATGTCCCTTCGCATCGCCTAACGAATTTAGGGCCACCATGTAGACCCCATGCTTGACCAAGCTTTGCCAATCGTCTGAGTCTCCTCAAATCGTCAATGCCAGGTGAATGGGAGAGGAAAAGCCCTTCAGGAAGAAGCTTGGCGGCGAGCCGTCGTCCGCTGACGCTGGCGAATCAGAATGAATCCCATAGCCAGCCAGAAGAGCAGGAGCCCACCTGTGATCAGCAGCGTGCTGCCTAGACCAATGCGAGCAATCAGGGCGGGAGCTGCGGCAGTAAATAGCCCGCCGCCAACAATCGGTTCGAAGAAAAGTTGCTTATAAGCGAAACTTTCAAACGCTCCAGAGCGGCTTTCCGGATCGACCATTCGCATTAGCAAAATACCCGTTGCTGTGACTCCCATGGACTGTCCCAAATCGCCAATTCCCTTTTCCAGCCAATAGTCGGGAAAAATACGAGGCGCAAAATATAGGAAAAACAGGACGTTCCAGGCAATACCGGCGAGGCTCAAAATCACGAAAACGCCCAGATTACTGCCGATGACCTGTAGCGAAATCGAGGCCAAAGCCGTCGTTACTACGACGTCCAAGGCTAGGCCCGCAATGTTTTGCATAAGGGGCCGAATCACCAAAGGTTCCAATCCCAGGCGCTCTAGCACAAGCTGCACCACAATGCCGCCGATTAACGCCATTGGAAAGAGCGGTACATAGGTCATGACTTCGAATCCAGTGGGGCCCCAGGTGACGGACTCAATCCAAATTAGGGCGTTGAGAATGAGCCAGCCGATCGCGATCGCAATGCCCACCAGGCCAAAGTTGATCGAAATCGGGTCAATCAGCAGTCCGCGGAATAAATGGGCCCGTCGCTCCTGCATCTCCGACGTTTCTGAATGAGTTAAGTCAGGAATGGCGGCTTCTTCAGAGAGAACTGCTGAACCGTGCTGTACATGACCTTTGCGGCGTCCCCAGTCGGCTAAAGCAGTACCAGCAATAATGCCTGAGACGATGCCCACCGTTGCCAAGCCCAGGGCTAAATCGGCCCCATCGGCATATCCTAATTCATTAAAGGTTTCAACCATCCCGCCGGCAGTTCCGTGTCCGCCCTCAAAGCCAATCTCAATCAGCGCCGCCGCCATGGGATCGACATTAAATAGCGGTATCAAAATAGCGAGCGTGACGAGAATGCCGACGACGTACTGTCCCCACGCTAGCGATTGGCCAAACACGACTTGAGGGGCAGCTTTGTTCCAGATGGCCCGGGGATTGGGAATGGATTCCCCTAAAAACAGAGCCGCAAAGACAATGTTGATGAATACACCGGCTGACTGCGACCAAACCGTACGAATTGGTTCGGAAAAGAATCCGCCTGATAACAGCGTTCCTTCGCCGAAGATGGCGGTGGCGATCGCCCCGACAATTTGCGGTCCCAGAATCAGCGCTAGGGCACCTGCCACGATTGATTCTGGCAAATACAGCATTTGCAGCCAGCGAAGGCGCTGTTTAACGTAGCGACCGGCCAGAATCAAAATGGCGATCACGACAAAGGCAAAGAAAACGTCCTTAAGCGTAAACATAGGCAATGGGGAGAGGGGGGATCAGTGACCGCTGTCATCTGAACACCGCCACGAACCTCTTCCAAGCGATCGTGGTTGAAATGCCGATGAAACACCAAAGATGAAGCAGCTATGGAGTAAGTTAAAGCGGCGATTGAATGAAAAATTGATGAATTAGCTACAATCTAGAGAAAATCAATCTCACGATAGAGATACCTCTATCTATCGACGCCTAAGCTCACGAAGCTCAGTCTGAGATGAGTTGGATCGGTGAAATGATTGCTTTTTAGGGCAAGCCATGAATAGAGGCCAAACCCCTGGCATGACCAGCACCGACATAATCGCGGCTCCCTGCTTCATGAGCCAAGAGAGCCATGGGGAACCGTACGTGAACGAAGCAAAGATGGCGGAACCGGAGCACCTCGTCGACATCCGATGAATCAACGCAATTTCATACTGTTGAGCAGGTTCACAAGGGAAATAACTGCTATTCGACTATTCAACAGCAGTCAATATTTTTGCCTATTTGCTTACAGGTAAGAGCTGACAATATAGCAGTGGAGCGCGTTATCTAACCGCAGTCCCTCGAAAGTCGACATACTTATGCCGGTAAAACCGGTTAAGGCTGGATTGCGGCCAATATCAACGACAGCTTTTAATTACTTGAGCAGCTATGGGATTGATTAAATTGAGAACCTGGGAGCAGAAGAGCCTTCGCTTTCGGTAGCGGCTTGGGCATTGGCGCCGGCTAAACGGGTAATGCGAGCGCCGAGTTTTGCCAGCTTATTTTCTAACTGTTCATAGCCGCGGTCCAGGTGATAAAGGCCGCTCATGACGGTTTTGCCGTCGGCCCCCAAAGCCGCCAAGACCAAAGCTGCAGAGGCCCGCAAATCGGTGGCCATCACCGGTGCCCCAGACAGCAGTGGCACGCCTTGAATCACGGCACAATTGCCGGTAACGCGAATGTTTGCGCCCATACGATTAAACTCTGCAGCGTGGCGCAAACGATTTTCAAACACCGTTTCCGTGATCAGACTGCTGCCGTTACTGAGGATCATTAGCGCCATGAACTGTGCCTGCATATCGGTGGGAAAACCGGGATACGGCAGGGTTTGAATGTCAGTGGCTAAGATTTCGTGCCCAGGAATAATTTTGATGCGGTTGGGCGATTCCACAACGACTTTGGAGCCAGCCTCCTGCAGTTTGGCAATGACAGCGCTGAGATGCTCGGGCACCACCGGCGCCAAACTGATTTCTGAACGGGTGATGGCTCCTGCAATCAAGAACGTTCCAGCTTCAATGCGATCGGGCACGATCGCATAATCTGCACCATGAAGGCTGGGTACTCCTGAAATGGTCAGCGTCTTGGTGCCTACGCCACGAATTCGGGCCCCCATAGCCCGGCAGAAATTAGCCAAATCAGCCACTTCTGGCTCTTGCGCCGCATTGTCAATAATCGTCTCGCCGTCTGCCAAAGTAGCCGCCATCATCAGCGTCTCAGTGGCGCCCACGCTGGGATAATCCAGGTATATTTTGGCCCCCTGTAACCGCTTGCGAATGCCAGGAATGCAAGCGTGCACAGTGCCATGTTCGATTTGGACATCAGCCCCCATCGCCTGCAGACCGCGCACATGCAGTTCCACCGGGCGGGCCCCAATTGCACAGCCACCCGGTAACGGAATCCGCGCCACTCCCATCCGCGCCAGCAGGGGGCCAATCACAAAAAAGCTGGCCCGCAGCTTGCTAACGATGTCGTATGGAGCTCGCGTATGGCTAATATCACTCGGATCAAGTTCTAAAAAATCGTCATCGCGTTTCACTTTGACGCCCAGCGCGGTCAAAACGCCCATCATGCGCTCAACATCGACCAAATCGGGAACATTCCTTAAACGACAGGGCTGGGAGCACAATAAAACCCCGGCCATCACTACCAAAGCCGAATTTTTGGCACCGCTGATGGAAACTTGGCCAGTCAACGCTTGCCGACCCCAAATTTCCAGAACTGAGTTATCTGCTTCGTGGGAATCAGACATCTGCTTAATACCGGTGGCTGTAACGATGGGTTTATCCTCCAAAAAACCGAGCGAATCGACTTAGATGTAAATTTTCGTCTAGATTCTACTTGATTCAACCATTTTTCTGAACATTTTGTGTTGGCCCAGTAAAAAATCATTCCTTAGCTTAGCTGATGCAAAATTGAGAATTCGAATGAGCGGTTGACTAGGAGGTCGCTCTTAGGGCACTGTATAAGACTGCGGTTGTTGATTACGATTGATAACTAACAGCAAGCCAGCGGAACTGGCGGAATTGGTAGACGCGCTAGATTCAGGTTCTAGTGTTCGCAAGAACTTCCGGGTTCAAGTCCCGGGTTCCGCATTGTTAAGTGAACTTTCAGCGTTGTGATCGTTGAGCCCTGAATGCTTCACCAGTGGATGTTTCAGCCCTCAGACTTAAAACCCTGGCAGACATTAATACCTATCACGTAAGATTTTGACCTTTAGGGAGTTGCTTGAAAATAGCGTACCCAGTCGTTGGGCTTTGGTAGTGCCAGACCCTGACAGTCACTTTGTACTTTAGGTGGGTTATTTAAATGTAAATCCCTTGCCTAATCGCGTTTTCCAAGGCTTTAGGTCTTTTGATTTACTTAAAAACCTGACGTGGCCACGATCGCATCAGGCCAGCAAGATTAACGATGTTTGATGAATTGTGCAGACAGCGATTAGTTTTCTGTAAGGTATGGAGAGTCGCTGAGCAACATGGTGTTGACGAGCCTTAAAAATCCCTGGGTCAAGACGTTGCGTAAGCTGCATCAGGTCAAATATCGACGGCGGCAGCAGCAGTTTTTGCTTGAGGGTACGCATCTGGTGCAGGCGGCAATCGCCACCCAATATCCGCTGCAGGCTGTATGTGCCACCGCTCTCTGGCAGACCCAGCAGTCCAGTCTTTGGCAGCAGCTTGTGGCTCATACGGAGCGCCAGGAAATCGTCAGTCCCGAAGTATTGGCAGCGATCGCCACTACCCAAACTCCTGATGGCGTCGTAGCGATCGCCGCCACCCAGCCACCCCGTCCGGTTCCAGCCTTACCTCAACTCGGCCTCGTTTTAGAAAACGTTCAAGATCCGGGAAATGTTGGCACTCTGATACGGACGGCAGCGGCGGCGGGCAGCGATGGTATTTGGGTGAGTCAGCACAGCGTTGACTTAACCCATCCCAAGGTACTGCGAGCGTCGGCAGGTCAATGGTTTCGAATGGCGATGCAAACAGTTCCGGAGCTATCCACCCAAGTATTAGCGTGGCGCGATCAGGGTTGCCAGGTGTTAGCGACCGCATCAGTCGCGGCTCAGCCCTACTGGGAGGTAGATTTTACCTGCCCCACGGTGCTGCTGTTGGGAAACGAGGGAGCGGGGTTATCGGCATCGACGATCGCCCATGCCGACCAAACCATTATGATTCCGATGACCAATGACGTGGAATCTTTGAATGTGGGGGTGGCGGCAGCCATTTTGTTGTTTGAAGCCTGCCGTCAGCGTCAGTTGCACCCTCGGCCAGGAAATTTTCAGGCGTGAAACAAGCTACCGTGCATTTTGCTGTGCTTCAGCGTCAGCTCAGCATGTCCCTATGCAAAAAGTCTTTTGTGGCACGACCTGACATCCGACAAAATGGCTGCAGCGATAACGGCTTGTCTGCCAACACAATCCTTTAAAGCTCTGAATGAGGATGGTTTTCCGTTGACATAAACTGCTCAATGTCCTGCACCGCATCGTCCAGTTGACTGCCAATATCAACTAGCTCAGAGTGGGGCAAGGCAGGCGGGCGAAGGTCAGCCTCTTGAGAAGCGTCGGCAGCCTGGCAATCCATCTGACGGGAAGCAGTTTCGTCGGCAGCTTCCGACTTAAACACGGCTTCTAACTCATCAAGAGCATCGACAAATTTGTGGGCGGCTTGACGCCGGCTGTCTGGCGACTGATGGTTCATAGCTTCTCAACAAATCTAAATCCGCTCTGATGGTTCAAGCAGGCAAATCAACACAGTCTTAACAAAAGCACCTTTAGGACGCCATCACTGTAACTCTAAACGCATTTTGATTCAGCCCATCATCTAAGCCCAGCATCCGATGGGAAGCACCGCGATCGCCAGAGATCATAGCCCGGCAGACGGCTTAGCGATTAGCCAAGTCAGTGCTTACAAAATGCCCAGAATTTGTGAAAGAGGGCACGCTTCATTGATAAAAGTCACGGAACTTGTTTTAATTTTTGCCTGTGGTCAAGAATAGAAAGGCTGTTTAGGTAAGTGATGTGAAATACCGATTTTGCTTGCCAAACCGTCAAAGACTGTCATCATTTAGCGGCCCATTGGTTCGCTAGCCAGGATTTCCGTTCCTAGCTAATGAAATATAAACGGACGCAATTGTGCTTATTCCTTGAGGTTTCTAGCATTATTATTAATGATGCGCCCTAATTTTTAGAGTGTGCTGCAATTTTTAGGAGAGTGTTGTGAGTCAGGCCTTTGACTACGATTTAATAATTGTTGGTGCGGGAGTTGGCGGCCACGGAGCCGCGATTCATGCGGTTCGTCGAGGGCTTAAAACGGCGATTATTGAGGCGGCGGATATGGGGGGCACCTGCGTCAATCGCGGCTGTATTCCTTCCAAAGCTCTGCTGGCCGCATCAGGGCGAGTTCGCGAACTGCGCAACGAGCACCACCTGAAATCTTTAGGGATTCAAGTGAACGGGGTGTCTTTTGAGCGTGAGGCGATCGCAGATCACGCCAAGAATCTCGTTAGCAAAATCCAGGGCGATATGACCAACAGTCTGAAGCGACTGGGCGTTGACATAATTCAGGGCTGGGGCCGACTGGCTGGTGAGCAAAAAGTGGTGATCACCACTGAATCAGGAGATCAGACCATTACCGCCAAAGACGTGATGCTGTCTCCTGGTTCCGTGCCCTTTGTGCCGCCCGGCATTGAAATTGACAATAAGACCGTCTTTACCAGCGATGGCGCGTTGAAGCTAGAGTGGCTGCCAGAATGGGTAGCCATCATTGGTAGCGGCTATATTGGCCTGGAATTTTGCGATATTTACACCGCCCTGGGCTCAGAAGTCACAATTGTGGAAGCGCTGGATCAGGTGATGCCCACCTTTGACCCCGATATTGCCAAAATTGCCCGGCGAGTCCTAATCGGCCCGCGCCCGGTGGAAACCCGCGCCGGGGTTCTAGCGATGAAAGTGACGCCGGGTTCACCTGTCGTGATTGAACTTGCTGATCGGGAAACGAAGGAAGTGGTCGACGTGTTGGAAGTGGACGCCTGTCTCGTGGCCACCGGACGGGTGCCTGCTACTAAAGATTTGGGCCTAGAACGGGTTGGGGTCGAGAGCGATCGCCGGGGCTTTATCACCGTCGATGATGAGCTGCGGGTCTTGCGAGATGGTCAGCCCGTGCCCCATTTGTGGGCCATTGGCGACGCTACTGGCAAAATGATGCTGGCCCACGCGGCTTCCGCCCAAGGCGTTGTCGCAGTCGATAATATTTGTGGCGAGTCCCGTACGGTGAACTACCGCAGCATTCCCGCCGCCGCCTTTACTCATCCTGAAGTTAGTTTTGTTGGCATGACAGAACCGCAGGCTAAAGCCCACGCCGACGAGCAGGGGTTTACTATTGCCACGGTGAAAACCTATTTCAAGGGCAACTCTAAAGCCTTGGCAGAGGGCGAATCGGACGGTTTGGCCAAGGTCATTTATCGGCAAGATACCGGCGAAATTTTCGGAGCGCACATCATTGGTCCCCACGCCTCTGACCTGATTCAAGAAGCGGCGAATGCGATCGCTCAGGGGCAAACTGTCACAGCTTTGTCCTATTGTGTTCATACCCATCCCACGCTTTCAGAAGTGATGGATGAAGCGTTTAAGCGCGCTGTTGTTAGCGCATGAGGCCTGTGTCCATGGAAATTCGTCGTCGGCCACCTTATCCCGAGGTGTCTGTGCAAAGCTTGACCTACAGAATCAAGGCTCCTGGTGCTGAGCCGCAAAATATTCTGGAAAAAATTGTTTGGCAAAAAGAGCGAGAAATCACTCGATTACGCCAGCAAATGCCCCTGGCCGATTTGCAGCGAGAAGTGTTGAGTGCACCCCCCACCCGAGATTTTCTGGCAGCCCTGCAGCAGAGCGATCGCACTCCAGCCTTAATTGCCGAAGTCAAAAAGGCCTCCCCTAGCCGGGGCGTCATTCGCGAAAACTTTGAGCCCGTGGCGATTGCTCAGGACTATCAAGCCGGTGGCGCCGCCTGTTTGTCGGTGCTGACAGACGAAACTTTCTTTCAGGGCAGTTTCGATTACCTATCGGCAGTGCGAGCGGCAACGGAAATTCCCCTCCTGTGCAAAGAATTCATTATCTATCCGTACCAGATGTATCTGGCGCGGGTCCGAGGCGCCGATGCGGTGCTACTGATTGCCGCGATTTTAAGCGACGAGGATCTGCGTTATTTCACCAAAATAGCTCAGGCCTTGGGCATGCGCACGCTTGTTGAAGTGCACACTCTGCAGGAACTGGATCGAGTGCTAGCAATTGAGCCGATCCGACTAATTGGCATCAACAACCGTAATTTAGAAACCTTTGTCACCTCTCTCGAAACCACTGAAAACCTCCTGGCACAGCGACGCGACGCGATGCAATCGCGTGCTTGCTTTATTGTTAGCGAGTCGGGCATTCATCAGCCTACCGATGTGACGACTGTGCAAACGGCTGGTGCCCAAGGCATCTTGGTAGGAGAATCCCTAATGCGGCAAGCTGATCTACAGCAGGCGATCGCCGCCCTATATGCTTAACGCACTTTTTTAACGTCTACAGCAGCCTGTTTCCTCTTATCCATGAATGAGCCGCTCCCCTTGCCATCGCACGTGCATTATGAGCTACTGCTACAGCTGTTAGAGCAACAGACGCTCTTTGCCGCCTACGAGCACCCCCATCTAAAAAATGAAGTGAGTGGGCTCATTGTCACCCTAAGAAAGGCGCTTTCACAGCAGCGGCAGTTGGAAGAAGACTGCCAGCGCGCTGGCCTAGAAATCGATTATCGCTGGTCCCTGAACAGTACGCCAGACACCTCGATTAACTAACGATGGCAACGGTGAGCGGCTAGAAATTAGCCTGCAAAAGTAAGAAATGGGGAAGAGGGAAAACCAACCTATCTGTTCTACTTTCTGCTTGCTCGACCCAAAGCCTTTTAAGTAAGCCTCACTATCATCTCGGCACAGCATCTTTGGCATTTATCCTTGGTATTCACCTGAATATCATTTAATAGCCTCTCTGGCAAAAAATATTTAAACACTGAAACTCTTTTTCAGAATGTGAACGTTTTTGCACAAACAATTTCAAACTTGTGACAATAAAGATGTCAGACGCAAAATCTTATTGATTTCCCAGAGTTGGCTCATACCAATTCTCAATTTTAGAGGGTGGATGCGAAACTGCTTTCATATCAACGCCTTTAGTTTCAACATCTGTAGCTCTAGACAAGAGGACCGGTATTACACATCTGTCCATCAAAGATTTTTCTTCTGTCTCTTTTAAATAAGAATTCGGTCAAAGTTTAAGACATGAATCCCTTTTAGGGTGGTTTTTCTAAGCCACTTAAATTCTCAATATTTGATCGAAAGCTTTATTGAAACGAGAAAATTCTTCTTGAGATAGCATCGTCTTTTTGGATGTATTTTCTTGAGAATATTGTCGCTAAAAGAGCGACTTCAAAGAGCTGACGTCAAATTTTTCAGAGTTTTTCTGGTTTGAAATTACTGGGATTGCTGATTAATACTTGGCATTTATCCAGCGTAGAGCTACGCCCAATTTAATTCAGGTAGATAATAATATTGAGGTGAAATCATGCAGGTTCAAGGATTTTTACACGAATACAATCAGGGCGATCGCAACTTTTCTGGCGTAATTCTGCATAACGCCGATTTAAGCAATCGCGATTTGAGCGGCATTAATCTTAGCCATGCCGACCTGAGCGGCGCCAACCTCAGCGGCGCCACGCTGACTCGGGCTAATCTCAAATATGCCAATTTAACCAATGCCAATCTTACCGATGCGGACCTTAGCGGTGCCCGCCTGGAGCAAGTTGAGCTCACTGGTGCGGTGCTCAAGGCAACGACTTTACCGGAGGCGATCGGAGTTTGAGCGGAGTGGCGGGCAATTGAATTTAGCCGCCGCCTGCTCCGGTGGGCGAAGCATTTTGTCGATAACGCAGTACTGCTAATGCAGTGGGCGTATGGCAAATCAATCGTTTGCTGATATGCTTCGCCTCAATCTTTCAGCATCCCTCCCGCCACCATCAATCGAGTCCGCGATTTTGTTAAAGGACTATCCAGGCGTCCCCGGTTTTGAGTATTCTCCTAAGTGGCTTTTACTCAAATTACCTATGTTAGATCTCACTGGAAAACGGGCTCTGGTCACCGGCATCGCCAATAATCGCTCCATCGCCTGGGGCATTGCGCAGCAGCTGCATGCCGCCGGAGCCGACCTGGGGGTCACTTACCTACCTGACGATAAGGGTAAATTTGCCAAGAAAGTGGGAGATTTGGTAGAGCCGTTGGCCCCGTCCCTGTTTTTGCCCTGCAACGTGCAAAACGATGAGCAGGTCAGTGAAACGTTTCAAGCGGTCAAAGACAAATGGGGCAAGCTCGATATCCTAATTCACTGCCTTGCATTTGCTAATCGAGAAGACCTGACTGGTGACTTTAGCGCCACCTCTCGGGCAGGCTTTCAGACGGCTTTAGACATCAGCGCCTACTCGCTAGTCAATCTGGCGAATGCCGCTAAGCCCCTGATGACTGAGGGTGGCAGCATCGTGACCCTGACCTATCTTGGCGGCGTGCGAGTGGTGCCCAACTATAACGTGATGGGTATTGCCAAAGCCGCACTGGAAATGAACGTGCGCTATCTGGCTGCTGACCTCGGACCCAACAATATTCGGGTGAACGGCATTTCCGCCGGACCGATTCGCACACTAGCGTCGTCAGCAGTCGGCGGCATCTTGGACATGATTCACCACGTGGAAGAGATGGCCCCTCTGCGCCGCACCGTTACCCAAGAAGAAGTGGGGAAAGCTGCGGCTTTTCTGTGCAGCGACCTGTCGAGCGGAGTCACCGGCCAAATCCTTTATGTGGATTCTGGGTATAACATTATGGGCATGTAGGTGACCGATGGACGATCGCGTTCACCGACGCTGATTCACGCTTTTGTCTGCTGGCTGCTCATGGCTTCTGCGGCCCATTGGCCAAAGCAACAACGGCTTGTGGAGAACCATGCTTACCAACTCCCCGACTCAACAGACTTTTATTCCGACTCTGGAAAGCGGCGATCGCCTTACCCGGGCTGAGTTCGAGCACCGCTATCAGCGCCATACCGCCATCAAAAAAGCCGAGCTGATTGAAGGAGTCGTATACGTGGCCTCTCCCGTATGCATTAAGCGCCATGCTGAACCTCATGGTGATCTAATCACTTGGCTCGGGGTTTATAAAGCAGCGACTCCTGGTATTACATTAGGCGACAATGCGACTGTTCGCCTTGACTTGGATAATGAACCGCAGCCCGATGGCTTATTACGCCTGGAAGCTGCCTGTGGTGGTCAGTCACGTATCAGCGACGATGATTACATTGAAGGAGCGCCTGAATTAGTGGTCGAAATCGCCGCCAGCAGCGCTTCCTATGACCTGCACGATAAGCTGCATTCCTATCGCCGCAACGGCGTTAAAGAATACCTCGTATGGCTGGTAGAAGATCGGGCATTTCGCTGGTATGAGCTGCAGGATGGACAATTTGTTGAACAAACAGCCGATGCTAATGGCCGGTTGACCAGTAAAGTATTTCCAGGCTTGTGGCTGGCCGTGGCGGCGCTGCTATCCGGCGATATGGCCACTGTGCTGGCAGAATTACAGGAAGGGCTGCAGACAGAAGCCCACCAAAAGTTCGCAACAGCGCTGACAGAGCAGCTAAATTCATAACTCAATTGTGGCTATTGGATTATTGGGCCACAGAGATCGCTCCAGCCTCATAAAGATTACGGCGCCACTGGTGCGCCACTGGCGCCGACCCCGACCAGCGAATCGTACTCACTCATTATGGCAACATGATGCACGCATAAGTTTACTCAACCCACTTGGTTGCTTACGTTATTGGCGGAGTAGTGGGAAAGATGCCAATCAGGCTCTGGAGACAAGGATGTGGGTAGGCGATCGCTACGTCGAGCTACACGCCATTGGTTCTGCGATCGCTGCCTAATAGCAGGCAAATAGGGGCAGGAGCAGCCGGCCAGAAGCTGGGGTTCTGCTATTAAGCCGTGTCCTTGAGAACTTACCGACATAAGAGAACCCCGCTTTCTAATCCACCCGTTACGGAATTGTGCGTTTGCGGGTCATCACGCTGATGTATTCGCCGTTGCGGCCCGTGGGCAGGGGTTGACTCCAGGCGATGCGCTCACAGTAGCCGAGCACGGCCATGCGGTTGATGGCGTCAACGAGAGCGCTGTAGTCGCCCAGCAGAATTGCCGTACGCATTCCTGGTTGAGGGTGGGTAAGTTGAACTGGGGAGTCGTTTGAGCGGCCCCGGTGGATGGTTGACACATGACGGATATCTCCGTTTTCGGGTTAAGGAAAACGGGGAACTCTCCAGATCCCTGTTTTGAAGCGGTAAGGGCAAGATCGTGGGTACGATAATCCCAGTCATCTCGACTTACCTCGGCTAAGTTGGGATGATTAGGGGATTTGGGAGGCTGCTACCTTCCTTTTCCCCGCCTAGAATCATTCCCCGTGGAACAGATAGTACAAGAAGCGTTGGCGGAGCCTCTCCACGGGAGAATCGCCCCGTACAACCGTATTGAGTGAATTTTGACGATGGCTACGCGCTGACCGGCGCTATGGCTCGGGCGAAAAATATAGAATCCATGCCAAAGAAAATTCGGGAACTCAAACAATGATGAGATCGATGGGTCATGGTCTGATGCTTACGATCGCAGCCTACACGCTTTCCTCTAGTTTAGTCAGGACTGTTTGGCGGGGTTTAGGCAGTTGATGGGCTTTTTCGATATTGCCGTCTACTCGGCGTCATGGTTTTAGCGATCTCACCTTACCCAAAATTTCTGCGATCGTGCTGTTCCCAAGAGAGGTGCAAAACTACGCGGCGGAGAACGATTGTCAACCGAAGTTGGCGAACTTTTGGGCAAGACTTGACCAAGGTCGAATGCTAGAGCCCATGGAGAAAGATACACCTGTAAGAGACCCCGATAGGCTCCAATAGCTGTGGCTTCTCTTCTTCCCCATCAACCGGCAGCGCACCTGGGACGTGGTTTTGCTTATCCCATCGGCGTGACAGCCCAGGGCAATTTACAAATCAGCGATGGCGAACAAAGCGTGCGTGAATCGATTCTGCTGATTTTGCGGACGCGTCCCGGCGAGCGGCTGCGACGCCCCAACTTTGGCTGTCGACTGCACGAGCTGGCGTTTGCCCCCATGAACCAAAAGACCCTAGTAGAAATGCGGCTCTTTGTGGAAGAGGCATTGAAAACTTGGGAACGGCGAATTTGGCTAGACGACGTGGGCATTGAGCCGCAGTTGGAGCTGGGGCGAGTCGATATCACCATCGCCTATCGCCTAGTCACCTCCCATGTCCCCGGCAGCTTGGTCTATCCGTTTTATTTACAACCGCTCGGAGAAACCGCCGGTGCCTGACTGCGCCAGTTGATAGCTGACGAGCAGGGCCGCGCGCCATCTCAGCCAGAGGCAAGGCCGACGTGGTCCTCCTGATAGCCGCTGACTCAGCGTGAGCACGAGGCCCGAAATCTTCCCGTTAATCCCCGACTCTATTGACAGACTGCGAGGAACTCACCGAAGGCATGGAATTTGACTTTTTACCGAATTTGCCAAAATCCGACCTCGACGATCGCAAGTTTGAGGATTTAGTCGAAGAGTGTTTGCAGCGCATTCCTCGCTACTGTCCTGAATGGACAAACTTTAACCCTAGCGATCCGGGCATGACCCTGGTGGAGCTATTCTCTTGGCTCACCGATCAAATGCTGACCCGGTTCAATCAGGTACCGCGCCGTCAATATATTGCGTTTTTGGAACTGTTGGGGATGCGGCTGCAGCCGCCCACACCGGCCCAGGTGGAAATTACTTTTTACTTAAGCAGTGCGCTGCCGCAGCAATACATCATCCCAACGGGTATCGAGATTGCCACCGAGCGCACCGCCACTGAGGAAGCCGTGGTCTTTACGACTGACGCGCCCCTGGCCATTGGCTGTCCCCGCATTCGCCATTTGCTCACCGCTCCGCAAGCCGATGGGCAGCCCCAGGCCCTGCGCGATCGCCTCGTCAACCGCTGGTCGCAGACCGGGAACGGCGACTGGAGTGGTGCCGAACTGCCGTTGTTTAATGAACAACCTGAGCCGGGCAACTGTTTTTATCTGGTGTTCGACGAAGCCGAGCCGCTGGATGGCAACGCGATCGCCCTCACGGCCAAAGGTCAGCAGGCCACGCCCACCGGCATCAACCCCAACCTGCCGCCGCGCCGCTGGGAAGCGTGGGACGGTGAGCAGTGGCAGCCCATTCTGGATCGGGAAGCGGATGATGAGACCCAAGGCTTTAGCTTCAACGAACTGGCTCGACGGGGAGGCAATCCCCTGCAGGGGGCAGATGTGCTGCTGCACTTACCGGTGGAATGGCCAGCCGTGCAGTTCACCACTTACCGAGGCCGCTGGCTGCGCTGCGTTTGTTTACCGGCATCGGGGGAGCGGTCGGGCTACGAGGCGGCACCGCGAATTACCGGCTTGGCCTGTCGAGCGGTGGGCGGCACTGTACGCGCCAGTCAGTGTTTGAAAGTCGAGCGGGAGCTGTTGGGCATCAGCAATGGCGAGCCAGGACAGGTTTTCACCTTAGCCGCCACTCCTGTATTGCCGCGACTGGAGGGGGAACATATTGTCACGGTCGATGCCATTGGCGCGCCACAGCGCTGGCAGGAAGTGAATGATTTTGCCGAATCTAGCGCCCAAGACCTGCACTATACGCTGGATTCGGGACAGGGCATCATTCAGTTTGGACCTCAAGTTCGGGAGTCCCAAGCCTTGCGATCGCTAACTTACGATCGCCGCTCCGCCGCGCTCCCAACCAACGGCGACGGGGCGACTTTGGCCACTACCCTAGAGCAACAGTATGGCGCTGTACCGCCTCGCGGCAGCCGTATTTACATGGCTGCTTACCGAACCGGGGGGGGGCTGCGAGGGAACGTGCAGGCGAGCACCGTGCAGATTCTGAAAGCTGCTGTACCCTACGTGACGCACGTGACTAATCGCCATGCTGCCCACAATGGCTCCGACGGCGAAACTTTGGAGCAGGCGGTGATTCGAGTGCCCAAGCTGCTGCGCAGCCGCGATCGCGCAGTCACCCCCGAAGATTTTGAAACCCTTACCCTGCAGGCCGGTCAGGGCAGCGTGGCCCGGGCGCGCTGTTTGCCCGCCACCGCCGCTGGGGCTGGCACCGTCAGAGTCTTGGTGATTCCCCAGGTTGACTTGACCAGCATTCAGCAGGGCTTAGGGCTGGCCCCAGCGGCCTTAGCCCTCAACGACCAGCTCGAACATCGCATTCTTCACTATCTCGACGAACGGCGATTATTAGGGGTGCAGGTGGTTTGTGATGAGCCAGACTACACCGGCTTGTCCGTGCAGGCAGAACTGTATCTGGAAGCCGCTTACGACCATCCCGAAGGTCGCGAAGACATTCTGCGGCGCCTGCGAGTGGCGCTGTATTCCTTGTTTAATCCCATCTCCGGTGGTCCCGACGGCAGCGGCTGGCCCTTTGGTCGCCCGGTATATGTCGCCGATGTGATTGCTCTATTCCAATCTTTTCCCCAGATTCGACAAATTGGTGCCGTGCAGCTCTTTGAAATGCGCTGGCAAGGCGATCGCTGGCAGCGCCTGCCACCCTCTTCCATTGTCGATCCCGGTGAGGAAGGCACCATCTGCTCCTGGAGCGATCGTCACTGCAATTCCGGCCACTTTATCAGCTGTGCATAGCCACCTCAAAAGTCAGCATTCGGCCAATCCAGCCGGAAATTCCTGAAAACGAAGTATCGCAGCGCCCCTATTCCCCCATCCCGATTTCACACCGCCCAACGGCCATCACCCCCTTTACCCCATCACCCCAAAGCCCTCCGGGCAGGCTCCGCCAACACCCCGCCACTCTTCCACCCCGCCACTCTTCCACCCTGCCACTCCTCTACCCATGACCCAAGCCCTCGATCGCCCCACCCTAGCCATCCGCTTCCTGCCCATGGACGTGCCGATTACCCGTCCGTGGGAGGACGCAGCGCGGGGGGAGGTGATGATGAACGCGCCGGCGGTCGTGAATCCGCTGGTGCTGCATCCGGGAGAACCGACGGAAGCCACGGTGACGGTGGAAAACTGCGGCGATCGCCCGCTGGATCTGTCGGTGGCCGTTAGCGGCACTTTTCCAGCAAGTTGGTGTCAGGTGTTGCGATCGCGACAAACCCTGTCTCCCGGTGAAAAACTCAACGCGATTCTGCTGTTCCAGGTACCGCCTGATTACTTCGAGCCGACTGAACCGACTGACGTGGTTGCCAATTCAGCGCTACAGCAGCGCGGTAGCTTGCACTGCGTTGCCCACGATGATGTAGGGCAGGGGCGCCTACTGCGGGCGATTGAATTTACGCTCTATTTGCGTCCCCGCAGTCTGTATCTGGACTTCTTACCCGATCTCTATCGCGAAGTCGATTTTGTCGGACGGCTGCTGAAGGTCTTTGAGCAGGCGTTTGAGCCCGATGTGCGCACCCTCGATAGCCTGTGGGCCTACCTCAACCCGCGACTTGCACCCCAAGGCATGCTGCCGTTTTTGGCCCACTGGGTCGGTTGGCAACTCGCCCCCGATCTCAGCCTTGATCAGCAGCGCGACCTGATTGCCCGAGCGCTGGAAATTTATCGCTGGCGAGGCACGCGACGGGGTCTGCGGCTGTCTCTGCATCTGGCGACGGGCCTGCCGCTGGCGGTGGCACCGGGCAGCGAACCCGCGATCGCAATTCATGAAACCTTTGGCGCGGGCTTGGTGCTAGGCGATACGCACCTGGGGCCAACGGCCATCATGGGCGGCACCAACCCCTTTCATTTCGGCGTGGTGCTGCGGCAGCCAGCCGGTGTGGATCTGGATGAAACGCTAATTCGCAAGACCATCGAACGCGAAAAGCCGGCCTTCTGCACCTATGACTTAACCATTTTGTCTCCCGCGGTTCCGGAGTCGGGGGTGTCGCCGCCAAGCTCAGTGGTTGCCGTAATAGCCGGCTGACGGCCCGCTGCCGTCCATTAGTTCCAGTTCATCATCGAGAGCCAGATAGCCATTATGAGTGATCTAATTCCCGCCCAGCCGAACGTACTACCCGCCCCGGTCAACCAGTTTGCGATTCCAGCGGTGACCCCGCTCAAGCGACTGGCCGTGCGCAATGGTCTGCTCCTCGATGCTGAGCGGTGGCGCGTGGCCCATGATTATCATCGACAGCGACAAAATCTGCACTATCAGGCCCTGCATCTGCCTGGCATTGTTTGCGGTTTAGCGGTGTCGGTGACGGCGCCGCCGGATGAGGTCAGCGCCCGCTATCGCGATGAGCGGTGGTTGCAGATAAGCGCGGGGATGGCGATCGACGCCCACGGCAACCTAATCGTTGTCGATCAGCCTCTCAAACTTCACCTCGCCACGATCGCCCTTCAAGAACCGCAGTGGGTTTATTTGGTGATTCGCCATGTGGACCCAGAAGGTCTGCAGCGATCGCAACCCGCTGAGATTGTGGCCGAAACGTTTCGCCTTGACGAGAAAACTGAGCCGCCTGGCCGCCTTGATGTGGAAATATGCCGCATTTTGCTGCCGCCCGGTGATAGCCCAGTGACACCCGCAGCGGATGTATTTTGTCCTGGCGTAGGAGAACTGGACTTACGTCAGCGACAGCCAGCTCAACTGCGTCCCCAGGCTACCGTCAGGGTTGCCTACGCCACTACCACTTTGGCGACTTCAGCGAATCGCATGCAGCATAGTTTTGCGGCACTGTTGGCAGCTACGAAAGCGCTTTATCCCCCTCTGCAGGGCGGCAACGACAGCATTACCGAAATCGACCTCAATGCTCCTACCGCCCTCACCGCCGCCGCCACCAATTTGCCGGCGCTACCAGCGGACCTCGCGGCCTGCGATCTGCTTTATCTGACCCATCAGCAATGCCTAAATTTATCGGCGATCGCCATCGAGCGCCTCAATCACTACCTCGACCATGGTGGGGTGGTGATGGTGGAGTTGCCCGGTCGCGACGGCAACTTTGAAGAATTGCAGGCGGTGGTGGGAGAACTGCAGGCGGCGGTAACTGATCTCCAGGGCTCCCAGCGCTTTGCTGACCTATTTATCCAGCTCAAAGATGAATTGTTGACCGCGAAAAACACGTTGGAAAGTCGCCTGGCCACGGCGCAGCGATCGCTAGAGGCGCAACTGTTTGGCCCCGAAGTCACCCACCGGCTGCAAAATCCTGACGATGCTCATCCCCTCCGCAGCGTTCCCTTCACGTTTTCTCAGTGGCCCCCACTGCAGCGAGAACCGTTAAGGCTCTATGCCACCGGTGGCCTGGTCTTAGTGGTGGGCGATTTGTCCCAAGCGTGGGGACCTGGCAAAGACCTCAACCTGCCCCGCGATCGCGTCCGCGCGGCCCAAGAGCTTGGCATTAATCTGCTTCAGTTTGCTTGGCAGCGCCACCACCGCACCCAAACCCAACAGGGCTTCGCTCAACCCTGTGATTGATGTCAATTCTCGATTTTCGATGGTGGATACGAAACCGTTTTCATGTCAAAGTCTTCAGTTTTAATCGCTGTCGCTTTAGGAAAGAGAACCGACCTCAAACCTCAAACCTTAAACCTATTCACTCACTCCACTACCTCGTACAGGCGAACAGTCGCTCGCCCCTCCTCCAATCTCCACCACCCCATCACTCCCTCACTCCCTCACTCCCTCACCCATGCCCATCTTTCCCCACCGCCATAGCCTCAGCCTCAAAGTTAAGCTCACTGGGGTCATCCTGCTGACGATGACGACCGTTGCCGCGATCGTGCATCTGCCTTGGGTATTCACGTCCCGACGCAATGTTCAGGAAATTGTTAGTCAACTGCACGAAGAATCCTTCCAGGGAGCGCAGAACGATACTGCAGCCTTCTTTGACAACGTGCTGGCTTTACAGCACATCATTCTCAGCAGCATCAAGAACGATCTGATCGCGCTTGAAGAGCCCGACGATCAGGGCCAGCTCTATTTAGATCTGCTGCACTCCCACGAAAATTTGACTTGGGTGCAAATTGGCTTTGCCAACGGCGATTTTTTGGGGGCCCAGCGCCGGGCCGATGGGCTCTATAACTTGGATCGGCGACAGTGGGGCGACACCCTTGGGGAATTAGGGCAGCCGGGCTCCGATTTAGCAGCGCAGCAAGCTGAGCGCCAACGGCAAGCCGAACGCTTTGACCAAACGAGCGATCGCGCTAACCAGTTCGACAGCCCCGATTGGCAAGTGGAGACCTACGAATTTGTCGACGGGCAAAAGGGTTGGCAGCAGGTTGATCAATTTCAGCGCAATGAGTTTTATTACGCGCCCTCGAGGCCGTACTATCAAACGGCCCTGGCAACTCCGGGGAAAAACGTCTGGACCGATGTCTATCGATTTAGAACCGGTAATGTGGTGGGGCTAGATGCCGCGGTCACTTACCAAGACCCCGACAGTGGGGTGGTGCAGGGGGTGGTGAGCATTTCCTTTGGGCTGCGGCGCATTTCGGAATATCTGGCGGATATTCGCACGCCATCAGAAGGCCTGTTATTCATCATGGACGCTGACGGCAATCTGATTGCTGCCAGCGATCCGAGCGTTTTGGCCGAGACCTTTGAGAGCGAAACGGAAGCGGCTTTGCAGTCGATGGATTCCGTCAAACATCCACTGCTACAGACCGTTGACCAGGCGCTCACAGATCACAGTGTAGTGCTGTCAAACTTGACCGATATTCAGGAATTCTCGGAGTATGATGCGGCCACCGGTGAGCGTTACTACATTGCCGTCAGTCCGTTGGGGCGACTGGACTGGACCATTGGCAGCATTACTCCCGAAGACGTGTTCTTAGCCTCGGTCAACCGCAACCAGCGACGGCTGTTGTTTGTCATCGTGGGGCTGTTGGGAGGCACGATGATGGTGCTCTGGCAGATTAGCGATCGCTTCTTGATTCGTCCCATCATCGCGGTCAGTGACGCGGCCGCCGCCATGGAAAACGGCGAGTTTGACAGTGTCGCCCTAGGGTCAACAGCCCAGCGCAACGATGAGCTAGGTCAACTGGCCGCCGTTTTTCAGAACATGGCAGCGGTGATTGGCGATCGCGAAAAAAGCCTGATGGCCCAGCTTGAAGATTTGCGGGATAGCGGCACCGGCATGGCCGGCAGCCAACTGGAAGTGGCTTATTATCAAGCCCTCACTGAACGGGCCGCCCGACTGCGCTCGGCAACTCCGGCAGCCCGCACCTTTCCCCCAGCGGGCGCCATGAGCGCCTACTATCGGGCGCTGAAGGAACGGGCGGAAGCCGTGCGCTCGACTCGCATTAGCGGGGCCGCCGTCGAACAGATGCTGCGGGGCGAAGCCTACCTGTCCAGTCTGCCGGACGGCGATTTGCGCGAGCTGGCCAACAGCGCTGCTCGGCAAGCATACGGCACCAACACGGTGATCTTTCAAGAAGGGGAAGCGGCGACAGCGGTATATGCGATCGCCCAAGGGACAGTGGAAATCCGCTCAACCGGCCAAGATGCCCCTCTGCGACGATTACAGGCAGGACAGCTATTGGGTGACCTGTCGCTGATGCTCGACATTCCCCACACGACATCTGCCCACACCCGGGACCAGGCGGTGCTGTATGTGATTGACCGCGAGCCGTTTAGCCGCATATTGCGCCAAAATCCGCAGGTGATCGAGGCCGTCGAACAAAAGCTGGCGCATCACCAGGACGTTTTAAGCGACGCCCAACTTTGGTTCGGTGATGGTGATTCGCAACTGGCAGCCGGGGCCACCTGGATAGACGTGATATCGCAACAGTTACGCCAGTGGTGGCATGGACAGCTGGTCGAGCCCTAAACGATTGCCCCCCAAACGACTGAGCATTAAACGGCTGAGCATTGGACGACTGAGTACGAGACGATTGAGCACTGATAGCTGAAACCCCATGACGAACCAAATTTTGCACGATGTTTGGGAACGGCTCGATGAAGACGAGTCACAACGGTCGAACTTGCCGACTGACCGAGCTTTAGCAGTCAAGCTATCGGCCAAAGGGCTAACGTTGGTGCCCGGCGAGACCCAAGCGATTTTGGAAGTCAAGGTGATTAACCGCAGCGATCGCCGCGCTAGTTTTCAACTGGAACTGCTGGCGGCAGGTAATGAACCGCTAGCCTCAGCCCACTGGTATGAGCTGTCGCCCGACGTCAGCAGCATTAAGCCGCCGGGCGATACGACGGTATTTCGGGTGGCGATTACCGATACTCCCATCGCCGGTTTTTTTGGCTGGGTCAGCCTGACGGTGCGCGTCTTCTCGCTAGAGCTCAAGGCGGAAGAGCGGCAGGTTTTGCGACTCAAAGTGATTCCCCCCGAGGGGGCAGTGCCCCTCAAGCTGGAGTTGTTAACGCCGCTCCTGCGCAGTCGTCCGGGCCAGACGGTGCGGCTGCCCGTGCGCGTCTACAATCTGGCGCAGCTCACCGTGGGCAGTTTGGTGCGCTGCGACGGCCTACCCGCCGACTGGCTGGGACCAGATGTGGAGCAGGCATTGGATCTGCTGCCCCAACAGTGGACGACCACCGAGTTTACGATTACCCTGCCAGCGCCGCGAGAGGCCCTGGCTCGCACCTTGCCGGTCGTGGTGCGAGCGGAGGTGCCGGGCAGTCCAGCCGCGATCGCCGAAGGACGCTTGGAAATTCTGCCCGTGGGGCGCCTGGCCTTTCGCCCGCCCAGTCCGGCCCAAGCGGTCTTGCCGCGCCGCTGGCCTTGGCAGCAGACCGAGTCGTCACCGCGCCCTGCCGTTTATCAGCTCAGCTTTGAAAATGCCAGCAATCTTGATCCTCGCCTCACCGTTGAGCTGACCAGTGAGACTGCCGAAGACCTGAAGTGGACCGTGGAGCCGGCGGCAGTGCCTTTACTCCCCGGTACTGAAGAGGTAAAAACAGTGGCGGTGCGATCGCGGCGGCCTTGGTTTGGCCGCACTCGTCGCCATCGTCTGGTCGCCCATGCGGCCCCATCGGACGAGCGCTTGGGCCAGGTCGTGCCGGCCAGTCGCTCGGTCGAACTGGAAGTGACACCGGTAATTCCCCTGTGGCTAGGGATTTTGGGCGGTGCTGGCCTGTTGTGGCTGCTGTGGCTGCTGTCTTGGCTTAATCCAGGCAGTCCATTGTTTGGCCATCGGGCTGCCGTCAACAGCGTGCAGTTTGACGGCCTGGGCGAAACCGTCATTAGCGGCTCTAATGACCAAACGGCGCGACTGTGGCAGCGGCGCGGCTTCGTGCGGCCATTCAAAAATCCCGGTTTGGGGCGGGCCGCCGTGGCCGATAAGGCTGTGCGAGTCGCCCGCTATCGCCCTCGCGACAACGATCGCCTCGCCATTGGTTTAGAAAATGGGGAAATCCAGCTCTGGGACTTACTTCGCACAGAACAAATCCAGTCCCTTGTGCCCCCCGACCAACGCGACGATCGCGTGCTCGATCTGCACTTTTCTCCCGATGCTCAGACCCTTTTCAGCAGTCACGGCAGCGGCACCGTCATCCGCTGGTCACTGGCACCCGAGTCAGTCTTAATCGAAGATAATCGCCTGCTTCAGGCAGAAACCTTTCCCTTTGCCGCCTACAGTTTGGCGGGCCTCGGACCCGATGAAGCCGTGCTGGCGATCGCCGGTCGCTATAACCGCCTAGAAATGTGGAATTGGCGCACCGGTCGCCGCCATTCCATCGATTATCCAGCGGGGGGCCAAGACGACTACATCACCAGCCTCGCCACCACCGAAGCGCAGCCTTACTGGCTGGCCGTCGGCGACAATCAGGGACAGATCACAATATTTGACCTGCGCGACTGTATCTCAGGCGATGACGTGTGCCGCGTCATTGACCGCTGGACCGCAAATCCCGATGGCGAGTCCGTGCGGGCGATCGCTCTGACCCGGAAGGGATGTTATCTAGCCAGCGTCGGTGACGACCGCGCCGTGCGGCTGTGGCCCCTTTCCCAAGGTCGCCGCCATGGCCGCTACGCCGCTGGCGAAGTCCTCGCCACCCTCCGCACCAAACTCAACAGCGTTGATATTCGCGTCCGCCAAAACCGCCTGTGGGTCGTTTCTGGAGCCGACGACACCCGCGTCCGCCTGCATCGCACCCGCCTTCCCGACACCAACTGTCCCTAGAGGCAAGGCAGTCTCGCGGCGCGATTTCGCGCTTGTATAAGCGTTTGCCCCTCCACCCCATCACCCCATCACCCCATCACCCCATCACCCCCATGCCCTCTCGCACCCACCACTCCCACCACGCCACCCGCATTCGCTCGGTCGAATGGGTCGTCAACCCCTCGGGCGATATCGCGATCGCCAGCGGTGACTCCATAGAACTGCGCGTCACCCTTATGAACCAGGGCCATAAAGGCGCTGTTTTTGACGTGTATCTGGATGAAACCGCCATCCCCGTTCGGCACTGGTGCACCGAACCCTATCAGCGCCTGGCCCTGGACGCCCAACAGTCCGCCGAGGTGGTATTTCCCATTCAGGTGCCGCTGTCGACGCTACCCGACGACTATTCCTTTCTGCTAATTCTGGACGCGCCCCAACACTATCCGGAAGAAACCCCGCTGCAGCATCCGGGCCGCCTGCGCGTCGTGCCGCCAGTGCAAACGGTAGAGCAGACTCAAGATCCCACCTTTCAGGTCTTGCCGGAAACCACACCGGAGCAGCCCGCCATTTTGCGTCCTGGCCAACCGCTAGAGCTCCAGACCATCGTGCGTAACCGCTCTGACCGCGTTGATCGCTTTCGCCTCGCCTGCCCCGATCTGCCCGAGTCATGGTATCGCGTCGTTTATCCGGAGGGGCTGCAGGGCTTGGGACAGATGCTGGCGCCAGACAGCCTGCTGCTCAATCCTGGCGCCGAAGGCCGAATTCTGCTGTTGCTGCAGTTGCCTAGCAATATCACCGCCGGTCAGCACTTGCCTACGCTGCGTCTGCATTCGGTCAACCATCCAGACCTCGTCTTGATGGACGTGACCTATCTGAAAATCGAGCCGACCTTTGCTCTCACCCTGAACCTGCAGGCGGTGCTGAGTCGCGTGCAGACCGGGCCAGGTAAATTTCAGCTAACGTTGACCAACGACAGCAATACCCACCGCACCCTGCAGCTCGCGGCCCAGGAGAATGCGGAAAACCCCGTTTGCACCTACGAATTGGCCACGCCAAACCTGTCGCTAGTGCCGGGCAGTAGTCAAACCGTGGAACTGACCGTGCAGCCGACCCGCCGGCGGCAGCGGCCCTGGTGGGGCAAAGGCCGCACCATTCCCTTTTATGTGGAGGCCCAGGATCAGTTTAAGCTACCGGTTGATCGCGATCGCGTCGAGGGCGAACTGCTGTGGGCGGCTCGACCGCTTTGGCAGCGACTGCTGGTTTTAGCCTTGATTCTCAGTGGTTTAACGGCGTTGGGGATTGGCATATGGTGGTTCTTTTTTCGCCCGCCGGCGCGCCCCCAAATTGCTGAGTTTGCCGCTGAGGGCGAAGTCTTTGAAGCTGCCCAAGACGACTTTATTCACCTGCAGTGGCAGGTGGGGCCACCGGAGACCATTCAGGCGATCCAGTTAACCGGGACGGCGCTGACCAGCGATCGCGATCCGGCTCCCGTTACCTACAGCTTTGGCAACGGCATTCCTCCAGAGCTGCAGGACATCTGCACAGAAACGCGGCGCTGGCTAACCTGTCGATTTGTCCGCACCGATGCCCGCCAGCCGGGAGACTATCAGTTCGAGTTGACCGTGGTGCCCCAAAAAGCCGGACAGGCGATCGCCACCCGTGAAACCGACACCGTGACCATTTTGCCGCTGCCCACGCCGCAAATTACCCGCTTCACCAGTCAACTCATGAACTGGAAACCGCCGACTACTGCTCCGGCGACAGTAAACCAGCAGGGCGATCGCGCTACCTCGCCACCGAAAAATCCATTAGCGGCCTTTCCTTGGCTGCTAAGCGATCTGCCTCAACCGCCTGAGCTGAATCAGCTGCCCGATCAACTGCTGGTCTTGGCCTGGCAAATTGCTTATCCGCAACAGCTCCAGACACTGGAACTGATTGGTCGTCCGTCTGACACCAGCCGCGCAGCCACCACCCTGTCCTGGTCTTTGGCCGCAGGCTTGCCCGCCGAGCTTGAACCCTTTTGCCAAATCACGGCCCAGCATTTGACTTGCGATCGCTTTCCGGCCGCCGTGCAGCCTGGGGAATACGTATTTGAGCTGCAGGCCGCCTACGGTACCGATGCCGATGACCCGGTGGGCACGGCGATTCAGGCCGCAACGGAGCCGTTGACGCTAGGAGTGCCAGCGGCGCCTGAGATCCTCTCATTCACCACTGATCGCTTCGCTTACGACACTGAAAGTCCCGAGCCCATTCGCCTGAACTGGACAATCGCCAACCCCAGCCGTTTGCAGGCCGTGAGCGTCATTGGGCGATCGCCCGATGGTCGCGTTGGCGTACCGCCCCAGCAGTTCACGTTTACCGGCGGCATTCCCCCCGCCCTAGCAGACGTGTGCCAAGCCACGGCCCAGCAGCTTTCCTGTCAGGGGGTGCCGCTGGAATTTGATCAGCCTGGCCAATATCAGTTTGAGCTTGCGGTGATTCCCACTAACAATGCTGGACAGCCCGCTGCCACCGTCCAGTCAGAGCTCATCGACATTGCCGGGGCGGCAACTGATGGCCCCCAAGTGGAGTTCTTCTATATTGACGGCCAAAATGCCCCCCCGAAATACACCGCCCAGCTCGACTCGGCCACTGCTAGCCGCAATATTCGACTTTCGTGGAAGGTCACCGGCACCGACCTCAAAGTAGAATTGTCGCCCTCTCCAGGCACGGTGCCCGCTGAAGCAGTCCTCACCTACGAACTCGGCCCCGGCGCTCAGTCGGAAACCCTCACTCTGCGCGTGACCGATGGCGAAGGCCGCCAAGTGCAGCGATCGGTTACCATCGCCACCGTCGTTCCCACAGCCTCTCCAGCCAATGAGTCGTCCAACTCTCAGACCACGCCGTCAAGCAGCCCGGCCAGATCCCGGCGATCTTCACCGCCACCAGTCCCCGTCAATTTGCCCGCCGCGCCGCGCCGGAGCGGCCCCTCCATCCCCCCACCCCCGCCGCCTCACTGATGGTCATCTTCTTTCTGTGATGGTGAGCAGAGCTGCCATACGCCCTGTAAATGCTGATTTCGAAAGGCGACGCGCTTCCCCGAACTGCTTCACACAAATGCTGATTTCAAAAGGCGACGCGCTTCCCTGAACTGCTTCACACTGAGCGCGATCGCTCTGCTCAGAACCACCAACACCAACCTCACGACTTTATCTAAACCACCCGCACTCGCTTGATCAACACCACGACAACTTCATTGGATTGCCCCGTCGCAACGGGTTTGCTCCAGTCATTAGGCTCGGCATAGTTCAGCTTGTGCAGCAGCTTAATGGTCGCCTGCACTGCGCTCAAATTGCCAAACAGCATATGCCGCACCGCCTCAAACTGCGGGTCATAGGATTTGCTGGCAGTTTGAACCGTGGACGCCGCCGCGTCCGACATCGAAGATTGAAACATGAGTCTGGTCTCCAGAAACGTGATGTACGGAAGGAAACCAGAACTCAAGTGGCCTAGCCACCCCGCAGAACGTGGTGCGATCGGGGTAGCTGAGGCATAATCGCTTCAGCCTCCAGACTGCTTATGCCAGTGTGGGGGTTAGCCGTCGGTCAGGTGTTCCTGCACCTACCGATGGCGCTAAGTCAATTGAGTTCCGGGTCAAGGTTACAGATAGCACCGCAACCTTGCGCTAGACAGTAAGGGAGTTTCGCGATCGCGTCAACCGTAGAGCGATCGCTAGTTTAGTGAGCAGTTTCATCCAATGGACTTCTGACGCCTCGCCCACCTTGATTCAGCACATGGGTATAAATCATGGTGGTCTTGACATCTTTATGACCAAGTAACTCTTGCACCGTGCGGATGTCGTAGCCATCTTCTAATAAATGCATAGCAAAGCTATGGTGAAACGTATGGCAACCACCATGTTTATTAATTCCTGCGTTTTGAACAGCCTTCCTTACAGCTCATTGAACTGACTGTTCATAAACATGGTGCCGCCGGACCTACTTGCTACGAGGATCGACTGAACGCTTTCAGGAAGGAAATACAAATTGCCATTTCCACTCACTTGCGGCATTCGGATATTTGCGAGCAAGGACATAGGGTAACTCTACCGAACCGTACCCCATGGCTAAATCTTATTGATGAAGATGTTGTGTTTTTTGGAGCTGTAGCTTCAACGGTGCAATCGTGGAGATTGGCAACACAGTAACTCAGTCCTTATTGCCTTTTGCATCACGAATCGTAATCTGCCGGTACTCAAAATCCAGATCTTTAACTCATAGCCGCAACCCTTCTATCAGTCGCATGCCACTACCATACAGCAAGCTCGCTATTAGATAATTGACGCCATCTAACCGACTGAGAACTTGCTTAACTTCTGTCCTAGTGAACACGATCGGAAGGCGTTTTGGGCAGTTAGTCCGTTCAATATTGTCAATGTATGGCAACTCAATCTCTAGTACCCGCTTGTAAAGAAACAAAAGAGGGTCGTGATTTCGAGAAACTTGGAGTAGGTTGCAATATCTCAAACTTCTCCTTTACCCGACTCACTTGAAGGTAGTGTAGGCAAGAGTCCAATTCAGGGGTTCCTTTAGCTGATTTAATGAACCTCTGAGTATCATCAAAAGAGCAACACGAGTTTTAAGGCATACTTTCACTGAAATATATTCAGGTTTTATAGGGTGCCCATACATTTTTGTCTTAACCATCTGTTTTTCCTTACGATAGCTGCCTGCGCCTTTAACAGTCAGCATAACAGGATATTTCAGCTTCCTTTCATATGGCAATTTGAATATTCCATATACATTGTGGCGACCGCGCCAAGGTTCAACAAAAACCGTGATTGGATGCTCATAAGAAACTTTGCCGTTACCTAGAAAAGATGAGTCTTTGCATCGAGGGTTTAGAATTTTCATAAGATATTAAAGCCATAATTAACATGTATAAATTATATAGTAATCCTATGCGATTGAAGAGAATGCTGAATAGGATTTGATATCGGAAAAGTTAGCAATTGACACTTCAAAAAGAGTTCAAACAACCTGCGGGTGAGCGTGAAGGAGCGCCATCGCCGATGCTTTTTTCTAAGCTGATGCTTGGCTTGTTCCACAAGTTTTCAATCGGGTTTTCTTGTGGAGCACAAGTTGCGAAGCACAAGCAATGAATCTGCCAATTCTCTCCCTGGTTGAGGTGCACCAAAAAGTCCTTCAAAAGCAATTATTAGCAATCATTTGTTTGTACTGCTGCACGATTAGGTTCATCGTATTTGTTTTTTGACCTTGAGGCCAACTCATCCCAGCGCTCTTGAACAAGTCGTAATAGCTTTGTAACGACTGGTACCTGACTCCACAGATCGATTCGATATGTTCGATGACATCCCACAAGTTGCGTTGGCGGGCCTGGGCAATCCAAGCAATGGCGGCTTGGCGTTGATCTTGACTAAATATCTTTGGCTAACTTTGTGAGCCAGTTTCAATCCTTCAACTTCTCGCTCTCGGCAGCGCTGCTCCCATCGACTGATGCAGTTGAATAACACGCCTAAGACCGGCTAAATTTGCCGATATTTCACCTGATCCAATCACATCTTCACTGTCAGTACCCGTTTCAACTCCCGAGGCCCTGGATTACTTGCGATAAAACTGTCTAGGGTCATTCCTTGAGAGGATTGCTTCCCTATCAGTATCTATGTAATCATCTGGGACTGCGATGTTATGCAATAGTCTCCAGAAGCGAGAAATCCTTCAAATCGTTATGAAGTCTATAGTCTGCGGTAGCAAACTGTATTTGCAACATCAATCGATCCCGGCGGAGGGGACGAGTTGCCTTATGGTAGCAAAATGTATCTTCAGCGAATCCAAATCCCTTACTACCAGTAACAGTAACAATATTATCTAATCCATAGAAATCACTAATTGCGTCATCACTACGTCGCTTTACTGGCATCAATATATGCGAAATACTTTTGTTTCTATGGCTGCCACGAACACAAATATGGGGCCCACTCTCAGAGTCAACATCAGTTAAATAAAAGAAGAATCTTACGCATGCATAGTCATCCAGATCATAATGGAAGAATGTTATGGTTTGACTAGAGTCATAAGACTGCTCATCATTAACAACAAAGGTCCACCAGAGTCGACTTCCCGTGAAAACAGGTTCGGTCTTTAGATAAAGGGAAGCAATTTCGAGTAGCTTTGAATCATGACTCAGTTCTTGGATCTCTGAACAGAGTTTACTTGTATTGTAATACTGGGCCATGAAGAAAGTGTAGCCATATTCTTGCTCTATTTTATCCTTTTCAGCGTAAGAAAAACCAAGCTTGGGGTTTTGATTGCCGTAGCATGTCGTTGAAAGCGCAAAGTCAAATACTTTATCCAAAGTTCGCTGAGGCAAATTAATGCCGAGGCATATTCCGTCTTGACTTAAGGATTCTACAACATCAGACACGTTAATATCTGTAAAAATAGACGCTGAATTTATTGACTGGTTCTTTTTAGAGCTTGAATCTCCTAGAAGAAATACTACAGCATGACGAATAATCATAAGTCTTCCTAGCACAGACATTACAAGCCAACTTGGGTTATTGAAACCCTTGGATATGTAAGCCTTTAATCTCAGATATACTTCTACAAAATAGCCTCGGAAAAATATCGATTCCCTATATTTCTTAAGCATATGTAAAGACACTCAAATTTTAAATTTTCTGGTAGAACTAAAGCGATCTCCGGGAAAGACTACACCAAAATATTTTAAGAGCACTTGCATATAGGGAATGTTGCTATTGCACTGCCGGTATATTCATATTGAGAGATTCCCTAAGCCATAATTACTCGATTCCATCTTTAGATCTAGATTCTGCATCCCAGTTTCATTAAATCTTTCAATTCAAAATGTCGCAGTCGCAGACCTGGATAACTTAGGTCAACAGGATATTTCGGAGCGGGATGAAGAAATTCTCCGCAATGAAGTTGACCCTGTACGTGGCTGGAGTTCCAAGCCAAGCAATTCGGTATGACAAAGATACTTGACACTAATTTTTTGTTCGCGCTAGCCAATCAGAGTGATCGCAATCATTGGCGGGTCTTGGCTGTTGTTCAAATCGTAAATGAGCCCTTGGTGCTGCCTGTCGTCGTTTTGCCTGAAGTCTGCTATCTAATCGCATCAAGATTAGGACATCAAGCAATGCGGCGCTTTGTGTTTAGCATGACACCTGAAACGATTCAAGTTAGTTCTGTAACCCCAGAAGATTTGATATGGGTGGATTAGATCTTGAAATCATGTGCTGATAATCAGCTTGGATTTTACCGATGCGGCGATCATTGCGATCGCTGAAAGGTTAAACATTACTCGTGTTTACACGCTCGCTCGTCGAGATTTTTCAATTATTCGTCCAAGCTACTGCGATTATTTTGAGTTATTGCCCTGAATCGCCAGCTAACACTGCGTGGCAGCGGACGAGCGAAAGCTGCTGGTGTGGAGTCAGAGTTTGTCTGCCGCCGCTACACTTCACGGTTATCCTGCTCAATCACGATCAAGCTAATGTTGCGATTCATACTGAATTTGTATTTTTCTAGCCGTTGCCGGCTGCACGCGCAACGTGGGACCGCCATCAGTATCTGAAACGAGTACTGCAAGACCAAAGCTTGAAGACTGAATCGACTTCGTTGAACAGTTTGTGAAATTCAGGCGAGAATACGAGCAGATTGAATATGACATTTTCTATATCAAGGGGGAAATGTTTCCGCCCGGTCCGTCAGAATGGGACATTCGAATTGTCGCGCGCGTTACTCCTGAGCAAATTGACCAGTGGGTGATCACTGAAAAACAGGATTTTAAAATGACAAGCCCCGACTGGGTTGCGAAGACTGCTGACTTGCTAGATACCGAATCCGTTACTGAATAATATGTTGACGATGGCAGATTCGTAGGGATTAATCGCAAAAACAACATTGTTGCATATCGTAATTTCGCGTACTAAACCGCATCTATCTTGAAACCTGGAGTTTTGGGATACCTTCACTTATCCTATC
>ERZ1740058.13-NODE-13-length-145982-cov-6.900594_pt1 | contig 145982 bp, 121 predicted proteins | sample MGYA00581745_ERZ1740058 | MGnify/ENA primary metagenome ERZ1740058 (study PRJEB43018, sample SAMN04849742) | marine metagenome | isolation source: floating plastic debris | place: Pacific Ocean | collected 2008-08-30 | study: EMG produced TPA metagenomics...
ATAAAACACCTGCAATGGTGGCGTAAATATGGTCCTATTTAATGGGATACGTACAGCTCGGTTCTTGACACAAAACGAACCAAAAAGTCAAGCTGTCCAATGCTGCTTGCGCACAGGCTACCGCACCCTCGCTGGACAGCCAGCCAACACGCATAGAATTGAAGGTAGGTAGTATATATTTTGGAATAATATAATGATGTTTTAATACTTACTACTCTACCCTTTCCCGTTTCTTACTCTCTAAAGCGATTTCTTGGATAAATTTACCCTCGTTAGTGAATCAACGCGCAAAAAATTGAGAGTAAGTAGTTAATAGGACTAAAGCATTCAAGGGTATATTCTGAACAGCACCTTATCAATACTCATTACTAACTACTCAGTACTTACTACTCCACCCTACTCTTACCTCCAATATCGCTTTATCAACACATTCACTCATTCACCCACTCACTCATTCATTCCCTACCTCATCACTACAAAGAATTTCTTCACCTCGCCCATTTGGAAAATATAGGTGCCTTCGGCTAATCGAGAGGCGTCTATGTCTACCTTCCAAGTGTTGAGTGGCCAAGTGCCACGTATCAGTGGGGTACCTAGTACGTCGTATACGGTCCAATCTTGGGCTTGGGTAAGCGCTGCGGGCAAGGCGACTCTAAAACGTTGCTCGGTAGGATTCGGATACAGTTGTACTTCTTCTGCGCGGGCAGCGCGTCCTTCTACTAAGCGACCGCCTGTTAGGGCACCAATGTCTTGATAAGCAGATTGGTAAATCTCTTTGGTGACCTCATTGGCCACAAAGACAATCACTGCAAAATCTCCAGCGCGATCTGGTTGCCAGGTTTGGGTAACCGTCACTTGCTGGCCTTCTTCCCAAGCTTGGTCGAAGCGAGTACCGGCTGCGTGCGGAAGCATTTTGGCAACTACGTTACGTAATGTCGCTCCTTGGTATTCTACTTCTTTCTCTACAATGGCGATATGTACCAAAATGGCTTCTTCTATTTCGGCTATATCAGAGGCATTGTTGCGGGTAACCGTTGCTTCGATGGTGAGCGAACCACCCGCATCAGGGGTGGCAATAGCAATGTCGAAGGGAGAACCGAAGAGTGTTCTTCGGTTGTAGGCAGCTTCTGCAGATGCCCCCCAAGTTGTGAAAGGTGCTCCTGTAACATCCAACTGACTACCGTCGATGACTGCCTGTGGTGGATTGGCTACTTTGTAATGCAATTGTCGCCCGCTGTTATCGGGTTGGTTTTGCATAGAAATAGCATCGCGCGCTGGCAAAGTAGTATGGTAGCGAATCTCGTTGTAGACTTTATCTTCCTCAGGGGTTCCTGATAGGAAGGTCTCTATATCAGGGTCTTGGTAGACAGGATCGTTTAGGTTACTGAAATGCTCGATAAGTACAGTGCGGTTTTTATTCCCTACCTCTACGGCATCAAAGGTAACGCCTTCGCCTTGATCGTCTGAAATATCGGCGTTACTAGCAAAGTAGAGCCTAAAGCGGATGTGTTCATTGGGTTGGTGGCCTTCCGTGTTGAGCGTTGACAAGTCGTAGCGGGCGGTAAACCAGCCTTCGCTCTCTCCTGACCAACCTTTACGACGATCGTCGATATCGGTAGGGATACCGGCAATTCCATCACTGTTGTACCAGTTGATCCCTGCCTCCAACTCACCGACGGGTTCCCAAGAAATGACTCTTTGGTCATCTACATCAGGATCTATCTGTCGGGTTACATATCTGCTATAATGAAGCGTAATACCATCGTCTTCAAGGTCGGTAGTATGACGTAACCGAAGCGAGATGAATGGCTGCTCGAGTTGATCGAGACGAAAGCTAGGACTTTCTACCCAAGAGCGTTCTTCTACGTTGTAGGTACCGCTTCCATTATTGGTTACCCAAGCCTGTACCGCTACTTCTGCCTGCTCCTCGGGGTCGGTGTAGGTGTAAGCGCCTAACGCCCAGCTACCTTTATTACCGTAAATCCCATAAATATCTTCTGCATCTGGCTCATCGGGTGTAGGGTTATTACCATTATCGGTTTGCACACTAGAGACCCAGCCGCCTGCATCCGCCTCAAAGCCTTCTTGGTAGCGGTTACCATTGGCATCGTTAAATTCAATGAGTGGGTGTACCACCATTTTTTTGGTAATGGGCGTTGGGCAGCCTGAGACATTAATGGCATTAAGGGTTACATCATAAATACCCGCTGCCAAACCGGCTACATTGACGATGTCCACCGCATCCTCTACATAACTAGTAGTAGTAGTAAACGCTGGTGGATCCGCAGGGTTAGCAACATCTACAATTTGCCACTCAAATGTTTGTAAATCTGAAATAGGATTGGGATCACCAGGTTTGGTGAGATTAACCAACTGTAAGGTTTGCTCTTCACTTACTTCTAAGAAGTAAAAGTCGGGGACAGGTGGGCTACTAACGCGGATAATTACAGTGGTTGGCTCTCCTAGACAGCCCTGTGCTGAAAGTTGCCGTACGATAAAGTTGTAAGTACCCGCTACGTCTCTCGATACAATATCAGGCAGAAAGGCACTATCTCGGGCAATGGTAGCGATGGGAATACCAGTCTCAGTAAACCATACTAGAGAATCTTGAGAAACATTTATGTTATTATCTATGATACTCTCTGCATCGAAATTGATGAGAGTAAACGCTTCACCCAGGCAGTAGCTTCGTTCAAAAGTAGCTGCCGAAATGGCTGGAGGGTTAGGGTTTACATAGATAAGAGTCCCACCTGGTTCTGGAAAACTACAACTTGCTTCAGTAATAAATCGGTAATCAATCCGATAACCGTAAGGGTTGGGACCAATGACTACCCCTTCATCAGTAGGCGTAGGGGTAGTTGCAGTATTGGAAAAAATAACTCGGTTACTAGTTGAAGTAAAAAATGTAGGCGACCCGTTGCCATTTTCATCTAACTGTACAACACTAAACTCCTTCGTTCCATCTACAAAAGAGGGAGACACACTGCCTATTAACTCAATAGGAGGATCGTCCGCACAGAAATTAGTGCCTGGTTCAAGGGTGGTGCCATCCAGTAGAGTAGTAGATATACTTATGTCCCTTTGTCGCCTTACTGATTGCTCAACCGTACCGAACACAGGTGTAAGGGTATTAAATGGTGGAACTGGAATAAAGATAGGATCTCCATCTTCATCATATACCTGAAACGTAATGGTTATCGTAAAAAAGTCTACATTGTTGGTGTTCAAATAAGAACGGTTAATAAAATAGGTACCGTCATCATTGATTCCTATGGCGTCTGCGTGTGTTCCAATAACTTCCATACGCTCCAAGTCTCCAACGATGCCATCGCTCACCCAACCTATATTGATATTACTAGTACCTTCGCAGAAAGTAGAATTAAGGATACCTGTAAGCTGGCTTGGGGCATTGTCTTGTACATTTACCGTAATGTTGATGGGACTGGTACAGCCAGCAAAGTTCAGATCGAAGAAGTAAAAGCCTTCTCGGTCAATTTCGAAACTGTAGCTACCAGGACTACCAGAGACAGGATCAATGGGCGTATCACCATCTTGGGTAATGGTATAGAGATCAGAATCCAGATTGGTTATGCTTAGGATCGCTGACTCGGAGGCGGGGGAAGTAGTAAAAGAATGGGAAGAAAAAGATAAAGGGTTGGTACTAGAAGCCCCAGCATCAGGTATAAAGTTCATAGTGGCTGCTGCATCCAACCAAGAAAAGATCGTTTGGCGAGCACTTTCCGTCTCGCAGCCGTCTTCATTTCTGATAATTACATAAATTTGGTCTCCTTGTCGCCAAGTACGGCTCACCGATACACTTACACTGGTGGCATTAGTCCCTACCGGATTGCCAGGTGTATAAGTTGCAAACACACCAAAAGGTGATCCTGAACTCGATTCTCCTCTGATTTCCATACTAGTGACAGTGGTAAAATCACCACTGCTCAAGCTGATATCAAAGTTGACTACATCGCCTCGACAAAGTCTATTGTCTTCATCAAGAGTAGGGAAATTACTGATCACCGCCGCTGGGGAGGCATTGACAGTGGCAAAAACCACATTACCATCTACGCCTCGTAAAGCTTGGTCAGGAGGATTTAGCAAACTGAGCGTAGCGTTGACAGGTGCTTGCCCATCTCTAAGCCCAAACTCTATGCCTGAGAGGACAACGGTATTGGGTACGGCATCATCTTCCACGTTGTAGGTAACCTCTAAATTCCCAGCATCAGTTATAGTAGCATTAGAACCAATATTTAATCCTGCTCCTGTTACTGTACCTGCATTTGTAATCTTATAGGCAGAACCAAACGTTAAAACAAACCTTCTATTATTCGGGAGAAAATTATTATTTGGCGCAGCTCCTTCAGTGATTACAATATCACCTCCCAAGGGAATATCACCACTACAATAGTCTACTGTAGGGCTACTGACAGTAATATTTTGTGCTTGAGTAAGCGCTACCCCTAAGAGCAGCGCTAATGTTATGCATATAGTTCTCATGTCGATTAGTTGGGTTAACTTTTATTAGTCTTCCTTTATTAGTCTTATGCTCAATCCATTACTCTTGGCTACAGAAGGTTTACCAAAATTGAAATCTGTACTTATTGACTCGTTACGACTTTCATAAGCTCCACCAGTACTTCCTAAATCTCCATCTGAACGCCAATATCTACTTCGTTCTCCTTCAAATTCATATTCTATATTGAGATACCCTGCAAACTGATCATCCCATCCACTGCTACCATCAGGCTGAACTGCTACATTGGCTTCTTGCGCACCGCCCAGTTCCTCAATCAAGTCATCAATATCTTGCTCGCTTGGAAGACTCCACCCATCAGGTGCGGCATCTTGAGCCGCGTCCCACGTGTACAGGCGACCATCTTCGGTACAGTTGGTAGGATCATCGTCGTAGCAGAAGCTATTGTCATCGGTTTCATAGTTTAAATTTTCGCCCAACCAGATTTGGTCGCCGATGCGAATCACCTCGTAGGTTTGGCTATCACGGGTGTCGGTAAAGGTGCTTACTTGGTCGGCGCTTACGGTGGCGGTTTGCTCACAACCTTCGGCATCGCGAATCACTACGTCGTAGTCACGGGCTTCGGTAACGTTAAAACTACTTGTCTGTGCAAAGGTAGCACCACCATCAATCGAATACTCGTAAGGTGCTACGCCTCCACTGGCGGTGGCCGTAATGGTAAAGGCTTCGCCTGTAGCTGCAGCTACTAGTTCACAAGCGGGGGCATCGTCGTCGTCATTGTCGCAGGCGATAAAAGATAGAGAGACTACTAAAGCGAGTACATAGAAAGTCGCACGAGTCGGGGTAAAAAGCTTTCTCATAGATGTGGGGTTGTTAAGAAATGAATGTAAGTATGATCTATAATGTATTACTTTATTAAGGTAAACATATGATAACAAATATATAAAGACATTTTGTAATGTATACGATTTTAATAGAAAAGGTAGCTCATTTTTTTTGATAAAAACAGCCAGTTTAGTAATTAATGGGCGATTTTATAGGTAAAAAGGAGATGATTTTAGCCCTTGAGGCGGGTAGATTGTTGATATCAAATTACAAGTTTAATTTTGTTGTTTTGTTGTAATTTATTTTAGTTCTTGATGTAAGTGAATAGGTGATTGTATATTCATTTAGTAGTTGCGCTGCACTACACTGCATTTCGGTTCTTGATGTAACCGAGCCTCTGGCGAACTCAACAAAGCCAAATCAAGACGTTCAATGCTGCTTGCCCACAGGCTTACGCACCCTCGCTGAACGTCGGGCCAGCGCGTAGTAGGGAGTAATAGCTCATTTTTGAGATTACTCTATTTTCTCACCGTTTTTGTATGCTTCAACGGATAAAGTGTCTCCGTACTCATTAAACCTGTATTGCTTCCCGTGTTTTTCGTTGTTTAAGTATCGAACAAGTCTTTGCGTTTTACCATTCTCGAAGTATGCTCTCCTATACCCTCTTTTCTCTCCCAGTCGCTTGGCTTCTGCCAAGTGACTGTTATTGTACAGGCATCTTGCCTGAAACCCTACTTCCTCAGTCCAGAAGCGTACTCATTAACAGACACTTAGCAGGAGTCAAGCGCTATGGTGAATTATTTTACTAAAAACTGAGCAACAACAGGTAGGTGGTCACTCATTGCCCGCATTTGCGTGGGCGAAAAGACGGTGGCCATCTTCACCGAATTAGGAATTAGCTCTTTTGCCATATTTTTATCAATCAAAATATGGTCTATTCGTCTTTCGGGTTGGTCTGCTGGATGAGACATAACCGCCGTATCTGCCAGCGGGTCTATGAAACGAACCCCTTTACGGTCTTTTAGGAGTTTTTGAAATTCTTTACTCTCTGGGGTACAGTTCAGATCGCCCAAAATGAGTTGGTTGGTCTGTCGATCTTCTTTGTAAAAACGAGCGCACTGTCCCAAAAGAAAGTCAATTTGTCCTTCACGCATGGCCTCATTGCGCGCGCCGCGCCCTGCTTTTAAGTGTACCCCGTGCAGTATAAAAGAATAACGGGCGTTGACAAGCACTTCGACTGAGAGCATACGGGTATTAATGCGATTTTGGGTTTCAGGAAGACCATTTTCTCCCAAGCTACCTTTTACGGGCGTAGTGACGCTTCCATATCCGTGTATAGCTCCAATGGATACGCGACTCATCACTACTACATTCATATACCAAGTAGGAGAAGGTACCGAAGCGAAGAAACGGTATTTTTGTTCAGGCAGTTTTTCCTCGGCAATTTTTTGAAGAAAGGCTTGACTCTCAAACTCTTGCAAAACTACTACATCCGCATCAATTTTTTTAAGCGCGGCCACCAGTTGGTCTATCCGTTGATTTACCTTAGAGGGGGTAGCTTCATTTTCGCGGTCGCTATTGATATAAGGGCTGTTATGGGCATCTACGAAGTGTTCTACATTCCAAGTAAGGATTTTGAGGGTATCTCCCACTGGATTGGTATAATCGGCGGGTGTAACGATACCTTCATGTTTTTGGGCAAAAATACTTAGAGAAATACTCGATAAGAAAATGACAGTAAAAATGTGTTTCATAAAATGAATGGGCAGTTTACATTAAAATTACTGCAATTTAGCAGGAAGTTGCCTTAGCAGTATTGATACCATGTTTTTAATTTATTAAGTTTTGTTTAGGGAACTTACGCTTCTTTGTTGGATGAGGTAGTGTTTGACTTGCTCTTACGGATATGTTATGCGAGCACGCTAAGCTGCGTTTCACTTATTGATGCAACCGAGCTGGCGAGCGAAGCGAAGTTAAAATGAACCAAAAAACCGCCGAAGGAGCTCGGCGCAGCCAACCGAGCCTGCGAGCTCATTGTAACTAAATCAAGCTGTCAATGCTGCTTACGCACAGACTACCGCACCCTCGCTGGACAGCCAGCCAACGCACATAGAATTGAAGGTAGGTAGCTGATATATCGTTTGGAACGATATGATGATGTCTCAATACTCATTACTTAATACTAACTACTCAGTACTAGCTACTCCCGCTCGGGTACAATTGCATTATGGTCGCATTTTCAATGCAAACTTCGTGAGATGGTACACTTCTCGCATTGAAAATGCTACAGTGAAGAAACGATCGCAACGGAGTTGCGACCGAGCTACGAGTCTTGCTAAAGTGATTTCTTGGATAAATTCGCTCTCATTAGTAGGCCAGCGCGCATAGGATTGAAGGTAAGTAGCTGATAGAACTAGAGTATTCAAGAGTATATTCTAAACAGCATCTTATCAATACTTCATACTAACTACTCGATACTCATTACTTACTACTCAATACTAACTACTTACTACTCAATACTAATCACTACTCCTTCAAATGCTTGGCGAAAAAGCCCATCATGGTTTGGTAGAGTTCTATTCTATTTTCCTCGTGCCCAAAGCCGTGTCCTTCGTTGTATTTTACCATATAAGGCACTTCAAAGCCTCTGTCTCTTAGGTTTTTTACAATTTGGTCAGACTCGTTAATGTTTACCCTTGGGTCGTTAGCACCTTGCACCACAAATAAAGGTTTGGTGATTTTATCTACATTCAAGGCAGGCGAAACCTGCTTCATGATCTCTACATCCTTGGCGTCATTTTCATCGTACCACTGTTCGTATACTTGTCCTAGATAGGGCTTCCAGTAAGGTGGAAACGACTTGAAGAAGGTAAATAAGTTAGAAACGCCTACATAGTCTACCCCACAAACATATAAATCAGGGGTTTTTACTAAGCTGCCTAAGGTGGCTAGTCCGCCGTAGCTTCCCCCATAAATGGCGATTCTGTCCTCATCTATCATATTAAGGGTTTTTACGTAAGCAACGCCATCTTCCAAATCATCGAGCATTTTTCTACCAATTTGCTTGCTACCTGCTAGGTAAAACTCCTTCCCATAGCCTCCTGAACCTCTGTAATTGACTTGCAAAGTAGCGTACCCTCTACTAGCAAATAGCTGCGTTTCTGGATTAAAACCCCAGTAATCCCTAGGCCCGTAGGGACCTCCGTGTGGATTTACAATTAAGGGTACTTTTTTTCCTGCTTTTACTTCATTGGGAACGGTCAAATACCCATACATGGTCAGTCCGTCTCTTGTCTTAAATTTGATCGGTCTCATTTCTGCCATCGCTTCAGGCTTTAGGTCAGGCATGAGATTAAAAATCTCTTTAAAACTATCTTTAGCCACATCATACAAGTAATAGACCCCATATAACTTATCGCTGTTAATGTAGAGTAGGTACTTGTCTTCTTCATCGGTTTTGCTTACGATATTGAATGTTTGCTCACCAAATTTCTCCTGAAACTTTTTATGTAGTTTTTTATAGGTGGCACTTACTGGAATGATGACCGACTTTTCGCCCGTGTTATAGTAATAGTCATTTTCATAGGCTCTTTTACGTGATCTGCTTATTCCCCCCATGTCATAGGTTTCGTTGGCATATACTTTTTTGAGCACCTTCTTTTCTTTCAAATCATACAAGATGATTTCATCTGTATTGCTCTCTGTGTTGGAGATCACAAAGGCATCGTGCGGATTTTCACTACGATAGTTGAACCCAACAATGTAAAAATTATCTTTCCAAGTAGTTCTTACCACTTCTTCAAAGGGTTTCTCCTTCTCTGTTTGGTAATAAAGCACATATTCGGTAAAGTTTTGTTGCTGTGTGTAAGCCCTTAGGTTTCCTTCTTTATCAAAATCGTAACCGCTAACTGGATTTTGTGGGTCTTTATTTTCAAATATTTTTTTTAATTCTCCATTTTTGATATTGATTTTATAGGGCTCAAAGATTTGAGGGTTGTCCTTATTCATTGAAACAATCATATAGTCTTTTTGCTCTTTTAGATTGTTCAATATCTGTACACGAACGCCCTCATAAGGGGTCAATGCCTTTTGATTTTGCCCATCAATATCTACAGCAAATAGATGATAATTTTCATTACCTCCTTTGTCTTGTATGTAGATTAATCTGTTATCGTTGGCCCATCCGTAACCTCTGATGAGGTCCTCTCCTTCTTCGATAACACGGGTAACTTTATCATTTTCGGTATTTTTAACGTACACATGATTCTTCCCTTTTTCATCTTTTTCTTTGTAAGACAGGTACAAACCGTTGGGAGAGAACTGAAAAGAGCTTTGCAGTGGTTTTTTAAAGTAATCTTCTACAGAAAACTTGTAATTCCCTGTTTCAGAGGCTGCCAGTTTACTTAATTCTTCTTCAGAAGAAACAAGGGCAGGATTTCCGGGTAAACTATCTTTTTTCATTTGTGCGATAAGGCTAGAACTACTCCATAACAAGAGTATAATAGCGAAAGTTATACGTTGCATAAGTGGGTTTAGTTTATTTAAAATTTAAGGTCAAAATAATAAGAATATAGATCATTTATGATTTTATATTCTAGTAGAATTAAGTTTCATCTTTTTCTAAGAGCCACTCCTCATAAAACACTCTTTATACAGAAATAAGTGAAACTATTTGGTAATTTACTCGCTAAGGATCACTTTAGTACGACAAGCTTCGTAGTACGAAAGAATACAATGATTTTCATAAATCCAAATATTCATATGATTTTTTTGTGAACACTTTCTCCTGCCTTAACGAAGGTAATTGTACTTTTCTGCTCTATAAACGCCATAGTGTATGTACTACACGTTTAATAGCAAGGTAAAATCCAGTGCAAAAATAGAGAATTTTTAAGGGGACTTCAGAGTTTTGGTAAGAAGCAGACTTGCCGACTGTTCTGGTATAGAATCTTTTGTTGTATTAACGTATAAAAGCGCGCCCAAGGGCGCGCTTTTAGTAATTTTGCGTCTATTTGCTAGCGACTAAAGTACATCATCTTCTTCTTCATTATAAGTGAAACTAATCACATTAGAAGGTGTATTGTTAGTTGCATAAAAAATAGCTTGCTGTGTATTGATATCTTGGTAAGAATCTACATTTCCTGTTCGGCCATAGGCAACTATGTAAACGGTAGTACCGTCTTCAAAGTATTGCGCTAAATCAGATCCATTAATAAAAAAAGTAGTTTCTGCAACCCCAAAGGAAATAGGACCATCAAACGACCACTGATAGTTCTCTCTACTTACTGAGTCAGAGGTAGAAAGAAAGAGCGTGTAAAATCTATCTTCCTCATTAGGTGATAGGTTTAGATCAAAACGATAATTAGTTGAGAACTGCTCCCGAAAATTCATGTTAGAAACCTCTGTAGTAGAAGTGGCTTTGATAGATGCCCTTTCTAGGAGCACTGGAGCAGGTCCTTCGATTTCTAGTAATTTTGAAGTCAGTCGATAGGTATTATACCCTTCTTTGTCGAAGGTAACCTCATAAGTACCAAAAGCTACGTCAGGAAACTCATAACGACCATTGGCATCCGTTACGGTACTGGCAATAGCATTGCATTCTCTATCAATCAAATTCACCGTGAAGCCTTCATCGTCGGCTAAGACATCGAATTCATCTCGTGCTTCCACAAAACCGAAAAGAGTATTAGTACGGATATCGGGGGTAAGATCGTCTCCACAACCAGTAAAAGTGGATGTAGCTATCAAGGCTACTAAGTAAAATACTATATTTCTCATTTCTTATAAGTTCTTTGTTATTAATTTTTTTGTCTTAGGGGTTCTGATGTTACTTCTTCTTCGGCTAAATCTACGGTAAGTACTTGTGACGCCTGTCCGTTAAGCGCATAGTAAAAATTTACCCCAGTAGTAGTATCAAGGTAAGAATTATCTACAGCGGCAAAACTAGAAGCTGCATAAGCGACTAAGTAAATTGTAGCCTCATCTCCAAATTCTTCACGTAAGTCAACAAGTCTAATAATATTACTATCAAAATCGTCAAAATCATCGATATCACCATCATTATCAGTATCAAAAGAAAGGATGTAGTCTTGGTAGTTAGTAGCACTTACATCACTTGAAGTACTGACAAAAATAGCTATTCTTGGATTGGAGTCAGGAAAAGTTCCTGAAAGATCAGAAGTTACTGAAAGATCAGCTTCAATCTGTAAAGTAAAATCACTCCGACTTATTTCAAACCTAGTTACGGTAACAGTAGAAGGCGCTACAAAATCGTAATTGTTTTCGTCAAGAGAGAGAGAGGCAGGTCCTCCTTCTGTCACTTCGATGTCAGCGAAATAGTCATTGTAACCTTCTTTCTGAAACCGCGCTCGGTAGTTACCTCTAAGGACATCAACGATTTCAAATACACCATTTTCATTAGTTGTACCAGAAAAGTCAGTACCTTCTAGGGTAACGGTTACGCCTGATTGGTCAGGAATGCGTATACCAAACTCGTTAAGTACAGTTACTCTTCCGATAACATTGTTTCTTAGCTCAGGATAAACAGCATCATCACTGCAAGCATTCAGTAATAAAATTGCCAAGAGGCTGTAGATTATTTTTTTCATGGAAAATTGTAGTTTATTACTAAAAAAAACTTGTGTAAAGATAGGGAATTAGCAGAAGGGTAAAAATGTTCTTACATGATTAGTTTGAAGGTCTTATATTAAGTTTACACACTATAGTATCATATTTTCACTAAAATATATACATTGCATCATTGATAAATACTTCTCATTATTTTTCAGAAAGGGCTAGATATAATTATTTATCTCTAATTTAACGTAATATATATTTCTATACTTTCTCATACCAAATTTTGCAACTATCAAGGCTAAAATAGAATAATTTAAAACTGACGGCTTATTTAACTGTTTTTCTCCTTTTGCAGTGTTATCTGCTTATCACTTCTCTCTTAATCAAGAAAAGCGCGCCCAAGGGCGCGCTTTCAGTAATTTTGTGTCTATTTGCTAGTGTGACTAAAATATGTCCTCCACTTCTGCATCAAAGGTAAAGCTTACTACGTTAGAAGGGGTATCATTCACAGTGTAGTAAACCTCTCGTAATGTATTGGGATCCTCATAGGTTCTTGAAAAGTCAGTCTCCCCATGCGCTACCGCATAAATAATTTGACCATCTTCAAAGTATTGTGCTAACGTATTCTTAGTTACAGAAAATGAATTTACTGCATAATCATATTTATCTTTACTTACGTCATCAGAAGTAGAGAAGAAAACGACAAACTCTCTATCTACTTCATCTTCTGGTGATAAAGTTATACTGAAACTATAAGATGAAAAGTTTTCATTTATGTCGAAGTCATCATCAACTACTGTACTCGAAGCGGCCTTAATATTACTCGTTCCAAGTAATTTAGGTGCTGGACCTTCAATATCTAACACCTCTGAAATGATTCGATAAGTGTTGTATCCTTCTTTATCGAAAGTAATTTCATAGGTACCAAAAGCTACATTAGGAAATTCATAACGACCATTGACATCAGTTACTGTATTGGCAATAGAGTTCCCTTCTCTGTCAACCAGATTTACAGTAAATCCTTCATCGTCAGTCACGTTTCCAAATTCATCATCTGCCTCCACAAATCCAAAGAGCGTATTGGTACGGACATCTGGTGTAAGATCATCGCCACAGCTTGTAAAAGCCAACATAGTGACTGCTGCAATAAAGTAAAATGCTATATTCTTCATTTTTTATAAGTTCTTTATATAATAAATATTAATAATTTGTAAAACTATTGTCTGATAATATCACTATCATCCTCTGTCAAGTCCAACGTAAATACCTCTGAAGGCTGGTTGTTTAGCGGGTAGTAAATATTTAACCCAGTTGTAGTATCAATGTAACTGTGACTAGTAGGACTAGTAGAAGCTGGATAAGCTACCAAGTATACAGTAGCTTCGTCACCAAATGCACTGCGCAGATTGCTAAGAAAAAGCCTATTGCCGTCGCTATTATCAATATCACCATCGTTATCGAAATCTCGGTAGGAGTAAGATCTTTCATAACTGGTGTTGCTTACGTCCTCTGAAGAGCTGACAAAAACAACCATTCCTGGATCAGTCTCGGTTATAACTTCTGAGAACTCTACATCGAAGTCAATACTAGATGTATTTTCTACAAAATCAAAAGTATCGAACCCAAGGGTTGAAGGAGCTACAAAATTAAAATCACTTCCTTGATCAGTTGCATTAAAATTCGTAGGTCCTGTCTCTCTTACTTCGATGTCAACAAAGTAGTCATTGTAACCTTCTTTCTGGAATCGTACTCGGTAATTACCTCTAAGTACATCGGTAATTTCGAATACGCCGTTTTCGTCGGTCATAGCGGAAAAGTCAGTACCTTCTAGGGTAACGGTTACGCCTGTTTGGTCGGGAATACGTGTACCGAACTCATTTCGTACAATTACTTCTCCGATAACTGTATTGCGTAGCTCGGGATAGACAGCGTCTCTGCTGCAAGCGTTCAATAATAAAATTGCCAGGAGGCTGTAGATTATTTTTTTCATGGAAAATTGTAGTTTGTTAAATTAGAAATCTGGCGCAAACATAGGGAATTGGCAGAGATATAAAAATGCTTTCATAAGACTAGCAAATAAGCTTCGTGTAAGTTTGTACTATCAATTCAATTTTTTATCTTCTTAGTAGAGTAGTTATTATTTATATATCACTATTTATTATTACTATAGTTAAATTTTCATGTCAAAAGAAGTACTTTTCCCGTATTTTTAACTACTTATCTAAGGGTTACATTTATGTAAGCTTTGCTTTTATTTATTTCGTAAATATTTCTACATTCCGTAATGTTAAAACACATAGTGCTTTAAAATAAAAATAAGATAAATCTATATTATTCTTTTAATTAACTATTTAATTCATTCGTTTTTTCTATTTTTTCTATAAAAATCACTTGAACAATTCCTTTTTTACCAAATTTTACTTGGTAAGTTTGCGCTGAGTGCCGTAGCTGTCGTATTATTTCAGCCAATTGTTTCGAAGTTTGAGGTGTCAAGCGATAGGTAGTGTTTTTACTAGAAAGGGTGTAGTGGTGTAAATTGGTGGTTGCTTGTCGAATTTTCCCATAAGAGATGGTAAGCCCCAAGGAGGTGACGAGTAAAGGTACTTCGGCAGTAGGTTGCTCAGGGAGCAAAGCTAAGCCACGCGCTATTTCTTGTAGGTGCTTGGCGCCATGTAGTTGAAGCCACTGCTTATCGCCAAACCTATAAAAGAGGAAGCTCCCTATTACTACCCCCCAAAGCCCTAACGTAATCCAGAGATGCGCCGCATAATAGGGTAAAGTACCGTAGTGCGCAAGTAGGCTACTGAGGCTTAACAGCCCTAGTGTAATCCACTGAGCCTCTGAAAAGTGCCATAAGTAAGGTCTTGCATCACCCCGTAGGTATTCAAAACCAAAGCGCATGACACCATAAGTAGTTGTATACCAAATTGTGAAAGTACCCTCTAGGTAATGCCTTAGTAACAGAATAACCCCAATGCTAATGTTTATGAACAGTACTATAGACTCCCAAAGCGGTACGGGCCATAGTTTTACCCCTACATAATTAACTGGAAAGCCTCTCTGTGCATGTGTTTTTTGATAGCAAATGCCTACTTTAGCGCTACAGGGCTTACCGTAACAGCAACCTGCAGAAAGGCAACCCCAACGGCCTATACAAACCAATATACCTACACCAAGTAGCGTGAGATCTAAGTAGGGTAAAATTGGTTGTTGCAGACTATATAATACAAGCAAGGTAGTACAGACGATAGCGATCTCTTGCCGATAATAGATAATATTTTCTTGTCCAGTAAATAGTTTTGAAAGCCAAGCAAAAGTAAAAAAAGTAAGCGCTGCTACTACACTTATTAAAATAGCTATTCCTACATCCAGTCCTGTCAAGTAAGCGAGCATTACGCCTAGTGTGCTTCCTAAAAGAAAGCCTACGATTCCCAATAGTAAAAAAATATTATAGGTACGACCGAATATATGCCAATGGGGAGAGAGTGGTATAGAGAAACGCGTTTTCAAGAGATACAATCGTAAATTTTACAATTTTTATATTTTTTTGATTTTTTATTAATCTCATTACTTACCCACACGCTTTTTATTATGAAGTGTAGTACTCCTCTCCTCAACTCCATGCTGCGCTCATAAGTCTCAAATGCTTCCCATCTTCATAGGCTAGTTGCAATACTACCCTCCTACCCTGAAGACGGCTAAACAGTGGTCCCGCACCAGTGGGATTAGCGATTTTGAAAATCTCTTCCAAATAGGCCAACCACTCAAAATCCTGATAGCCAGTGGGGGTTTTGGCTTGCCAGAACCACTCTAAGGAAATAGCTTGGTCTAGTATAGAAGAGTGGGCAGGAATATCTCCCACAATCGCTTTTCGCGCTTCACTTTTGAGGTATGTATGAAGCTTATGAATGGCTGCCAAATAATGGGCAAGCGTCTCAAAACTTTGTTCTTTTAACTTAGGTAATACTTGATCAATTTTCTCAGGTCGTAATAAACCCTCTTGCGCCAAAGTGAGGTGCAATATTCGGCGCTTAGCGGTGATGGATCCAACGAGCGCTGGGGAAGCAGGTTGCTCAATGAGCGCCTTGAGGTCGCTTACCTGTGTATTTAAATCTTTCCAAGTAAAATTACCCGCTTTTTTTTCTACAATATTATTTTCGTTTTTGACGTTTTGATAGTTATTTGTAATTTTTTGTACACTATTTTCATTAGTCGTTCCCTTGAGCTTTTCTCCCAGTAGTAGTATTTCTATGAAGTCTTGCTGCGCCACGTAGCTTATTTCTTGCGCGATAGATATTTTGTAAAAAACTGGGCTATCTTTTTTCTCTTTTATATCTACTTCTTGTAAAAACCCTTCAGGAAGCGCCTGCTTTTCAACAGGATTCAGCATAAATAAGCCAAGGTAGATGTCTTCTTTTTTCTGAAGCTTTTCTACAAGACTAGGTACCTGAACAGGGTGACCGTACACACCACTGAAAGCAAAATGTAGAAAATCGGACAGGGCTTTCCAAGCTACGCTAGGTACTGACAAGCCTAATGTATAGCTATGCAAGCCTTTTTTAATTACCAGTGGAATTTCACCTATCTCAATTTGTCTCATGTAGTTAAGTTAAATGTTGTTTGCATCTACAAATATGGTTCTGAACTGCCCAGAGGGATCAAGAAAGAAACCAACCCTAATAGAGGTTCCGTCAGACATATGATGAACGAGCATAGGAATACCATTCACTGTAAGTATTTGTCTACCTGATTGCATAGCGGGTAACAAAGTTCGATTGGCAAAGTCATCAATAAATTCCAAATATACTGAGAAATCGTCAAAGGTGCTATTAGGAGATAAGCTTACTTCGTATGATCCTGTATCAGGATTGAGCATTTCTTGTCGCCATCCCCTTACAGTTGTACTTCTTCCTGATTGGGTAGTTATCGTTCGATTTCCCGTCTCATTAATGCGATAAGTGCCTCCTGAGTTAGTCACAAAATCTCGAAATTGTGTCGTTGTATGCCCTCCATTCAGTCCCATTTGCCGAAAATTTGAAAGCCCACGTGCTTGCGGGTAAAGCAAGTGCTCTACCAAGGCAGCAGTTACAGTAGTGTTTGGGTTTGCCTGCTGATGTATGCGGAAACGCGCATGTGCATCTAATAAACGGAGCCTAGAAGCTGGAATTCCTCCAGACTGGCGGATAGTAGCTAATAATTGATCAAGTCTTGCGGGATTATCTGCTAATCCACTATCTTCTAGGAGTGCTTGCACCCTTTGCTCTGCTCGCTGTACCCTTCCTGGGTCGCTTGCAACTGCTGATGCATGGGCTGGATTTCTTAAATATTCTAACTCCTGAAGTGTTAAATCCAACTCTCTTATGGCCGCTCGATCGTGGGAGGTGAGTTGCATAGCCGTACTACCAGGGCGGAAAACACTCGCCTGTTGTTGCTCTCCTATGATACCGTCCATGTCTGCACGTGATGTGGTACCTGCCACGGCATTTTGCTGATGCACAATGTCAGCTATTTCATCTAACTCGTGCCCTACCGCCCGTCGAATGTCGTCGGGCAATACCCGATGGTCTACTTGAACGCTCGCCTGCCAAGTACCTGTATCTACATCGTAATGTAAGGTAAACCGTGCTGGTCCTTGGTTAGCGCCGTGCGCTGGGCTCACCCTACCTGTACCCGTTGGTGAGGAGAAGTCTGTGTATTCAATTCTTACCTGCACATCAATGTTAGGGTGCGTGGCATGGTGTTCATTTACGCGTAATGTATAAAACTGGTCTCCATCAAAGGCGTGTAATTCACTATTGCGCATGATCGCATTGGTATCTCCCAAAAATACCTGTTGGATACGCCGATGAAAATCCATAAAGCTTGTCCACTGATACTGTCCTAAATCATAGCTACTTCCTCCGCGCGTTCCCCCTACAGGTGCCCCTACCCTTTGACTATGCAATTGATCTAATATTTCAGTTACTTCATCTGCATTACGTGCTCGACGGAGTCGGATAATATATTCTTCTAATACATCGCCAGAAATACGAGGCGACTCCTGTGCCGCCGAGATTTCACCACGTATTTGATGTCAGACATTTTGAGGAAGATCACTTTGTAAAATGGCGTCTAGGTCAGCTCTTCTTGCTTCGCTGATCGCCTCCAGTAACTGTGTCTTGCCGTATGGCGCGCGCAATAGGATTGCCAAAAGCATCAAAATCTAGGTACAGGTTTCTTCCACCTCGTATATCGCTCAAATCGCCTCTTACGGCCAGCAGGGTAAAAGCTCCTGTGAGTAAGGCTTGTTGGATGAGTCTTCTACGCGCGTTTTCTGCTTGGGCGCTATTCCCTTCAATACTTGTATATTGATGAATAAAATCAGCCGAAAAAACCCCTAAGGAAACTAAGTTCTGTCCTAAACTCACCTGAGACAAGGTCATAAAGGAGCGATCAGCCAAGGCAGCCAACCTTGCAGAGGCGCCTGTCAATTGTCGACCAGCCTGTGCAGTACGAACACCTCTCAGTACGATTCTTCCAAGTGAAGCTGTACCAAGCGTTACCAAATTGCCAACGATGTCTACGGTATTGATTACGACATCCTTTGTGGTCAAGGTATCTCGTTGTGCTCTTTCGTACATATCTAAACCCGCAGCAGCTACGCCAGCCGTGGCACCAGCAATAATTAAAATGGTAGCCGTAGCGCCCCCTGTAAATGGAATACTTGCAATCGTAGCTGCTATAGCAAATGCTGAGAAAATGCCTGACAACCCCAAAGGATTGGTCATGCGATATTGTCTCATTCGCTGCCTGGGAAGTTGCCAAAAGAGTACTCCCTTGGGGAAGCGATCTGCGCTGTCCAATTCCTCAAATAGCTCATCGGGAGGGGTTCTTGCATTACCCCCTGATTCTTGCGTTTCTTGAACGTTTTCAGGATTAGTTACGTCTATCAAGTGCCAAGTATTGCCCTCTCTGGCCAGATAAAAACGCATCTCTACTCCTTGAAAATCATAACTTGGGTTGTCAGTAGTACCTTGATTAATGTACACGCCTGGGTTTTCTTCGCGTTCGGAAGGATCAGGATAGAATACAGCCCGAATGGGGAAAGCAGTTGGATGCCGAGCTTGTACGTCCCTGAGGGCCGCTGAAAGACTTCCTGCCGCATGTAGCTGATCGGCCGAATCGTTCATACCTGCCGCACGCAGTTGCGTCATCAGGTACTCGTCTAGGCTTCTACTCTTTCTGACAAAAGCGCCCATTTTAGCGCGCCAGTTTACCCTTTCCTTTTGGAGTTGCCAAAGTAAAAGACGCATTTCTGATGCTGTAAAATAAGGATTACGATTATGGGTAACCGTTACTGGCTCTCCTTCAATTTGAATCGTCTCAGTATGTGAACTATCGCGGGACGCTACTTCCTCTCGAAACGATTCATAAAAGAGGCTAAATTTCTCTTGCGCACTTTCGGCTAGATCGCTCGGAAGCTGTGGTCGTGCTTCATCGGGTTGGTTAGCCAATTGGTTTTCTACCAAAATGGCCACCTGATTTGCCTCAAACCACCTCTCTATCAATGCCGAAGAAACACCAAACTGTATAGCATTTCTGCGAATGAGATTCGCGTGTGCCTCAAAAGAGGCTAAGTCTGCTGCCAGACTAGTACCCACTTGCTGTCTTGAAATATCTAAAGCAGCGGTAGGGTATAAGAAATTTGTTAGATCTTCTACCCTAAACTCTCTAACGATTAGCGCTAAATCCTGTAAGCTAGAAAGGGTAATTTGGGCTTCTAGCCGATACTGTCCTGCATCAGTAAATGTAAAATCTTCGGCTCGTACATATTCGTCGTTGTTTACTAACCTAGTTCTTGGATTATATACAATTTCCTCTCCTCTTGGAGTAATTCGGTAGAGGGTCCACGCTACCGTATGTACATAGTAATCCTCGAGGTTCATCTCTTCGAAACCAAAGCGGAGCGTAGTGCCAAGGATGCCAACATTTCCATCAGATAGGTCAGGCGTTAGCGTCAATCTGGTGTCCAGTAAGTCTCTGGCATCCTCTAGCTCGTCTTCAGAAAGTTCTGCTGTAATCTCTGGTAGTGAGTTTAAAACATCTGCCTCACAACAGCGCTGCAACTGCAAGCCTCCTTTCAGATTAGAGAGTAACTGACTACCTCCCTTTGCCTTGCCTCCGTATAACTGTCCTACTACACCAACTGCTGCCTGATCGGCTTCTTGCTCTAGACTATCGTACTCAGCGCCATTGACTGACTTTGCCTGATAATTTTCCTCTGCTCCTTGCTGTTGCACCACGTGCGCTAACTCGTGTGCCAATAGGGCATCGCCCAAAGGCGTGCCAGGTTGGTACTGCCCCACATTGAAGGCAATGTGATTACCAACCGTAAAAGCACGGGCATTCATCTCTTCCGATAGTTTTACTGCTGTGGCATCGGTGTGTACTTCTACCTCGCCAAAGTTCTGCCCAAAAGCTTGTTCCATCTGCTCACGCGTAGTACTATCCAAGGGGCGCCCTCTGCCCAAACGACGCAGAACTGCCCTTGGATGTAGACTTACTCCCGATAAATTATGCCAAGCCTTACGGAAAATACCTCCTGCCCATTGTTCTAGCGATCCAGAGGTTTTGTTCTTCGCTTGTAGAGATACCGTACTAGCTTCTGCTTCTTCCTGTGAAGGAATTTGTGCTGCTACTTCTGGGTGAATGGATACTAATGGCGCCTCTTGTAGCCATTGTTGGGCTGCTTCACGGGCGTGGTGTCCTATAATAGTGACCATTTCAGTAGCACTACGGGCTTGTCTACTAAAGGGGGCATAGCGATATAGTAAAGCAAGTAACTCCTGTGCACTACTTTGTTGATGGGTTAAGAAAACGCGCTCGATGTAGGGGCAAACTTCAGAAGAATAAGGACTTTCAGTTAATACTTCTTCTACCACAGCAATGACGTGTGCTTGCAGTTGGGTAAGAAAAGCTGTTTTGGTAAGTTGAAAAGTTGCTGGGGTGGCTTCATCTTCTACTACTAAGGTAAGTTGATGAGCATTCGTGGTTTCTTCCCCAGTAGAGGTTTCTACAGGTATTTGCTCCCCTTCGTAAAAGAAGGGTTCTTCTTCTTCTGCCAAACTAGCCAACCAAATACGGTGGCGACGTTCTTCCTCAGTCATGGGAATGTGAGGTTGGTGTAGTGATGTAAGTAATACTTATTTCATATGTAAGATAGTGCATTTACTACTGATAAGCAAGCGCCTCCTCAACTTCTAAAAACTTTTAAGACATTACTAATGAGTCAATTACTTGAAGGCAAGCGCTAATCCTAACAATACTGAAGTGACTAATAAAATGGCAGAAGTAGTACGCCATTGCTGCGCTTGTTTCTGTAGTTGTGCCGCTCTTTCTGCTTGTATCTTGAGGGTTTCTACCTCTTGTAGCGACCCTTTCATTTCTTCTGCTTGCTGTATGTCTCGCTCGGTGATCTCAAAACGCTGTAGGGTACTATCTTTTTGTGATAGCTGTGCCAAGGCGGCCTCTTTTTCTTCTTTAAGTACCTTGTTTTCTTGAGCGAGGTTTTTATTACGGGTCTGTAGCCACTTGATATGCTTGGTGACCTTTTTAATCTCTTCTTTGATTTCTTGGGTCTCAGGATTTTCGGCAATCATCTGTCTTACTTGGCTCATCTTAAAGTAGCGTTCGTCATTACAAACGATACAGCGATCAGCAGCATCAAAATTGACCGTTTCACAATTTAAACATACCCAAGACATACCATTGAAAGATTTAGAAGATTTAATCTAAGGAATTCTGAACAAAAGGAAACTTTTTTGCGCAGATTTCTTAATAATCTCCTAAGGTTTCTTCGAGTTGTGCCAAGGCTGCTTCGAGTTGCTCGTCATTAGGAGCTACCCCGTGCCATTTGTGGGTGTGCATCATAAAGTCTACGCCTTGTCCCATCACGGTGGTCATCAGTATGAGAATAGGTTTGCCTTGTTTGGCTTGCTTTTGGGCTGCTTGAAGTGTGTCGAGCAACGCGCTCATACTATTTCCATCGGTAGTGAGTACGTGCCAGCCGAAGGCTTCCCATTTGGCTTGTAGGTTCTTCAAGTCCATTACTTCTGTTACTGCCCCATCAATTTGTTGCCCATTACAGTCGATGGTAGCGATTAGATTATCTACTTTGTGATGCGCGGCATACATAGCCGCCTCCCAGATTTGCCCCTCTTGCTGCTCACCATCACCCATCAACACATATACGAAGCGATCATCTTGGTTGAGCTTCTTGGCTTGCGCTACGCCAGTAGCCACTGAAAGCCCTTGTCCCAGAGAGCCTGAGGCAATACGAACGCCTGGTAGCCCTTCGTGGGTAGTAGGATGCCCCTGCAAACGCGAATCAATATGTCGGAAGGTAGCCAGCTCTTTTACCTCAAAGTAACCCGCTCTTGCCAAAACACTGTAAAATACAGGTGAAATGTGGCCATTTGAGAGAAAAAACACATCTTCTTCTTCCCCCGTCATATTGAACTGAGGATTGTGCTTCATCACCGCAAAATAGAGTGCTACAAAAAATTCCGTACAACCTAGTGAACCACCAGGATGACCAGATTGTACTGCGTGTACCATTCTTACGATGTCTCTGCGGACTTGTGAGGCTGTTTTTTCGAGTTGCTCAAGGTTGTGTGTCGTCATGGAGCTGAAAATTAGATCAATGAAGTTGTTTGTAAAATATGATTTATGAAAAGTGCGTCTTAATTGTTTACCACGTCAAAGAAGTTCCTGCGTTTTGTTTTTCAAGCGAGCAAGGTAGCGAGTACTGTGGTATATCCACCAAATACCCAATAAAAATCCTGCATAGGTAATGAGTGCCATTACGCCTACAAAGATCATCAAGCGTGTATCCCCTTTAGCCAAAAACTGTAGGAAAAAGAGCGTAACCACTACCCCTACAGCGCTCCCGAAAAACACGAGTATAACTCCTAGCGCACGCTTCGTCAGATGACTCCTGTACACTTCGAACCAATACATTACCTCTTCAACTGTACTGGCTTCTATGCCTTCTTCCAAAAACAAACGCCGAATCGTAAAGCCCGTTTTTTCGGCCTTTCGTAGCGCTACCGCACGCAAGAAAAGTTCTTTCACCTCTCCCATGCCTTACTTCAGGATTTGCGCGGTATGTTCTTTGGTTTTTACTTTACTAATCACTTCTTCTATCACGCCTGTTTCGTCTATAATGAAAGTAGTACGTACAATACCCATGTATTTCTTCCCGTACATACTCTTCTCTTTCCAAACCCCAAATTGTTCTACTACTTCTTTTTCTGTATCGGCTACCAATGGAAAAGGCAGCTCATGCTTTTTAATAAAGTTTTGATGTGACTTCTCACTATCTGTACTGACACCAATGATCTGATAGCCTTCCTTTTGCAGCGTTTCGTAATGGTCTCGTAAGTTACAGGCTTGTGCTGTACAGCCAGAAGTATTATCTCTAGGATAGAAATACACTACTACTTTCTTACCTTTTCCAAGAAAATCAGCCAATTTGATAGGTTGTCCGTCTTGGTCTTTACTTTCAAAAAGGGGGGCCTTATCGCCTACTTGCAACATCGTTTTAGGGGTTTAAATAGTGACCACAAATATAAAGCTTTTCTTGATAGTATTAGTACCTTATTGACTAAGATTGTGTCCTACATCAAAGTGCCTTTACTCTTTTGCTTTCCATACAATTTGTCTATCAGTAGGGCTCTTCATCAGTACTAAGCGAGTAGGACTAGGTAGTAACACTAAATAACCTTCGTCAGAGTTATTGCCTTGCTCGATTTCTACCCAAACGCCTTGATCCGCATTGACCTCGTATTGTACTTTTCCGTTTTCTTCTCGCTTAGCATACTTTTTGGCTACATAGGCAATAGGAGAAAGCACTTCGGCTTCAGGACAATACTCATCGTGTACATCTATCAGCGCATCTTCAAGGTAGTCACCATACTTTTCGATGAAGTCATCTTCTAAGTCGTGTAACACTTCTTCTAGGTCATCGTAGCGCTCATCATCATAGGTAAGTTGATCTAACTCGATCCGCTTTTCGACAATCTTGATTAGGTCTTGATTCAGATTTTTAAGATTCATTGTAGGTAATGGGTTTTTGTAAAATTCTGAATACTTCTTACAAAATCAAAAATTTTAGACAAAAAAGCATCACATTGTTATAACTACCAATAGAATGATACCTACTTAAGATTGAATTTTTTTATGAAAATCGGTATATTCCTTCTAAATTTCGTTGTGTAACGACAAAGATAGACTTCTAAAATTTTAAACTGAGAATCACCTAAAACTGTTGATATTGTTATGGAACAAGATTTTTTGCCTATTCACGGAACAGACCATGTAGAGTTTTATGTAGGTAATGCCAAGCAAGCTGCTTATTATTACCAAGTGGCTTTTGGTTTTGAGCAAGTGGCCTATGCTGGCCCTGAAACAGGCATTCGCGACCGCGCTTCCTATGTGCTTCAACAAGATAAAATCCGCTTGGTATTCACTACTTCGCTTCTTCCTAACACCGCCATTGCTGAACATGTAAAACGCCATGGTGATGGTGTAAAAGTATTGGCGCTCTGGGTAGATGATGCTGAGAAGGCTTACTACGAGACGATGAGCCGTGGTGCCACCTCACACACAGCACCTGCACGAAAAAGTGATGATTTTGGGGAGGTAGTAACCGCTTCTATTCATACTTATGGTGATACGATCCATACCTTTGTAGAGCGCAAAAATTATCAAGGCGCTTTCTTACCGGGTTTTGTTGCAAAAGCCTCTTCTGTTCCTACTACTCCCATTGGTCTTAAATACATTGACCACTGCGTGGGAAATGTTGAACTGGGAAAAATGGATGAGTGGGTAAAGTTTTACGAAGATGTATTAGGCTTTAAATTGCTTGTAACTTTTGACGATAAGGATATCTCTACTGAATATACAGCTTTAATGTCCAAAGTAGTTTCAAACGGTACGGGTTATATTAAGTTTCCGATTAATGAGCCTGCACAAGGGAGAAAAAAGTCACAAATTGAGGAGTATTTAGAGTTTTACTAAGGGGCGGGTGTACAGCATATTTCCATCGGTACCGATGATATTATCCATACGGTGGGGGAATTGCGGAAGCGCGGCATCGAGTTTTTGTATGTGCCGGATACTTACTACGAAGACCTTACAGAACGTGTAGGTGAGATTGAAGAAGAAATCCAGCAGCTAAAAAAACTCAATATCTTGGTTGATAGAGACGAAGAAGGGTATTTACTTCAGATTTTTACCAAACCTGTAGAAGACCGTCCCACCCTCTTTTATGAGATTATTCAACGAAAAGGAGCGCAATCTTTTGGGAAAGGAAACTTTAAGGCTTTATTTGAATCGATTGAGCGAGAGCAAGCATTACGTGGAAATTTGTAGGGTATACTAGCATTTACTGGGTTTTCTAGCGTTTTTCAACTTTGCAATATAAATGAAAAACCTCAGATTATACAGATCACCTAGAAATCGCCTAGTTTTAAAGCGTGCGTCTTCTCATTACTTCTACCCCGTTTTTTGACACTGAATCACAGCAATGTATCATTGTGTGTAAATCAGCTTTCACTGATGCTTGAATAACGGTCCGCGATGGAGAAATTATGGTTGATGCCTATTAGCCTAGCTTTATTATTTCGTCGCTAATGAGGCTACTTAAGGCTAGTAGCCTCTTCAACTTTTGGACTTAGCCGAACTTTGAAAAGAAGATAGACAGCTTTCTGAGGCATAAATACAGAAAATAGCGTACTGTATTTATGCCAATGCTTAATAGTAATTAAAAGAGAGTACTCAACCTAGTATTATACAAAAAGCCTAAGCATCTCTGCTTAGGCTTTCATGATTTACCATAAAGTGGTACTTGTTATTGTTTACTCACACGATGCGTAATCACCGTACCATCAGGCTTGGTGAGTAAAACATTGTAAAGGCCTTGCTTCCAAGCTGACCCGTCAATTTCTAGACGGTGATTTCCTTTGCTTTGCTGCGTCTCAACAGTAGGCGTGTCGATTAGATGCCCTGTCATATCATATACTTGTATGGACACGGCACCTGCTTTCTCTAGCGTATACTCAAAGCTAAAAGTAGCTTCAAAGGGATTAGGGAAAGCATAGCCGTCTCCTCTTTCGGCGATGTCTTCTGTAACAGCCACTTTACTTAGTCCTTCAGTACTCACCCTTGCATTATTGGGTATGGGATCAAACGCAAGCTGTGTACGCGTAGTAAAATAGTCATCTGCACGAGAGAAAGTAGCCACTCCTTTAATCTGCTCTAAAGGTAGCCCTTTCCAAACACCCAATTGTATGTCAGTAGCGGCTGCACTCGGCCCATTCGGTAACGTAACATCAGGATTGTAAGAATATATATACAAACCAGAGGCATCAAAAGGAAACGAGCGGACGCCTACTCCATAAGCATCATCTAGCTCACTGTCATGTTGTATTGTTCCGTTTTCGCAAGACTCATCTGGTTTTGGGCATTTTTCTATATAGGTAGGTTGAAAGGGATCAGCGATAGAACTGAGATACCATGAGGTCGCTGAACTATGGAGTAGTTGTGCGCCAGTAGGATACCCCCCTTCCCACAGAGGATGCAAGCGGACATAAGTAGTACTGACAATCAACTCATTGTAGAAAGAAACATCAGCGTTGTTCGTTACGAACCCGTAGGAATAAAGATTTGCATAAGCAAGTGGAACACCTATTAAGGTTTCTACCGCTCCAATAACCCCATTGACTACTCCTCCTAGAATCTCTACCCACACATAGTCTATTCCCTCTTCCAAGGTAGGGCTTTCAATGATTCCATCATCAAACATTTGGTTAACCATCATCTGGAAAGCCAAGTCGTACGTAGAGGTCTGATACCACTCTATAATGGGCACGCTCGGATCTGACATCGTAAATTCTTGGTGTAAGACTAATCCCTCTACATCCATGGCAGGGTCTAACCAAGCCATTCTATCTACCCTATAGGCGGAGTTCTGATGTAGCCACTCTGTTGCTTTAGTGATCACAGTATGTCCGAAGGAGTGCCCCACAAACCTTACTTCTTTGGAAGGATCACCGCCTAAATTATCCCTAATTTCCTTGAATCGTTTACCTGCTACTACGCCCATAGGATCGCTGGTAGCTGCTTCAGTAGTGACTTCAACTTTCGGATAGGTTCTAAACCACCTTGGGTTGGGTCTAGCAGCGTGTACAGAGGCAAAGAAAGGAGAGGCATCTACGTCGTCTGCATTATTGGCAAGTAGATCTGTGCTTAACAAGGCTGGGTCAATCCCTGCACGAGTGGAAGCGTATTGGGTCCAGAAAAATAGCATGACGTTCCACCCTTCATTATGCCAATTACCAATACCAGTGTTTTTTTGCCGATTACGCACAGGTGCATTGACAGGATCGTTCGTGTGAGTCATAGTACCTCCAGGGCTCCAGCCATGTGAGAAGAGCATTGTCTTCTTAGAAGGATCATAAAAACCGTCATAAAGACTGGGGTCTTTTTCATAAAGGCCCTCGTTCCATCGGAGAACATCACCATTAGCATTACGGAAATAAATCCCTGCATCAATTACTTCGACCTTTGTAGCGGCTGAGAAGATACGCCCGTTACAAAAATACGCCGCTGTAATAGTAACAGGCCCCCATTGATCTAAGTTCGGTTCAGCCATAAAGAAGTAGTTTTCCTCCTCTTCCCCTTCAAGTTTCTTAATCTCTCTCCGACCATTATCATCTTCATCGTGAAAACGCTGCTCAACATACCAATAAACACACGCATTGTCAATCACGGTACCGTCTGACCTTTTGACGGTCATATGTTCTCGAATGTTGAAAGGATCATCCGCGTTCCATACCTCTACGTCGGAGGTTAACGTAATCTCTCTGACGATAGAGCAAACGTCCAAGTCGATACATCTGTTATTGACACCTAGAGGGCTCCCATCGTCGTTAACTGGTTCGCCCTCGCTATTGGTACGAACCACCGGTATGGGGCGGTAGATAGGAGATCCATCTTCATTTCTACCGGCATCAGGATCGACTGCTTCTACTTCTGGCACACCATCCCCACAATAGCTTCCTTGGTTGTTACCATCATTGTCCCACAAGTTTAGCTCGTAGCTCGTGCCATCGGATAACACGATGTAGGAAGCGGACGTAATGGGCGCTACAGGATTGGCACAAGCAAAGCTCCCTATTCCAAAGCGGAATCTTGCTGAATCATCTTGATCACAAGGGTTTTCGTCGCAACACTTACTCGTTTTTTCGAATTCTTTAATCGTAAAAGTAGTTGTATCGTCCCGCTTGAAGTTATCAGTGAGTGTAATAAATTGACCTCTGGCATCAATCACAAAATCATCCCAGTTTTCCCAACAATACCACACTTGACAAGCAGGTGGAATTTTGGCTCTGTAAGGGCCTTGAATTGGAAATTCCATAATGGCACTTCGGATACCACTATGATAGCCTGCTGTGGTGTGGCCAAGATACTCTGTGACAATTTTGTATTGACATCCTGCTGGCCTATCAGGAATTTCAGGTGTGCCTGGAGCCACGGCCTGTGTGGGAATCTCGGTGCCATTTTCTAAGACAATTGTTCCTTGTGCCCAAGCGTTGCCACTGTTTAGAAAACTGAAAATCAGAAAGGCAAAGAGTGGTATAAGCCTACTTCTTGAAAAGCAAGCAAGTGGTAAGTAGGCTACTTTAGGTAACCTCGTGCAATGAAGTGATAGGATTTTCATGGGTATTAGGTTTAATTGATAAAAAATATAGTTGTAATGTAAAACTTGTTAGATGAATCAGATTTTAGGTATCAGCCCTAACGATAATACAAGAAGTAAGGTTGTTATATTGGTGTAAAAAAAGGATCATTAAATATAAACTTAATATGAGGGTAACTTTGAATTTACTTCCGTAAAAAGTGCCTATGAATGCTTTGAATGTACCGTACTGTTAGAAAGCATTTTACAATAAACTTATGTACCTCTTAAATTTTTCTAGCTGAGTAGCTGACCCTTGGAAAGCGCTCAAGTATACACTTAAGCGCTTTTCTTTAAATAAGTCTACTTATTGCTTACTTACACGATGGCTGACAACAGAGCCATCAGGCTTGGTGAGTAAGATGGTATAGAGTCCTTGCTTCCAAGCTGACCCATCAATTTCTAAGCGGTGGTTTCCTTTGCTTTGCTGCGTCTCAACGGTAGGCGTGGCAATCAGATGTCCTGTCATATCATATACTTGTATCAGTACCGCACCCGCTTTTTCTAGCGTATACTCAAAAGTAAATGTAGCTTCAAAGGGATTAGGGAAGGCATAACCATCCCACTTTTCGGCGATATTTTCTGTAACAGCCTCTTTACTTAGCGCTTCAGTACTTAGTCTTGCGTTATCGGGTACAGGGTCGAAAGCAAGGTTTGTACGAGTCGTAAAGTAGTCATCTGCTCTTGAGAAGGTAGCCACCCCTTTAATCTGTTCTAAAGGGAGTCCTTTCCAAACACCTAATTGTATATCAGTGGCAGCTGCACTGGGTCCATTCGGTAGCGTAACATCAGGATTATAAGAGTAGATATACAAACCAGAAGCGGCAAAAGGAAGCGAGCGGAGCAACGGACCGTAAGCATTATCTAACTCGCTATCATATTTGATCGTCCCATTTTCACAAGATTCATTGGGTGCCGGGCACTTTTCTATGTAAGTAGGTTGAAAAGGATCAGCAATGGAGTTGAGATACCAAGAGGTCGCCGAACTATGGAGAAGTTGCGCCCCAGCAGGGTAGCCACCTTGCCACAACGGATGTAGACGCACATAAGTAGTTTTGACAATCAGCTCATTGTAAAAGGAAACATCTGTATTGTTCGTTACAAATCCATAAGAATAGAGGTCTACAAAAGAGAGTGGAATACCTATTATAGTTTCTACTGCCCCAATAATTCCGTCGATTGCTCCGCCTACAATCTCTACCCATAAATACCCTACTCCTTCTCCTAGCGTAGGACTCTCGATGATCCCATCATCATACATTTGGTTAATCATCGCCTGAAAAGCTAAATCATAGGTAGAAGTTTGGTACCATTCTATAACTGGTACAGTTGGATCCACTGCAGTAAACTCTTCGTGTAAAACTAATCCTTCTATATCCATAGCAGGATCTAGCCAAGCCATTCTATCCACTCTGTAAGCGGAATTTTTATGCAACCACTGAGTTGCTTTGGTGATGACCGTATGTCCGAAAGAGTGCCCTACAAATCTTATTTCTTTGGCAGGATCGCCCCCCTATTTATCTAAGATTTCTTTGATTTTCTTGCCTGCTAGTACCCCCATAGGTTCGCTGGTGGCGGCTGCTCTAGTGACCTCAACTTTCGGATACGTCCTGAACCATCTAGGGTTGGGTCTGGCAGCGTGTACAGAAGCAAAGAAAGGAGAAGCATCTACATCGTCTGCGTTGTTTGCAAGTAATTCAGAATCTATCAGCGCTGGATCGACTCCTGCGCGGGTAGAAGCGTATTGGGTCCAGAAAAATAGCATGACGTTCCACCCTTCATTGTGCCAATTACCAATACCTGTGTCGGTTTGCCGCTTACGTACGGGCTCATTAATGGGATCTTTTGTATGCGTCATCGTACCTCCAGGGCTCCAGCCGTGGGAGAAGAGCATCGTTTTCTTAGAAGGGTCATAAAAGCCCTCGTAGCGGCTAGGATCTCTTTCGTATATGGCCTTGTTCCACCGAAGAATGTCTCCAATCGCATTACGGAAATAAATTCCTGCATCAATGACCTCAATTTTAATAAGATCGGTATAATAACGTCCGTTGCAGTAGTATACCGCTGTAATACTTACGGGTCCCCACTGATCTGCATTGACCTCAGAGCCAAAATAGTAGGCCGTCTCTTCTTCAATGGCTACTTGTTTAATCTCTCTCCGACCCTTCCCATCTTTATCGTGAAAGCGGCGCTCTACATACCAATACACACACTCATTATCAATCGGATTACCCTCCGCTCCTATGATGGTTAACTGCTCTCGAAAATTAAAAGGATCATCAGCATTCCACACCTCTGAGCTAGCATAAAGTGTAAAACCTAATAGAGGACAAACACCGATGTTTGTGCACCTTCCTGTAGTATCAATAGGACTTCCACTACCAGAAACAGGAACACCGTCTTCATTGGTAGGGATTACAGGTATAGAACGATAGATAGGTGATCCATCGTCGTTTCTACCAGCATCTGGATCTACCACTTCTACCTCTGGTACGGCATCTCCACAATAGCTTCCCTGATTGTTTCCGTTATTATCCCATAGATTCAGCTCGTAGCTTGTACCATCAGACAAGACAATGTAAGAAGCAGACGTAATAGGTGCTACAGGGTTGGCACAGGCAAAGCTTCCTATTCCAAAGCGAAAACGTGCTGATTCGTCTTGGTCACAAGGATTTTCGTCACAACATCTACTTGTCTTTTCAAACTCTTTGATTGTAAAGGTAAGCGAATCGTCACGCTTAATGTTATCAGTGAGCTTAACGAAGTCACCGTTGGCATCGATTACAAAATAATCCCAATTCTCCCAACAAAAGGCAGATTGACAAGAAGGTGGTATCTTGGCTCTGTAGGGACCTTGGATAGGAAACTCCATAATAGCCGTTCGAGTTCCTGCAAAATAGCCTGTATTCACATGCCCAAAATACTCTGTGACAATTTTATACTGACAACCCGCTGGTTTATTAGGAATTTCAGGTGTTCCAGGCGCCACCGGCTGTGTAGGAATCTCGGTGCCGTTTTCTAAAACGATTGTTCCTTGTGCCCAAGCGTTGCCACTATTTAGAAAACTGAAGATCAAAAAGGCAAAGAGTGGTATAAGCCTACTTCTCGAGAAGCAAGTAAGTGGTGGATGGGTTACTTTATGCAACCACGTGCAATAAAATGATAGGATTTTCATGGGTATTAGGTTTAATTGATAAAAATATAGTTGTAATGTAAAAGTTGTTAAATGAATCAGATTTTAGGTATTGGTCTTAACGGTAGCACCAGAACTAGGGTTGCTATATTCATACAAAAAAAGAACAGTTAAATACAAACTTAATGTAAGCGTAACTTTGAGTTTACTTTCATAAAAGTATCTCTGACCTTGTGAAACATTGATCAACTGGTATCCTGAATGTAAAACGCTTTTAGAAAGCATTTTACAATAAACTTATGTACCTCTTCAACTTTTCTAGTTGAATAGCTGACCCTTGGAAAGCGCTCAAGTATATACTTAAGCGCTTTCCTTTAAATAAGTTTTTACTTATTGCTTACTTACACGATGGCTGACAACAGAGCCATCAGGCTTGGTGAGTAAGATGGTATAGAGTCCTTGCTTCCAAGCTGACCCATCAATTTCTAAGCGGTGGTTTCCTTTGCTTTGCTGCGTCTCAACGGTAGGCGTGGCAATCAGATGTCCTGTCATATCATATACTTGTATCAGTACCGCACCCGCTTTTTCTAGCGTATACTCAAAACTAAACGTAGCTTCGAAGGGATTAGGGAAAGCGTAGCCGTCCCATCTGGCTGCTGCATCTTGTTTAGCTATCTCTTTATCCAATGTGCTGCTACCGATTCTTGCATTGTTACTTGGTGTTGGTATAGGATCGAAAGAAAGCTGCGTTCGTGTCGTAAAGTAGTCATCTGCCCTCGTGAATGTAGCTACTCCTTTGATCTGCTCCAGCGGTTGGCCTTTCCAAGTCTCTAGTTGTATGGCTGAAGCCGCTGCGCTCGGTCCGTTTTCTAAGGTGACGTCAGGATTATAGGAATAATTATATAAACCAGAAGTAGCAAAAGGAAGTGAGCGGAGCAACGGTCCGTAGGCGTTGTCTAGTTCACTGTCATGTCGTATCGTTCCGTTTTCACACGACGTACTGGGTGGCGGGCATTTTTCTATGTAGATAGGTTGGTTGGGATCAGCGATAGAGTTGAGATACCAAGAAGTGGCTGAGCTATGAAGAAATTGCGCTCCACCAGGGTATCCTCCTTGCCACAAAGGGTGCAAGCGGATATAGGTGGTATTAACAATCAGCTCATTATAGAAAGAAACATCAGTATTACTTGTCACAAACGCATACGAATTAAGATCTGCATAGGCAAGCGGAACACCAATTAAGGTCTCTACCGCCCCAATAATCCCATCGATCGTTCCTCCCACAATCTCTATCCAAAAATACCCAACCCCTTCTCCCAAGGTAGGACTCTCAATAATACGATTGTCGTACATTTGGTTAATCATTACCTGAAAAGCCAAATCATAGGTAGAAGTTTGGTACCATTCTATAATAGGGGCGCTCGGATCAGCTACAGTAAATGCTTCGTGTAAAGCCAAGCCCTCTACATCCATGGCAGGATCCAACCAAGCCATTCTATCCACTCTGTAGGAAGAGTTTTTATGCAACCACTCGGTTGCTTTAGTGATCACAGTATGTCCGAAGGAGTGTCCTACAAATCTTATTTCTTTGGAAGGGTCACCGCCTAAGTTGTCTAAGATTTCCTTGAACTGCTTGCCAGCTACAACGCCCATAGGGTCATTAGTAGCCGCTTCTCTAGTAACTTCAACCTCTGGATAGGTTCTGAACCACCTAGGGTTGGCTCTAGAAGCATGTACCGAGGCAAAGAAAGGCGAGGCATCTACCTCGTCTGCGTTGTTCTCAAGTAAATCAGAATCTATCAAGGCTGGATCAACTCCTGCACGGGTAGAGGCGTATTGGGTCCAGAAGAACAGCATTACGTTCCAACCCTGATTGTGCCAGTTATCAATACCAGTATCTGTTTGCCGTTTACGTACGGGATCATTAACGGGATCCTTTGTATGCGTCATCGTACCTCCAGGGCTCCAGCCGTGGGAGAAGAGCATGGTTTTCTTAGAAGGATCGTAGAATCCTTGATAGCGACTAGGATCTCTTTCGTAGACATCTTTGTGCCAACGAAGAATATCACCGTTGGCGTTACGGAAATAAATGCCTGCGTCTATAACCTCTATGGTCACCATATCAGAATAAAATTGTCCATTGCAATAGTATACTGCCGTAATATCAATAGCGCCCCATTGATCTAAGTTTGGCTCGGCACCAAAATAGTAAGCTTCCTCTTCTTCCACCGCCACTGCTTTACTTTCTCTTCGACCGTTCCCATCCTTATCGTGTAGGCGTCGCTCTGCATACCAGTATACACAAGCCCCATCAATGACTCTTCCGTCGAGCCCCTTGAGGGTCATTTGTTCGTAGAAGTTAAAGGGGTCGTCTGCGTTCCACACTTCTACCTCGGAGGTAAGCGTAACCCCTAAGATAGGGCAAATATCAATGTTGGTACATTTACCAGAAGGGTCGGAAGGGCTGTCAGGCGTGGGTAATACTGGAATAGGCTGATATATAGGTTCGCCACCATAAGGGTTGGACCTAGGTACTTCTACCTCTGGCACCTCTGATCCGCGTACACAGTAGCTTCCTTGATTGACTCCGTCACGACTCCACAGGTTTAGCTCGTAAGTAGAGCCATCAGAAAGTACAACATAGGAAGCAGCCGTAATAGGCTCTACAGGATTAGCGCAAGCAAAACTACCGACGCCAAAACGAAAACGAACCGATTCATCTCCACCACTACAAGCGGGTAGTACAGGATCACAACTACTGTTGTTAAAAGAGACTATTTGTACTACTTCTGCCTCATCAGTGCTAATGTAAGCACCTTTTGGAAACTCTCCTCCACAAGCGAAAGTAGGATCAACCTCTATGGTATTTGTTTCATTAACCTTATCAAGGTAATTTCTTATTTGAGCAATCAAATCTTCTTTCGTTTTACTACTAACGGTATGTATTCTCGTATTGAGTGGATCCCCACTCACTCTGTCATTTCTAGTGGCTAGTCGTCCAGAAGCGGCGAGGTATACTTCATGATTGATCGTAGCACTACGATCAGAGCCAAGTCTCCTTTCGTACAGTTCGCTTAGATCCGCACACCGATAATAGTCAATGTCTTGTTTTTTATCATTAACCTGCTCTGTAAAAGTTACAGTAAGTGTTCCCGCCGTTCGTTCAATATTCAGTGCTTCTACAGAGAAGCTGATAAAGTCTGGCTCGGGTTGTATTCCTTGCGCTACGTACATTCCTCTATTGCCAGCTTGTACCCCTATGTAAGCCAATCCGTTTTCTCTTTCTCTTGTGAATTTTTTACCTAAGATGGCTACCCAAGGTCCTGGTCCTTGGATATCATCAATCCAGATTTCTTCTGCGTCGTTATTGAGTACATTGACTGGAGCAGCAACTTGCGCCTGAGCAGATAGCTGAGCCAAGATAAAAAGTATTGCAGTGCTACTTTTCAAGAAGAAAACACGTAACGAGGATGAACGGATGGCGCTCAACCATCGTACGTAAAAAAATGATGTAATTTTCATATTTATTCTGTTTAATTGATAAAAATATAGTTGTAATATAAAATTTGTTAAAGGACTAGGTATTAACTAGCAAAAACCTTTAATAGCAGCTTTAGATAGTGATATAGGTAACAATTCAAAACTAACAGTGTAACGAAAGTCGTCATATTTTCGTAAAAAACAAATTATTAAACATAAACTTAACAAAAAAATAAAATACTATTTTAGGGGAATAAGACAGTAAGGCGATAGTTTGGCTTTTCTACGATAGTTTTCTTTAGGAAGAACCAACAGCCGCCTTTATTTATTGGCCAAAGAGGTAAGTATTGTATCCTATTCTTTTAAAAGCCCATAAAAAAAGCCTAAGTGTGGACACTTAGGCTTTGGCGGTTAGTTGGGTAACATTTAAGAAACGGTGTCAGCCGTTTGCTTTTCTTTTAACTCGTCTTTGAGACGTTTTCTAAGTATCTTTCCTACGTTCGATTTAGGCAGTTCTTCTCTAAATTCGATCATTTTGGGTTGTTTGTAACCAGTAAGGTTTTCTTTACAGAAAGCTTTTAGCTCATCCTCCGTGAGGCTGGCATCTTTTTTTACTACGTAAAGCTTCACCCGTTCAGTAGCCTTTTCGTCGGGCATACCAATGGCAGCTACTTCAAGCACTTTGGGATGACCTGCTACCACATCCTCAATCTCATTCGGGTATACATTAAAGCCTGATACCAAAATCATATCTTTTTTCCTATCTACAATTTTGAAGTAACCATCCTCTAGCATTATGCCAATATCGCCCGTTTTAAAGTAGCCATCGTCAGTCATTACTTTTACAGTTTCCTCTGGTCTATTCCAATAGCCTTTCATCACTTGTGGGCCTTTGGCGCAGATTTCACCAGGCTCTCCTAGCTTAACCTCGTTACCTTCTTCATCAATCAGCTTGAGATGGGTACTAGGAACCGGCAAGCCTATGGTACCTACTTGGTCGGTACCATCAATAGGGTTACAAGTCAAAACGGGAGCGGTTTCGCTCAAGCCGTAGCCCTCGGCGATGGTAGTACCGGTTAGTTGTCGCCAACGCTCTACCACAGGCTTTTGCATGGCAATCCCCCCCGCTACCACTACTTTCACACGCGAGAAGTCAATTTCCTTAAAGGTAGGATGGTTCATAAGCGCTACGTACAATGTGTTGAGACCTGTAAGTACCGTAAAGTTACTGCTCTTTAATTCTTTGATGAACCCAGGGATATCTCTTGGATTGGCAATCAGCACGTTTTTAGCGCCAATATTGAACATGGAGAAGCAGTTGACAGTAAGCGCAAAGATATGATAGAGCGGTAAGGGAGTTACAACGATTTCGTCGGCACCTTCTTTAAGGCGTGGCTTCATCCACTCTTTAATCATCAACATATTGGCTACTACATTGCGGTGTGTCAGCATAGCACCTTTAGAAACTCCTGTCGTTCCGCCTGTATACTGTAAAAAGGCTAAGTCTTCAGCTTTTGTAACGGGCTTGGTAAAGGTTTTCCCTGCACCTATCTTTAAAGCTTCTTTGAAAGGTACTTTACCTGGCAAATGATACTTAGGAACCATTTTCTTTACATACTTTACCACAAAGTTGACGATACTTCCCTTAAGCCCTCCCAGCATATCGCCAATATCGGTAACAATAATATGTTGAAGATCTACTTTAGGTAGTATTTTTTCTAAGTTATAAGCAAAGTTTGAAATAATCACAGTCGCTTTTACGTCTGCATCTTTGTATTGATGCTCCATTTCGCGGGCAGTATACAAAGGATTAATGTTAACGACTGTGAGCCCTGCACGTAAAGCACCAAACAACGCAATCGGATACTGCATAATATTGGGCATTTGTAAGCCCAGTTTATCGCCTTCCTTTAAACCAATACTTTGCAGATAAGCAGCAAAATGACGAGAGGCTTCTTCTATTTCCTGAAAAGTAAGCTCCTTTCCCATAAAAGAGAAAGCGGGTTTTTGCTTATATCTTTCAAAGCTTTCCTCTAGTAGGTCTACTAACGAAGTATATTGATCTGGATTGATCTCTTGTTCTATTCCCTCAGGATATTTATGATACCAAGGATATGTGTTCATAGGGCTATTTCGATTTGATTTTGACAACTTATTTTATTACTTAAAATAAATTTAATGTAATTTATTATGAAAATATTTATATTCAAAATATTTTAGCGTACTATTTGCTTTTCACAAAATAATTGTTGTGTACTTCTATTGATTGGTGTAAGACCATACAATTGATGCATTCCTTTACAAGTCTCTTGCTAACAGTTCAGCAGCGATAGCATAGCGCTCTTGTGGTGTAATTTCTTCTAGCAGTAACACACCAAAGGCCATTGATCGCCTATCGGTATTAATCTCATAAAGTGAGCGATCAATACCAATTTGAAGCAGGTTACTTTCTGCCTGTAGTTTAATTTCTCCAACAGTTTCCTCATTGGCATCTACAGTAAGTTTGTCGTCTTTTCGTTTTATCTCATACACCACCCCTTTTTCCTCACCCTTTATCTTTACTTTACGTGGATACCAGTTGACTTTCCAAAGCTCTGCTCCCTCTGCTGTACGTACTTTAAAGCGATCTTCGCCAGCATAGTTTTTTACCTCTAGTACTTTCTCTCCCTCTCCGTCATAGTACTTTCTTTTTTCTCCCTTAGCTTTTCCCACCAAAAATTGGTCACCATACTGGATGTTCGTCTCCTCTCCTTCCTGTTCAAAAAGAACGTCATCTCGATTATTACCCTGAAAAAGTAGAGCATTGGCTGAGACTACGGGAGATGTCTCTGTGTTCTCAACTTGAACGGGTGTTTGTTCATTTACGGGTATTTCACTAGGTCGACTATTAGAAGTAAAGAAGAACATCCCACCTATAATTAGAAGTAGCACAATACCCACTACACCGCCAATAACTCTTGTCCATCGTACTTGCTTTTTTGGCTGTCGACGAATGGTTTGAATAATTTGATAAGCGATCGTGTTATCGGGGTTGATGGCTAGGCATTGTGCCGCGTAAGTCTCACTTTTTTGTTGATAGGCTATCTTTCGGGTTTTGATATACTTGATGCCATAAGCCTGAGCCAAGTACTGTAAGGTCAGTGCATCGTTTGGTTGAAGACTGTACGCTTTTTCCAATACTTCAATGGCATCATCGGCTTGTTGGTGAGCTACATATCCCTCTCCTAGCTTTATTAACTTTTGGCGTTCTTGCTCCAAAGCAGCCAGTTCTTCGTCTGTAAATCCCAGCTCCCGGGCAATCATCTCCCTGTCTATTTCAGTTTGTTTTTGCTCTTTTTCAGCATTTATTTGCATAATTTGCTGAATGTATGCTTCTAGTTTTTCTTGTTCATTCATATTTCTTATAAAGTTAGCTAGTTATTCCTGTTCTTGTTCATCAGCCGCTAAAATAACAGGTTTAAATTTTTGGTACAAAAAGGAAACGATTAATAACAAAACACCTATTATAATAAAAGTAATGATCTTACTTACCGTAGACTCATAGTTAAGGTCACGTAAGAAGAGTTTGCCCAAGGTGATGCCTAATAGGCTAATCCCTATGATACGATGTAGTTTTCTCTTCTTCCAGAAGCCATAGGCTACTAACGTAAAGGCATAGATTCCCCATAAAATGCTGTACCCAAACCTTCTAGAATTATCAATCACCACTGAGAGTGTATCTATATCAGCCGCAAGCTCTACATATATACGTGTAAAAGTTGTGCTCAAGCCTATAATAGCCAACAAATTAGCCGCGACGATGAGCGCCGAATGGCTTTGTGAGGAAGCTTCACCCCACCTTAAAGAAACGGCTAGTGGAAAAGCAAAAATAAGGAACGAAAGTAGCCAAAGCCCTACAGGAGGTCTCTCGCCCACTAACCAAGCCTGATTACTAATAGATTCGAGTGCTGCTACACTGAAAAAAATGAGTAAAGTGCTTATAATGATGACAAGTGTGAGTGCCCTTTGCCAAGCTTTTGCTTGTAAGAACTTTACATTGAGCAATTGGAAAACACCCAAGTAGAGCAATGTATAGTTAATTAACCAAATACGTTGAAGCTGATATTGTAGACTGGCTTGTTGTACAGATTGTTGTATGGCGCGCTGATAAGCTACCTCAAAGAAATAATGTATTTCGTGATAGAAGGCTAAATAGGTAACGGCTATGAGCGCAAACGTATAGGTAGTTTTGGCAGTAAGTTGTAAGGTGTTAGGTGCTATGGCCGGCCAAATATCATGCATCCAGATGATCACAGCCAACAGGGCAGCTATCAATAGGGAGGTAAAAAAGAGCGAGTTACCAAAGAGGTACATATCCTCTTGTGCTTCTTTTAGTAAGGCTTCGGCGTAGTAGATGTCCAACCAGAGGATCACAAGCCCAATCAGCGACATGCTCATCAGTAGTAGCGCGCCTGTCTCAAAAAAGCCCACTACTTGTTTTCTTCCTACCCACCATACGCCAACGGCTATCACAGCCCAAAGTGCAGGAATCCAGTTGCCATCTAAGGCTTCTGGTACCCAAATAACTAAAAAGCCTATGGCTGTAGCACAGAGTGTATAGAAGAGCGTTCGCTGCATGGGACGCAATGCATAACTACCCGCTGCAATGAGTCCGTAAGCAACTGCATTGAGGAAGGTAAATACACTTTGCTCGTAACGAGACGTAGACAATACAGCCATGCCGATGATGTACAGAAAAAATGCATTGATGAGTAATAAAAGTACACTATTCGCTTTGAAAGGTTGCTTAAAATAGAGTTGATCTACTAAAGTGATGGCTAAGAAGATAAGCCCGTATAGTACACTAAAAATCAAGGTAATGTTCTTGTGCTGGGCGCCACCTGTTGTATAGTAAGTATCAGAGACAAACCAGCTCCCAAAAAGCAACCAAGTTGTAAAAAAAGCGACCCACTGGGTGGCTTTCCATTGCTGTTTAAAAGAAACAACCAAGATAATAGTATTGATAAAAGCCACGTATGAGAAGAAAAAAACTACCTCGCCACTTTGATCGCTTACTAAAAGAGGGACTGCATAAGCACCTACCAAGCCTACAATTCCTATAATTTGCTGTTGGTAGAGAATAGCGCCGTAGACAGTAAGCGCACTGATCAATAACATCAGCAAAAGGGTAAGCCACTGGGGATAGAATTGGTAAAAATCAAAAGCAATGAAGGTTGTGAAATAGCCTACCGCTACAGCCCCACTAAACAAGACAGCACTATAAGCAGTATACTTTTTTTTCGTCCACCATGAGGCGCCTAGTAAGAGTCCTCCTGCTACATAAGAGAGGACAATACGTAAGGTCTCATTGATGAGGTTTTGGTCTATCGCATACTTTACAAAGATACCTAGTCCTACCACGAGAATCGCAATCCCTACTTTACTGATAAGGTTGCCGCCGATGTAATCTTCTAATGAGCGCTGGGTAGTACTTGTAGTACGGGGCGTAGGTGCTTCTTCTACAAAAGTTGTTTCTTCTTCATCCTGTTGTATGCTTATTAAAGGAACAGTCTCTTCTTCTGATAGATTAGATGGTGTTTCCTCCACTTCGGTAGGCGATTGCTCTAGCGCTGTAATGGCTTGCCTGAGTGCTGTGATCTCTTCTCGATAACGTTCTAGCACTTTAGAGAGGTTTTCTACGCGTTCTTGTAATATTTTAACCTGTTGGTCTCGTTGCATCCTTTTACATTTACGATCTACCGTCAGTGAATATACATTTTTTAGCTTATTTTTGTAACAAGAGGTCTTAAATTATCTATTTATGCGCTATTTGTACCAACCCTATCCACGTAGCTTCGCTTGGCAATCGGGAGTAAAGAAAGCCTTGCTTTATGGCCTGGTTGTCTGTTGTGTACTCACTTTTCTTCGACCCTTTGGGCTACACACTTTATCCTTTTCAACACTTCTGGTAAATACGTTACAATTTGGAGGTATTACAGCAATCGCCATTGTGTTTACCACCGCTATGTTACCTCACTTACTTCCCTATCACTTTAATGAAGATCGCTGGCGGGTATATAAAGAAATTATTTTCATACTTTTTAACATTCTTTTAGTAGGTTTTCTTAATACGGCCTTTTTATATCAAAAAGGCACAGTAGATGTCTCCTTTAATGAGGCGCTTCTTTGGATGACCGTCAATACGTTGTTGGTAGCGATCATTCCTGTTAGTATATTTGTTTTTGTAAACCAAAACATCCGCCTAAAACAACACTTAGCACAAGCGAAGCAATTCAATGAGCAGCTTGATAAAAAAGAAGTACTTGCTATCGCCCCCACTACTTCTTCACCAGAACAGATTGTACTACTTTCTGAAAAAGAAAAACCAGAGCTGAGGATTATAATGACACACTTGCTTTACTTTACCGCGGCGGGTAATTATGTAGATGTGTTTTACCTTAACGACGCCCAAGAGGTGCAACGCCTTACTATTCGTAATCGCCTGAAGGCACTCTACGAGCAGTTACCTCCTACACTCTTTTACTTTTGCCATCGTAGTTATGTAGTCAGTTTACACCACTTGGTCAGGGTACATGGGAATGCCCGCAATTATGAAATACAGCTTCGCCACGTGACCACACGGATTCCTGTTTCGAGGAATAAAAGTGACGAATTGATGGAAAAAATAGCGATTACCTAGTCTTTTCGTCCCATTGATCCCACCCTGCTCCCGCTGATCCCTTTGATTTGCGGCCATCTCATTTTTCCTTTTTATTGCCATCAACAAGTTCAATCAACTAAACGCAAATCGGATGGCACTCTTTTTTAAAATTATCATTACCATACATATCATAGCGGGCTTTACTTCGCTTGCTACAGGCTTAGGCGCTATCGTCACGCAAAAGGGAGGAAAAAGGCACCTTCAACTTGGGAAAATTTACTTTACAGGAATGACCGTCGTATTCGTCACGGCGCTGATCGCCTCTTCTTACAAGCTCAATATCTTTCTTTTTATGATCGCTTTTCTAAGCTATTACAGTGTTTTTGCGGGTGTGCGTATTCTTAAGCTTAAGAAGCTCCATAAGGGACAAAAGGCTACACGTATAGATTGGATCGCTGCTGGCCTCAACTTTACTGTAAACCTTATATTTATCATTGTTGGGATCGTCTTTATGACCAAGGGAAGTAACTATTTTGCTTATCTATCTGTCGGTTTTGGCCTGCTAGGCTGCTTTATTTCTTATAGGAATGTGAAGCCTTTTATCCATCCTCCTACCGATAAGTTTCACTGGTGGTTTTCTCACCTACGTAATATGATGGCAGGCTATATTGCTACTTGTACCGCTTTTGGTATTACCATAGCTAACAGATTGGAGATTGACTCTCCACTTCCTTGGATTTTACCTACGCTGATAGGCGTACCGCTTATTTCTTACTGGAAACGCACTTACAAAAGGAAGTTTCAGAAGCCAATAGCGAAATAAAATTTCATTGCTACCTACTTGTAATTTTTCATTCATCATTAATCATTTTAATTATGCGTAAGCTCCTTATTATTTTAACTACTCTCAGTACTTTTCTATTTGCTAATTGTACCGCTTCTCGTTCAATTATGGAGAAGAAGACGCCAACCCATACAACTGTAAAACCTCAAGCCCTCAAGGGCGATCAAGACGATCATTGCAAGCTTCTTTTTGAAGCCTTCCGCCAAACCCACTATTGAAGGGGATGTCTTACAGGAAAACAAGCCGAATCGGTCATATACAACGATAAAAAGCTAGATAGGAAGACAATGTAACGCCTTTGAGGATACGTTATCCTCAAAAAAAAGTAACCTAGCGGTAAAAAGTAGTCGCTAGTATATTATTCATTTATCAGCATAATTATTTATGTAAATTCATATAATTATAACCTTTTAAATATTTGAAAATGATGCACAACCTCGTTATGCTTCTTGCCCTATTGATTAGCTTATTTCTTACTAACTGCGCTTCCTCTAGGGCTTCTGGCGACGCAGAGGCGCGCGCTGATCAGATACTTCAAAAACTGGATGAAAATAACGATTCTAAGATAAGCAAGAGTGAAATAAAATTTCCACTCAATGAAAAAACATTTGATAAAAGTGATACAAATGCCGATGGTTACTTGGAGAAAGCTGAAATTGTTGCTTACATTGAAAGTAGATAAATGTGAAGCGTATTTGTTGGGATGACAAGCTCACCAACTCCATAAGTTAGCTTGTGTTCACTTCATACAATAAGGCTACTTCTTTCTATTGTGTTGTTTATACCAAGTAGCTACAATTCTCTTCCTAAACTTGGTGGGGATCAGCCTTTTCATATGCCACATACGCCGCCCTATTTTGGGTAATATTACATAGAGTTTTTCCTTTCCTACCTCGTGGAGTACGGTTTCAGCTACTTCTTGAGCAGTTAGACCTGATTTATCAATCATTTTCTTAGCTGCCTTCCTTACCTCTTCTCCACCACGCGCATGTTGTATCACATTGGTCTTAAAAAACCAAGGCTGTACGCTGGATACGTGGATATTATGAGGCATTAATTCACCGTAGAGGGTTTCAGAAATGGCTACTACTGCTGCTTTAGTGGTGTTGTAAGCGCCCATTTCAGGAGCACAGGCAATGGCTGCAGCGCTGGCCGTATTCACAATACAACCTGCTTTTTGTTGCTTAAAAACAGGAAGAAAGAAATGACAGCCATATACTACACTCATCAGGTTAATGCCTATCAACCACTCCCAATTGTCTAGTCCGTATTCTTCAAAAGCGCCTCCATCCCCTACGCCAGCGTTGTTAAAAAGGATATCGATACCGTCTGTCGTATCCATATAGTTATTAAAAACTGTCTCGTATTGCACTTTATTGGCTACATCTAACACAAAACTCAACGCCGTTCCTCCTAGTCGCTCTATTTCTTTTTTAGTAGTTTGTAAGCCTTCTTCGTTGATGTCGGCCATAGCTATTTGCCAACCGTCTTTGGCCAACTCATAGCTTAGCGCTTGCCCAAAACCAGAAGCAGCGCCCGTGATAAAAGCTCTTTTTTTGGGATATTTCTCTGAAAGTGTGTATTTCATGTAGATGCTGAATAAGTGATGGCTGCCAAGATAAAATACCTTTTTGTAAAAAGCCAACAGCGAGTAATCAAATCAAAATTTTGCCTGCAGAAACAAATGCACTATGCCTCTTGCCGAATACCTAAAGGAAAAACATTTTCTACTCCTTCTTCTGCTAAATAGGGCGCTAGCTTTTCTCTCATTGTTTGAGAAATCTGCTTGGCTTTTTCCTTGGCTGTTATCAGTTGGTTTGAAAAAGCGGTTTTCTCGAAGCGATACTGTTTGTTGAGATCGGTCTGCTCAATCGCTATTTCGTAGCCCTCTGGGGTGTAGTGTAAAAGAAGGTGGTCGTCTTTTATCTCTCCGTAGAAAGTATTATCGTCTGTACGGCTAGAAGCACCCTTTATGAAAATCTCTTCTACTGCTTTGAAGTTTTCGTAAGAATCATAGCACGGGCCTTCATCTGCAGATAAGAAGGCGATGAGCTGCGTTTTTTCAAAAATACCAATGGCTTGCTCTATCTCACAGCAAAGTTCTTTATCTTTTACGTAGGCTTTTAGTTTTTGTACGCAAGAAGTATACACCTCCAGATGAGCGGCTACCTCGGTAAGCGTTACGTACCAACGTGCTCCTCGCTGGTAATAGCGATCAAAGCCCAGCGTCTTCTGGCTAGTTTCGATAAACTTCTCTAAACCTTCTTCTTTTTCGTGGTGTAAAGTGAAGAAGTCTATGTGACATAAAACATCAATATGAAAATCACTGACCAAACTCATGTTGCTATTTCTTTATGACTTTAGTAGCCTCGGCAAGAATCGAACTTGCATCTAAAGTTTAGGAAACTTCTATTCTATCCATTGAACTACGAGGCCAATACAATATTTGTATGTGGTGACTGCACTTTACCCTCTGAGTGCTGTGAAGTTAGTAAATTCAATAACTAGAGTCAATCCCGAAGTTTTTTGTGCTCACTTTATAACAACAACTAAAAAGACTCGATAGAGCGTCTGAGACATAAAGCTCACAAAAGCGCTATCCATCAAATAGTAAAAGCTACTTCAGTCTTCCTCCAACAAGTATTTATACTCTTCATCCACGATTTCGAGGTATTCTGGATGTTTTTTAAGATATCGCTGCACGAGTGGACAAAACGGTGCAATCGTCTGCCCTTGCTCCTTGATTAAGTTCAAGCTATTTTCAATAAGGACTACGCTGGCTTTAGCTGGATTCGGGAAACTGTCTGGTACTTCCGTATGTAGGATGTAAACCCGATTGTGCTTTTTAGAATATACGTATTCGATAAACGCTTTATCGCCTTCTTCCTGTAGCTCAAAGCGGCTTTTTGCTTGGCCTGTATCTGTATTATTTTTAAAAGTGAATGCCATATTTTTATGATTATAATCTCTTGTGAAAGATGTACCTGAAATATTTGCTAAAATAGAAAAATTGATACTTTATTACATATAGGTACAAGATAAGTTTTGGCAGAAATAATTCTGTTGCCCATTTATACCAGGCAGCACTTAGGAGCTTGACCTTCATAGCAACGGTGCGTTGCGCACTACTACCGTAAAATAAGGTTTGATTTGGGCAAGAAACATAGTGTAGAGATTCTGGTTTAACTAAAAACAGACTTTGTCTATTGTCTCATTCGTACAAAAACACATAATACAAATGGATAAAAATATTGAATTCAAGAAAAAAGTAGTAGAAGTAGCTACTCAAAAGAAGGCTGAATTGCTAGACACCATTATTAAAAGAGAAAAAGAAGAAATCGACCAAGCCTCTAAAATGTCTGAGGCAGGTAATGAAAACTGGAGAGAATCTAGAGAAGAAGAGGTCATTGAACGCGCTGATATGATCGCTCATCGTGCCGAAGATGTAGAAAAGGATTTACAAACCTTGAAAACAATCATAGTCGATACGCCACACGAGCAGGTTCAGTTTGGCTCGCTTGTCCTCACTAGTGATCAATACTGGCTAATTGGGGCTAGTCTACAGGCGTTTCAAGTAGACGACAACAAAGTTATAGGAGTAAGTATGGAGGCCCCTGTTTTTCAGCAGTTAAAAGGAAAGACAAAGGGCGATACTATCCAGCTAGGCGAGCAGACAGTTACTATTGATGGGGTGATCTAGATTGCAATCGTACATTGATAGAGCGCTTCAAACGTCTAAATTGCAAAGAGAGATAGACAAATAGTAAATAAGTAAGTCGTATCATCATAAAAAGTCGTTTGAAGCGTTGTCTTCTTTTACGTTCGCTAAAGCCGGTCTTGGTTTTTCAGAGGTAGCTGAGCGCTTGATGATAACCCAAGCAGCTTATTACAGAACAATCTACCTCTTAGTATCAGTATAAAACACCTCATTTTAGATTGCCTATCAATAAATAGGAGCTGTATCATTATAAGATTGTTTTCGAAATTCCGTTGGCGTAAGTCCTGTTATTTTCTTAAAGGCACGCGCAAAATGGCTTGGATCATCAAATCCTACCTCCATTCCTACTTGGATTACTTTCTGATTGGTAGTAAGTAATAAATCTTTCGCTTGGTTGATTTTTGATCTACTTATAAAGCGATAAGGTGTTTCGCCAGTGCTTTGCTTAAACAAACGGGTAAAGTAAAACGGGCTGTACCCAGTCAGCGCAGCCAACTCAGTAATCGTAATTGCAAAAGATCGACGCGCCTTTATGTAGGCTTCTATTTTACGCAACTTGAAGTTCGATAATCTCGCTTTGTCCTCTTGGTCAAGGTGGATTTGTAGCTCGTGGTAACGTTTTACTAAATAGCTCATTAGCGAGGTAGCCATACACTTCAGGTGCCTGGTATCAGCTTTCCTGCCCGCTTGAAGCTCTTTTGTGATGTGCCAAGCCATTGTACAGCTAAGGGTATCGGTGAGATAACCGATTTCCTTGAACACTACTTCTTCCTCTCGTTTTTCATACTCTCCGTAACTCCCACCATCAAAGCCTAGCAACAAAGCTTTCGTTGTGGAACTTGTAGGTAAATCCTGAAATTGAAAATAAGTATATTGCGCGCGCTGCTTTACGTCATTTTGGTGGGTAATCACCAAGTAGACAGTCTGATTCTGATGAGCTAGCTCTTTTATACACTTGTAAGTACCTTCTCGTAGCAGTGCTTCTTTTATATACATACTGGTTGTATTTGGTTTTGGCTCCTAAAGCCAAGATCAATACCAACCGAAGGATTTTCCCATCTTCTCTAATAAAAGCGCCCTGACAAGCCTCTGGCATCTCTCGCCTAGCTTCTTTAGCAGTGATTTATTTCTCATCACTCTCGAATATTCGGGTTTTCTCGAAAAACATTCCCCAATATTCAGTATTGATTGAGAATTCAGGTATATCATCAGAGAAATATTTTGTAAATTATCGGCTGTTCTTTCAATAGTTAAAACACCCCTTATCCATTAAGAAAAATGCGAGTGTATTATTTATATTCAGCTACCTGTCTTTTTTTCTACCTTTGTCTTTTCCAGCCAGCGTATACGCAACACGAGGCAGCAATAGAGGAACAACTGAAAATACGCTACAAAGATCTAAAAGAAGCCAAAAACGATGAAATACGGGCAAAAACTTATGTAAGAATTGCTAATAACTACATCAGCTACGGAAACCTAGACTCCGTCTACAAGTATGCGAACTTAGCGCAAAACTTTGCTGCAAAAAAAGGATTGAAAGCTATTGAAGCTTCTGCCAAATCTTCTTTGGCTTATTACCATCACCTTATTGGCGACGACGAAAAAGCATTGTCTATCCTCCACGCAATTGTCGAAGATACTACCACCCGTACCACCGCCTCTTTATCTAGTTTTCATCAGCGTATCTCTAACATTTATCACCATAGAGGCGACTACGCATTGGCTATCAGGTACGCTAAAAGAGCATTTTCTGATGAAATGAATCCTTATCAGCGCATTCTTACTACCTATTCCATAGGCTATGCTTACATGTATTTAGACAAAGTGGATAGTGCACAATTCTATCTCAATAAGGCTTATCGACTTGCCATAGGGGAAGATAATAAAATGATGATTGCCCAAACCAACCGCACCTTTGGCACTTTATACAAAAGAAATGGCGACTTAGACAAAGCCGAGCGTTACTACAAGCAGTCGTTAGCCCAGTACGATGCTATTGGCAACCAGCCTGAACTGATCTTTAACCTCTATTATCTCATTGAGGTACTCTTGGAGAAGGGTGAAAAAATAGCGCGTATTTTACCCTATGTACAAAGAAGTAAAGCGCTGGCACTCGAACTTGGCTCCATTAATACTGTTATGCAATACTATGAAATACAAGCCAAAATAGACTCACTTCAGGGTAATTACCAGCAAGCCTTAGTAAACTACAAGCGCTACACCACCTTAAAAGACAGTGTATTTAATATCAATAAAGATAGAAATTTACAACTGGCCGAAAAGCGCTTTCAGACCAGAGAAAAAGAGCAAAGAATTGCTTCTCTCGAACAGGAAGCTACCATACAACAACTCAAAAGTGAGCGAAACCAGTTAGCACTAATTTTCAGCTTTCTAGGAATTGCCGTTTTTGCTGCCCTCAGCTACGTTTATTATAAGAAGAATAGCGCTAAAAAGCGTTTTAACGAAGCCATTAGTGAGAAAAACCAGCAGTTGGAGATTACCTTGGCGCAAAAAGGCACCCTTATGAGGGAAATTCATCACCGTACCAAAAACAACCTCTACCTAGTTGAAAGCTTACTCAAAAAACAAATGCGGCAAATCGACGACGAAAAGGCAAGAAAGGCTTTTAAAGAGAGTCAAAGCCATATAGAGGCGATCAGTATTATACACAAGCAACTTTATACTACTGGAGGAGAGTCGCTCAAGGTAGCCTTGAAAGAACTATTACAGGCGCTTATCCATTACTTTTCTGATATTATTCACGACAGTGGGCAAAAAATTACTTTGCAAGAAAACCTTGAGGAGGTTACGGTCGATGTCAACGAAGCCGTCCCTATTGCACTTATTGTAAACGAGCTTTTAACCAACGCCATTCAGCATGCTTTTCCTACCCAAACTGACGAAGGTAGCATTTGTATCAACCTCACCCAGCAAGCCTCTCAACTGTTACTCGATATCTACGATAACGGGATTGGGTTAGATACACAAGAAAGCTCTGGGTTGAAATTAGTGGATGGGTTATTGCGCCAAGTGGGGGGTAGTCTCCATACTACCGTGGACAACGGTACGCGCTTTCAGCTAACCATACCTTTAAGTGCTGAGATAGTACCCCTAACCTAAGCAATGATGATAGACGCAGAAGCCTACTTATCTAAAATTCTAATCGTTGAGAACGAGTTTGTACAAGCAGAAGCCTTAGAAGAACTTCTCCAAGAAATTGGGTTCACAAAAATCTTTATTGCCTTAAAACCAGCAGAAGCGTTGGTACTTGTACAACAGCAATCCATAGACCTTATTTTAATGGATATTGATTTGGGAGAAGAGGATTTTACTGGTACACAACTAGCGAAAGTCATCAGGAACAAATTTGGGATTCCCTCTATTTTCGTTTCCTCTTACGACACCCCCGAGTTTGTAGAAGAGGCAAAGATAGCTGATCCATATGGTTACGTGCTGAAACCTGTTAGAAAACGAGCATTAAAACTCACGCTGGCACTAGCCACCTATCGACTTAAATACGATAAAACGACCCTTCTCTTGGCTCAGTTAAAAGCTAAAACACGCTTCAACGCCGCGCTGTTAGAGGTGAGTCGAACCATTACTACTTTTCAAGCGCACCCCGATTTACTCTTCAATGTCTTTAAAAAGATACAAGAAATTTTCCCCTTTGATAACGCCTATCTCTACCTCATCAATGGCTCACAGCATCGAAAGCTATCGCCCTTACGTGAGAAAGTTACTGTTGGCGCACATCTCTGCTCGGGCGATGGTCCTTACGAGAACCAAGACACGCTCGTGCAGCAAGTGCTGCGTAAACCTTATGCACAGGTGGAAGAAGTAGGCAAACCTACGCTACAACAACGTATGTATGCGCCCCTTAAAGAGGGCACGCATTTGATGGGTGTCATTAGCTTGGAGACGCAACAGCAGGATTTTTTTCAGGAAAATGACTTGTCATTGTTTCAGGCCCTCGTCGATCAGGTGGCCATAGCCATCAGCAATGCCATCGCTAGTAGAGAGGTGCAGCAACGCAGCTTAGAGCAAGCGGTACAATTGGCATTAATTCAAGCTTTACAGGTAAAAACAGCCTGGAAAGATCGTCAAGAGAGTTTTGCCAAAAGCTTACAGCAAATCATTCCCGCCGACTTGATTGGTTTTTACTGTGAGGCAACACAAATCAACGATTCTTTATGGGTATTTCAACGTGTTGGTACAGAAGAGTACCGTCAATTTTCACTTGATGACTTCCTATCTATGGCACAAGTGAGTAAAGAAGCATTCAAGGCGCTTCTTACAGCCAAAGCTGCCTCCTCAACGGAAAACGAGCCTAAGGGGCTTCAAAAAAGGCTCTTCAACGCACTAGGTATGAACAGCATCAATGTATTAAAAATGGCGGTAGCTGCTACTGAATTTTACGTTTACTTCTTGAGTAAAGAAACACAGGCTTTTTCTTCAACTCAGGCGGAGCGTTTCAAAAGAATGGCTCCTACCCTTACCTTGGCATTAGAAAAATCATTTAGCGATGATGCCACACGCGTTCAGAATCATCAGTTAAAGCAAGAGAAGGCTTACTTGATGGAGGAAGTGAAAGCGCTATACAACTTTGAAGAAATGATTGGTGACAGCCCTGCGATGCAACGCGTTTTTGAAAAAATAAAAATCGTTATGGACACTGACACTACTGTTCTCATTTTAGGGGAAACGGGTACTGGCAAAGAGCTGGTCGCACGCGCTTTACACAACGCCTCCGTTAGAAAAGAACAGCCCTTTGTAAAAGTGAACTGTGCCGCTTTACCGAGAGAGTTGATTGAGTCGGAGCTTTTTGGACACGAGAAAGGTGCTTTTACGGGTGCACTTACCCAGCGAATCGGAAAGTTTGAGTTCGCGCACAAGGGCACACTTTTTTTGGATGAAATTGGGGAGCTACCCTTGGCACTGCAAACCAAACTCCTTCGTGTGATTCAAGAAAAAACCTTTGAGCGATTGGGAGGGAACACCACCATCCGTACCAATGTACGCATTGTAGCCGCGACCAACCGCGACTTGAATAAGGAAGTAATGGAAAATAGCTTTCGCGCTGATCTTTACTTCAGGCTGAGTGTATTTCCTATCGAATTACCACCCCTGCGTAGCAGAGGAGAAGATATTATACACCTTGCTAATTTCTTTCTTGAAAAGTACACCAAAAAAATTGGTAAAGAGATTCATACATTAGATCAAGCTACCCAACAAAACTTGTATCACTACCCTTGGCCAGGCAATGTAAGAGAGCTAGCGCACGTGATAGAAAGAGCTGTATTATTGGCACAAGAAGGTGTACTTACACTCCATTTAGAAAAGCCTCTTCAAAAAGTAGGACAGGAAGCAGCAACGTTTCAACCTAAAACGATGAGAGAAGCTGAGGCAGAGCTTATTTATAATACCCTTCAATACTGTAAAGGAAAAATAAGTGGCAAGGGAGGTGCCGCAGCGCTATTAGGAGTGCCCCCTTCTACCCTAGAATACCGAATGAAAAGGGCAGGTATCACCAAAGAAATGGTAATCGACAAGCGTGACTACTAACAAAATTTCTAGGCTTAGTAAATTTCCTTTATCAATAAGAAATCACTTTTCAAACACTACCTCTTGAATGAGGAAGTCAGAGGTATTGGGTGTTTTTTCGTCGAATATTTCGTTGAGTTTAGCATTGAGAATATAGTTTTTTCCCTCTACTTGTACACCTGTAGTGGGAAATGACATCACCGCCTGTTTTGTCGCTACTACTTCACCTGACTGCCAACTATCTTGGCTTTCCACCTTGTAAAGTTTCCCGCTCTCGTTGGCAATAACCACCAGCGTTTTATCATCATTGAGTACCAGACCATCGCCCCCTACCATTTTTGCTACTTTTACTTGGGTAATATTAGCAGGCTTTTTTAGGTCTATTTTAAATAAGTCACCTGAGTTCATCTTCATCGCTAGTATAAAACCTGCGGGATGATAAGTAATGCCATTGAGGTTAAACCCCTCTCCTTCCCATAGTGGAGAAGTAGCCCAAGTAGTTGTCTTGCCTTGCGGTGTAACTTTATAAATTACTGGCGTAAAACTATTCGTCACGTACAGGTTTCCTTCTGTATCTATGGTAAGATCGTTAGCGAAGTGGCTCGACTCTGGATGCAACTTGGCTAAATCTACCGTAAACTTCTTACTGCCCGTACTGAGCGAAAAAGCAATCACTTTAGCTACTTTCCGTTGTGTGTTGGCGCTCGTTTTCACAGCAGTACCAGGATCTGACACGCAAGCGTACAAGACCTCTCTTTGCTCATCGAGTAATAAGCCCACTGAGCTAATTAATTCAGGATCATCTGCAAAAACGGTGTAATTTCCCTTTTTATCTACTTTACCGATCTTACCATAGTGCATAGAACTGACGAAGAAAGTTTGGAGTTGCTTACTGTAAGCGATCCCTTCTGGATACAACTCGTTTTCAGTAAATGCGATGCTTTGTGCGCAGGCTAAACTGCTGCTGTAGAGCCATAAAGCTAGGAAAAATATATTTTTCATGAAAGAAGGAGATTTTAGTATGTGTGTTTTATAAAGTTATTGGGACTATTTGTCCTTAACTGAAAATGAAAGAAAGCTTGCGTAAATTTTGGTCATTTTTTTAAGAAACGAAACGTAGCTAACCGAAACGAAGTGTAGCTCAACGTAGTTAAAATAGAGAAAGCTTAAACACTTTCTACAATAAGAGACGTATTCTATTGCCTTTTCCCTTCTTATTTATTTCTAATTTCTTTTGAAGTGCTAAATTTTCATTTCTTCGCCATACGCTGAGCGTCTTCTTCAGTGTAGTAGTCGGGTGGAAAGCCATTTACTTGCCGCCATACTTCATACCATACCGGCACATCATTCAAGAGGGCTAATCCGTTAGCGCCCCCACCTACCCGAAGGGCTTCTGGCCAGTCTCTTTCTTTACCCGCAGGTGCTACCAGCACGCGGTACTTCCCATTTCCATTAATAAAGCGGTCGATGGCAACAACCTTTCCGCTAAACGTACCAAAATTAATAATGGGCCATCCTGAAAAAATAATAGAAGGCCATCCGTCAAAAATGATTCTGATGGGTGCGCCTACGTGTACGAGTGGTAAGTCGCGAGGGGTTACGTACATTTCCATAGCCAATTGGGCATCGTATGGCATAATAGTTACCAGTGGATCACCCGCTTTGATGTTTTCTCCTACACCAGTGGCAATTGCCTGGGTGATGTAGCCTTTCTGTGGAGCCGTTACGTAATAGTACCCTGCGCGTATCTGATAGTTGGTAAGCTGGTTCTCTAATTTAGCAATATCAACACGGGTTTCCTGCAAATCAGACTTTGCTGTAAACTGCTCCGAACGGGCTTTTTGGAGCTTATCTGTATATTCATTAAAGATGGCATTCAACTCTATGCGTGCATTGAGTAAAGCATTTCGACTACTCAGCAATACACTTTCTTCACTAATTTTCTTGGCCAAAGCTGTTTGGTACTGGCCTCTTCTGGTCTCTAGCTCCGTTAGCGATTTTAACCCTTGTCGGAATAAGCTGTTTTGTCTTACAAATTGTGTATCGGCGATGGTAAAACTCACCGTGGCTGCCTCATAATCGATGCTATCGGCCTGTATCTTTAATTGGGCTTGCCTTAGGTAGTTATTGGCTTGTTCTAGTTTGAGCTGTCTGCTTTGGGCAATCGCCTCGATTTGTCCTTCTAACGCCTGAATTTTATCCTGATAAAACGCCACTGACCTTACTTTGTTATCGAGCTGTGCCTTTGTTCTTTCGATTAGTAATGGGTCAAAATAGGTATCTTTCACTTCGCTGATAAACAAGATGGTATCTCCTTTCTCTACCTCTTGGCCTTCTCTGATGTACCATCGCTCAATGCGCCCATCAATGAGGGCGTTCAAGTCTTGGGGCCTTTGCTGTGGGTAGAGGGCGGTAACGCTCCCTTCTGAGCGTATGTTTTGCGTCCAAGGTAAAAAAGCGACCAGCAGCGCGATGAAAAATAAAGCTATTAACAGCCTTGCGAGTAATTTACCAGATGATTTCTTGTGAAATAGTTGAAAAGCTTTGTATTGCTCTTCTTTGATCTGACCTGTTATGTCATGGGGGCTAATGTTAAGCATCTTGAAAACGACATTTTTCTTTAAACCATTGATTTTTTACTGCTTCTTGGGCAGTCATATCGTGTATAATTTTTCCTTCTTCCATCCCGATGGCTCTGTCACAGCGCTTCACGATAGAAAGATCATTGCTGACTATAAGTAGGGTAACCTCTTCTTTGGCCACCAACTTCTTTACAAACCTGAGTTTTTCTAAATGAGAGAGCCTTCCGTGGACGTCTTCCCACAGCAGTAACTTCTTATTACCCAGCAATCCGCGTGACCATAAGATCTGTTGTTCAGCGCGCTTAGGAAGCCTTTTATCTCCAGGAACGAGCATTTTTCGATAACCCAACTGATTCGTATCGAGGTAAGCTTGTAAGCCTGTTTCTTTTACTACTTCTCTGATCTCTTCAAAAGTAGCTTTCCAGTCGCCAATACGGATGTTGTCTTCGAGTGTCCCCGCAAAAATACTTTGTGTAGCCATGCAGTCGCCCATCTCTTTTCTTAGCAAGGCAATATCTAGGTCTTTGAGCGGTAAATCATTCAGGAGGATATTTCCTTCGTAGGTGTCATACCATCCTGCAATCAATTGAAGCAGCATCGTCTTTCCTGCATCAGCAGGGCCCGCAATGGCCACTTTCTCTCCTGCTTGAATATCAAGATTGAGCGCTTGTAGAAAGTAATGGTCTTCTTGTTTAAGGGAGGTATCTTTCAATTTAATAGCAATTCCTTTGGTCGGGTCAATAGATTTATCTCCACAAAGAAAGCCTTCTAGCGGTATGTCAGTGACAGCCGCTAGCTTTTCTACCCCAATGAGTACGTCGTAGATCGTCTCGATGGTAGATATGAGCTTTTCTACTGCGCCGATAAGGAGAATAATAACAATCTCAGCCGCTACAAACTGGCCAATATTCATCTCTTGTTCGAACACCAAATAGGCGCCAATCACCAGTAGCCCAGCAGAGATAAGTGTCTTGAAAGCAATGGCCAGCGAAAACTGCCCTACAATAATTCTAAAGTGTGCTTGACGTGCCTTGAGGTAAGCCGTAGTAAAGTAATCATTTTGTTTGAGTGGAAAGTCAATGTCAGGATGCATCTTGAACGTCTCTACATTGCGTGCTAACTCTTCCAGCCAAGCAGCCGTCTCGTATTTGTGATGTGATTCCTTTAAGCTGATTTGTATTCCTCTAGGTCCCGTGTAGGCTACCACTAAGAAGATCATTAATAACAGTATGACCGAAAAGATGATAAAAAAGGGATGATAGAAAGAGAGGAGGAGCAACCCAAAAATGATCTGAATAGCGCCAGTAGAAAAATCAATTAGTACTTTTCCCAATCCCTTTTGTACAGTCAGGGTGTCGAAGAAGCGGTTGATCAGCTCTGGCAGATAGTTGCCTCTAAGGTGATCTAACTTAAAGCGTGGAATTCTATAAGCAAACTCAAAGGAAGTTTTGCTGTAAATCTTTTCTTGTAGCAGCTCTGTGACGATCAGTTGGCGTACCTGTAAAACCCCTGAAATAGCTACCCCTGCAATGACTAATACTACTAATAGTATCCAAGAGGAACTTACCGCCCCGCCTACAATCAAATTGATGATGGCTTGAATCCCCAAGGGTAAGGTAAGACTTACAAGACCTGCAAAAATACCGTAGATATAGATGATTACTACCAACTCTTTCTCCGGAAGTAGTAACTTTATGAATCGTTTAAGCGGTGATATATTACTGCTAGTAGCCATCTAGTTTTTTTGGTAAGGTATCAACCAGTCATTCATTTTTCTTGTACCATCCTGAATAAGTAGCACGATCTTGCTTTCCTTTTGATCTTTTAGTACCAACTAACCCTAATCCCTTCTATCAATCCACTTAATACTTATCTCCTTTATCTTGTACTCTCTAGACAACAGTAGTCTTACAAAAAATCAGTTTTGTTCCACGACCGCAAGAATGTAAAAGCAAGCGCCTTCTCTTTCGACTACTTTTATTTCACGTATTTATTCACTTTTAAATAATTTGTAAAAATGGTTACTATTGAAGAAAAACTCACGCTTATGGAGTTAATTGCTGGCTATTGCCTCGCTTCTGACAACAAAGATGTACAAGCGCACATCGCCTACTATGCTGAGGAAGGTTACATTACAGGCGGTATGACTACCAGCCCTAAGAAGGATGCTATGGCAGAAGAGCTAGCCGAGATCTTTGCGATGGAAGGTACACTCAAGAGGCACCTTGCTATGAATCACCAATTCAAAAAAGTGGGAAATGAGATTCATGTAGATTATCTACTACTTGTAGTAGAGGGAGAGCAACTACCTGAGGTGATTGCCACTGCTATGACACACGATGAATTCATCCAAGAAAAGGGCACTTGGAAGATCAAACTCCATCGCAACGTGATCGACCCAGCTATGTTCAACCTTATGAAAAAATGGGAAGAGGAAGGGAAAGCCGCCTTAGACTTTAATGAAGGCTAATATTCCTAAATTTCTTAAAGCCCTATTCGGGTGGTTTGAGCCAACCATCTGGATAGGGCTTTTAGGTACTTTTTAATGAATAGTTTTAAACGATTTCTTCTTACGGCTGTAGTCTTATCCCAAAAGTAAGTACTTGTATATCTGGGACATTGCCCTCTTCAAAAAGAGGGGTCACATCATACTTAACAAATAAGTTCACCTGTTTATAGCCTACGAGCGCTTGTAATCCGACTCTAAAAGGATTTAACTCGAAATCACTAAAGCTTTTGTTTTTCCGCGTAATTCCCTCTTCATCTTCAAATCTGATTTTAGAGTAACTACTTACTACATAGCTCGCATAACCTCCCAACCCTACCTGCCAAGTAGATTCATTGTCTTTCCTAAACTGGTAATGAGCCATCAATGGCACGCCTATCTGCACACTAGTAAGCTTATTACGACTCAGCTCAAAGCCATTCTCAACGAAAGCATTGCCTTCATCAGTAGCCACTAGGTACTCGTCAGCATCAAAGCGGAAATTATTCCAAGTGCCTTCTATGCCTATCTGTATCGCCCACCAACTTTCTTCTCCGCCTACGCGAAAGCGTTCGTGAAAACCGACCCCTACGTAGCGTGCACTAATCGTACGCAGCGTATAAGCATCGGGGACATCTCCTGTGAAAGTATTCAATCCTATTTCAAAGCAAGGTACTGCCTTACGAAGCGGCGGTGGGTCTACTTCTCCGTTGTAGATCACATAAAAACGTTCTCCGTTTTTCTTTTTCTTCCAAATGGTATCGTTGGGAACTAAACCATTGGCGTATGATGTAGAGAGGTAAAGGAATAAAAAAATACTTATTAAAAATTGTCGCATCATAGCAAAAGCTGGTTATATGAGCCGGTATTCTTTCCTAATTAGAGAGATTCTCACTCACTCATCTAATGATCAAAATGAAGGTTAAATTTGTGTAAAAAATACATAGAAAGCAATTTCTTATGGCAGAACAACCCTACCCTTTTCTTTTTCTTAACCATGGCATCATCCAAGAGATTGACCAGCTTGAAACCGCCGAAGAAATGTATATTTGGTTTCAGCGGCCAGTTAATCCTGAACAACGCCAAGCCATAGAAGAGGGATGCCCTGCGCCTGTAGCAGGCTTTTTTAGATGGGCAGAAGAGTTTGTACATTTTGGCAGCGTAGACGATAGCTACGACTGGGGGATTTACTATGAATACACCTCGCCAGAAGAGGTAGGTATTTTAGAAGATTTCGAACAGGTAGGAAATGAAAAACAAAGAGCTATACAATTAAAGGCGCTACTGGCCTTTTCAGAGCATTTATCGCGTTGGATCAATGCAGTACATCAGCTTATTCCAGTAGCTTTTTTTATCGGCCCTGGACAAGTAACCCACTCCAAGTGGAACGACTGGAGCTATGAGCAGGTCGCCACGCAGGCATTGCCAGTGGTAGAGCGTTACCTAACAAAGCATCCTGAATTCGCCACGATTATCCACGAGGAAGTAACGCTTGGTGCTGGAGAGGAAACAGAGATTATTATTGTAGATGTGGAGCGAGAAGAGGATAATGCTGATGAAGACCAAGAAGATTTTGAACGGTATTTTGATTACCTAGAAGAAGAGGGCTATGGCTACCTAGGTGGCTATACGGGCTCTAAAGAGATGAGAAATAAGGAGATTGCTACCATTCTTCCTTTTATACTCAGCGAACTGCTAGAAGCTTGTATTTATACCTACCGACCTAAGAATGACCGCGCGCGCGCACGCATTCTCACACTTATAGAAGTGCTATTCGACTTAGACAATATTCACGAGGCGGTTCATAGCCTTTCTTACGAGCGAACCCTGATCGATGCCAATGCACAATATATTAAAACGCTGCTTTCTGGCTTAAGAACGCACAAAAAGCAGCAATGGCTAGCGCAGCTTAAGCCTTACACACAACTGGCCTATTATGCTAGTTACGCAGCCAACGAGGGTGCTTCCCACGATCTACTTCGCTATGAGCAGCCTTTGGTAAAACTACAAGAATACCTAGAACGCATTCCGCGCAATCGCAACGGGGCGATTCCGAGTTTACTTACCAACCTTGCTTACCACTTGGTAAAAGTAGCACCGATGTACGCAGAAAAGGAAAAGAACATGCATCAAGCGTTGCTAGCTGGTCAGATAATGTCGTTGGCTTTTGCGGCAAGTAAAGAGGGAGGTACCTCTCTTGCCGAAGAAGATTACACACAGGCGGCAAGCTTTTACGAAATAGCGGGTGACTATACTCACATGCTTGAAGTGAGCCTCTCGGGCTATCAAATCCACTCGTACAGCCCAGCCATTGTAGCTAATATCATTTATGCAGCCTATCAAATAGGCGATGAGGCATTGGCCCAAGCTTATAGTCAGCGTTCAGAAGAGCTGTCTATACAAGATGAACGCCTTTTACTCAACCAAACTTTCGTGCTTATCACCAATGCACAATACGCCAAAGCGATTCGCTTTATAGAAGCTTACGAACAGGAAGATCATTTGCTAAGTCCGGCACTTTACATTCATTTACTACAAGCATTGGTATTTGAGCGTGCCAAGGCAAAGCAGCACATTGAAAAGTTACTTGAAGTGTATCGACAGCCTACTGCTGGTAAAATGTATACCACGAATGCTACCTTGACTAATAAATTCGTTTACCTACTTAATGAAGAAAAGCGACATTCAGCCGCTTGGGAAGTCCTAGAGATTTTTAGAAATGCGCAAGGCTACATGGAAGCAAGTCTTTACTGTGCTGCTTTGTATACTACTCTTTGTTTAGAAAATATTTCACTACTTTCCCTCCTTCTCAAAGAAGTAGTGGGTATTTTTGAGAAAAGCCCGCAGTTTTTTGATGCCGAGCTGGCTACTTATCATAACATAGCCGCCGCCTATGCATTTTTAGGCGATACAAGAAAGGCTATCAAATTTGTAAGGCTTGCCAAACAAAAAGGGTATCCTTCTTTTGCCCATATGTATAATGATGCTGCTTTGGCCAGCTTACGAGGGAAAATCAGTTTTGAAAAGCTATTTGTGGACGCCTAGTCGCTTTTATCTAGCTAACTAACTAACTAGAACCAGTCGTTTAGATTTAACTGACTTTCTAGACGTTTCTCCAATGCTGTATCCTTTTCTAACTGAGGAAAAAAGTCAAGTCCTGTTTGGGCTTCTACTTGGTCGATGCTAACCGCAAAATCTTGTAATAGTTTATCGTTGTCTATTCCCTCATTAGGCATGATGAAGGCGATTCCTTTTAGCGTAGGTTCCTTCATATCGAGTACTACCTTAAAAAATGCCGTGGGTACAGAGATGCTATTTTGTGTTCCTATCTTTTTATTTTTATCTGCAAAAATAGGCACTGTGATAATATATAGCTGCTCATCGAAACGCACCCAATACCTGATTTGCTCCTCTAGTTCACGCCATTTACCTCTGTTAAGAGCAGGGCGCTGTGGACTCATGTTACTCATAAAGAAAGACTCCGACATTGTTTTACGACTGTAAGAGAAGTCGGCTGCAGGTGCGAGGTGCCCCCTGTCGTAACCAGAGCGAGAGTAGTCAGAGCGTACTGCTGAACCCGTTCTTACGGCAGGATCAGGTCGAAAGTCATCTTGTCTTTCTGCTCTTTTGGTAAGATTTTGCTTTTCGAGGGTATGCGCTACCCAGCGGGCTTGTTCGTGCGCTTCATCATAAACCAGTGTGTAAGCAGTATGACGCACTACTTGGTCGTAATTACCAATAGCGGGTAAGCCGAAATCCTCCGTAGTATTGAGGTTGGTTGTACCTCCATCTTCATTTGTATCGAAAGAGCCGTTACCATTGCCTTGGGTTTGTTTTCGTTTCAGGTCAATAAGCAAGTTCGTAAGCTCGCTATCGGGTCCTAGCGTTTTATGGAGTAGTTGGTAAAAAGACTGCTCTGGTAAGAATATAAAAGCGACTACTCCTACGACAATGGCTAATACCATAAAAGTGAGGGAACGTTTTTGGAAGCGTTGCCACTGTCGCTGTAGACTTGTTTTACGACGCCTTCTTTTTCTAGCCATAGTAGTACAGCGTTAGCACGTTAATTGAGGTGATTTGTTACTTAACAGGTAGTAAACTTACTAGATTTTTTCCTTTTTTTAAAGCGAGTGATTTACTCCCAAAAGTAAGTTATTCAGCGTAAAGTTTTACTATTTTTTTAAAAATTTCTCCGTTCTACCATCTAGATTTAGGTAATAAATACCACGTTTTAGATCGGAGGCATTGACTTGCTTAGCGGTACCTTTTTTTAGGAGTTTTCCATTAGCATCTAAAATCTCATAGGCTACTACCGCCGTGAAATAAATCTTAGTATTTACATTTTTGGGATAAAACTTAATCTCTACGTTGTTGGCCCTGTAGATAATAGCTTGTGTATAATAGATTTTTCCATTACGCTCTCCGTACTTTACCCGATATTTATTTAAACCAGCGGTATGTTTTGCTTGTATGGCGTAAGCGCCCGCTTGAGCGCCTATCACTGTTTTAATATTCCTCCAGTTATTATTGACAAACTTTTCTACATAGTAAGCGCTACTAGCTGACTCACCTTTGGCATGCCAAACAATCCGATCAGCTTCTACCTTGAACTGTGTAAACTGGAAGGCAGCGCTTGGTTGAATGGCTCTTGCATTGATGACCTTCGGCTTACAACCTGCCACATATAAAATCTTGATGGTGACGCCTTGGTTGAGTTTTAGGTAGGATAAGTCAATCTCAAACGAACTCGACTTAGGACTAGAAAGGACTTTTCGGTTATTGACAAATACTTCTTTTGTACAAAAGGATGACTTATTAGCAGCAAGAGGATTTTGGACGTACAAGTTTTTACCTTGGTAAACACCCTTCAGGATGATCTCCTGTGCTTGTACCTTCCATGCCAATAGTGTCAATATTAAAACTGATGTAAGTTTTACTTTCATAAATTCATATGCCGAAGCCTACTATCTCTCAGTTATTTTCTGTAAAAATACACTACAGAAGTCACAGTGACGATTTTCTTATCAATTGTCAAAAATCTTGCCTATTCACAAAGCTTATAAATATTTAAAAAAATTACAAGCTTTGTAAATCTTATTTGTAAGATTTAGAGTAGAAATGTATCACTCGAATCGTAAAGATTCAATAGGGTCTAGCTTTGAGGCTTTGTAGGAGGGATAAAACCCTGATAGAATGCCTACTACCACACAAATAGTAAGCCCTACAACCATCCAAAGCCACGGTACTACAAAGCTTCCCACCCCAATAAGTACAGCCACTAGGTTACCTATCAAGATGCCCAGAATAATGCCAAGTATCCCCCCTAGCTGACAAATAACAATCGCCTCTATTAGGAACTGTTGTTGTATTCTACGCGGGGTAGCACCCAGCGCCTTTCTAACCCCAATTTCTCTTGTTCGTTCTGTTACAGATACTAGCATGATATTCATAAGGCCTATCGAAGCCCCAATAATCGTGATAAAACCGATCAGCCCACCGCCTAGTTTTAGGTAGCCTGTTATTTCTCCAAAGCGATCCGCCAAAGTTTCACTTTTCTTAATTTCAAAAGAGTTGTCTCGCCCTGCTTCATCTCCTCTAATAAGTCTTAAAATACCAGTTGCTTCCTCCATTGTAGGGGTAAAAGCGGCTGGATTACGCACTTTTACCTGAATATCAAAAGTAGCCCCCTCTTCACTGATCAATAAACGGGCTTGTTCTAAAGGAATAATCACAATTCGGTCTGCACCACCGCCACCCATATTGCTTCCCTTTTCCTCTAGTACGCCAATTACCTTATACTTTCTTCCCAACAAGGTAATCGCCAAGTTGAGGGGATCGCGATTTTCGAAGAGCACTTCAGCAATTTCTTTTCCGATCATGGCTACATTAGCACCATTCTCAAGCTCAAAGCTAGAGAAGTTTCTCCCATTTTTGAGGGTGTATCCTTCCTTGGCCAAATAGTTTTCATCTCCTCCTACTACCTCTGTATTAGGATTTGTTTTCTCTGACATAAATTTGGCTTCTGCTGCACCCGTTACCGAGGTAGAGATCGATACAGTTCCTGTAAAAGAGAGTTGTTCTTTAAAACGACTGGCTTCTTGATAGGTGATGGGTGGATACAGTTTTTCGTCTCTACTGCCGCGTCTTCTACCAAAACTTTTCCCTTTCTGCACAATGTCGAAAGAATTGGCTCCTAAGTCAGCAAAACTATTGTCAATAGAGGCTTGTATACTATCTATTGCTGTTAAAATCCCTACCAGAGCGGTAATACCCGTAGCAATAATCGCTGCAGTAATAACCGTTCGTAGGAGGTTCTCTCTGATGGAGCCAAAAGCAACTCTAATGTTTTCTGAAAAGTTCATCTTCTAAATTAAGATAATTTTAGTAAATTTAGGAAAGCACGCAAGAAATTTCTTGCGTATTGTGAGTCGATTCGGCCATTCATTTTGTTATAACTATCAAATCTTCTTATAACACATAGCTATGAAAAAATTTGGATATATTTTGTTCTTCTTGTTATTGCATCAAAGCTTACAAGCAGCTCATATTTTACTTCCTATGGACGAAAGCCAGCGGAATCACCTTAAAGCCTATGGTATTGCCTACTGGGTACTTTCACAAGGAGGTGAGGTAGATTGGTTGCTTAACTACAAGGGAGGGAGCTTTGCCTTTGAGCATACCCAAGCTTTTGAAAGCGAGTTGGTGATTCGCGGGGTAAGTTACTCGGTGATTTCAGGTGCGCAGTACAACCAGGTATTGAGCGAAATTAACAATCCGAATGCCAATATGGATATTATGAAGCTGGAAAAAACGCCTAAAATAGCGGTTTATTCGCCCAAAACAAAACAGCCTTGGGACGACGCCGTAACATTGGTACTTACTTATGCTGAAATTCCTTATGATGTAGTCTTTGATGAGGAGGTACTCCAAGATCAATTGGCGAAGTACGATTGGCTACACCTACACCACGAGGACTTTACTGGGCAGTATGGAAAGTTTTTTAGTGTATATAAAAACCAACCTTGGTACATACAAGAAAAGCGAGAGAATGAGGAAGTGGCTAGAAAGTATGGTTACAAGAAGGTCTCTCAGCTCAAGCTGGCAGTTGTGAAGAAGATAAGAACATTTGTAACAGGCGGCGGCTTTATGTTTGCGATGTGTTCTGCTACCGACACCTACGATATTGCGCTCTCTGCTGACGGCGTGGATATTTGTGAGTCGATGTACGATGGTGATCCTGCAGACAGAAGTGCACAAGGTAAGCTTGATTACACCAATACTTTTGCCTTCAAGGATTTCAAGCTCAAAATGAATCCTTACGAATACGAGTATTCTAATATTGACAATCAGATGAGCGAAAGAAACGGGCTGTACGAGCAAAACGACTTTTTTCAGCTCTTTAAATTTTCGGCAAAATGGGATCCTATTCCTACGATGCTCACCCAAAATCACGTGCATATTATTAAGGGTTTTATGGGGCAAACTACGGCTTTCAAAAAACGCCTGATAAAATCAGAGGTATTGATTATGGGTGAAACAAAACAAGCGAACGAAGCCCGGTATATACACGGTACTTTTGGCGAAGGTACTTGGACTTTCTATGGGGGGCACGATCCAGAGGACTACCAACATTTCGTAAACGAAAAGCCTACTGATCTGAACCTGCATCCTAATTCACCAGGCTACCGCTTGATTCTCAATAATGTTCTCTTCCCAGCAGCGAAGAAGAAGAAGCGAAAGACATAGAAAAGACACAAGAAAATATTTTTCACTCACCAAACCTCATTGGATAGTATATACAGGTATCAAACTTAGATAAATATATTCAGTGAGGTTTAGTATACTTGTATTTTTGGCTTTAGTAAGTTTTCTTAGTTGCAAACCTACCAACACTCACTCCTCTCCCGAAAATAATAGTAAAGTAGAAAACACGGGAAAAATACTCTTTCTAAGTTTTAAAATAGAAAAGCAAGCTGAAGGGAAAAGTAAGGTTGTCTTGTTGGATGTTTTCTCAGCCCCAGGTGCTTTTAAAGAGAGAGCACATTCAATAACATCAAAGGATACTATTGTTGTCGCGTTTTTGGATAAGCAGCAGCAACCTATCAAAACAGTACTAGTAGAAAATCCTTTGACTACATCATTCGAGGATTTTTCTCCTGATGGTACCATTACCCGTCAACAAGCCAACTTAAAAGAAGCAGAATTTATCGTAAGAGCCAACCTGACCGAGGGAGCTACTTATGTAAAAATAAACCACTCTAATCGTACTGACTTAATTAAACTTCCGTGAAACAATTTTTACTTTCCTTTCTTCTGCTCGCTTCTATGTGTACCGCTCAGGGACAGACCTTTGACATAGATACGCTCTTGTATAATGGCTCAATCAACAACAGAATCAATTATGTTATTCTTGGAGATGGTTACCTACAGTCGCAACTGCCTAGCTTTGTACAAGATGCCCAAAAGCTGACGGATGATTTATTTAAGAAAAGACCCTACCAAGAGTACAAGAACTATTTTAATATATTTTGTATCTCTGTACCCTCTAATGAAGAAGGCGCCGCAGACGACCCTCAAGATTTAATCGACAATTACTTTGGGAGTACTTTCAACTATAATGGGATCAGAAGGCTGCTTTACCCTATGAGAACAAGTCGTATCATCCAAGTACTGTCAAATCATTTTCCTGCCTATGATCAAGTGATTCTGCTTGTCAACGATGCGGAGTACGGAGGAGCTGGCGGTTGGCTGGCCACTGCCTCTACGCACGAACAGTCTAACAAGATTGCGATTCATGAGCTAGGACACTCCTTTGCAGGCTTGGCAGACGAGTACTGGGCAGGACCGCAGTTTGCCAGAGAGACGCACAATATGACACAAGAGACCTCGCCACAGGAAGTAAGATGGAAAAACTGGATGGGCGATGCAGGCATCGGTATTATAGCCCATTCGGATGATCCGAGTTGGAAAAAACCGCATAACAATTGCAAGATGCGTTCACTTGGGAAATCGTTTTGTGCGGTTTGTAGAGAGCGATTCATCAGGGTTTTTCATCAGTCGGTTAATATCATTGACCAATATTCCCCTAGTATTAATGATGCCATAAAGGAGGATATGGATTTTTCAGTAGAATTACTCACACCACAACCTAATACACTCAAGTCTTTTTGGCATTTGAATGGGCTACCTGTTGATTCTAATACCAACAAAGTCAATATCAGTGATCTTGCTTTGAGAAATGGGCAAAATACCTTAAAGTACCAAGTATACGATAGCACGTCGTACGACAGAAGCTCAACTGTTTATGTCAGTTCAGTAATTTGGAACCTCAGTACTTCCGTAGAGTTTCCTCGCGGTTGCTGCCCCGCTAAAACACTAGAAAACAGAGACGAGGTAGGTGAAGAAGATTATATAGAGGAAGAAGAGCCAGAAGAACCCGTTGTAACAAGCATTGAAGAGGTAGCTCAAAACACTTTGGCGCTTCAGGTATTTCCCAACCCAACGCAGCAACACTTTAACATTATTTACACACTGCAACGCCCCTCTGACGTGACGCTGTCACTTTTTGATCAAAAGGGTCATTTTATAGAAGAAGTTTCTTTTAAGGCAAAGCAAGCAGGTGAGCATCAGTATACCATTGATATGCTCAATTATACAGCCGGTGTCTATTTCATACAATTTGAGTCGGCTCATTTTAGCGAGATAATGAGGATTGTTAAAACGCCTTAAAGATCAATTTCTCTCATTGCTACTTACAAATAAGCTAAAATAGCCTCTTTGAGTACCTCCTTTTCATTAAAAACAAAAAGATGTCCCATTTTTTCTTTCAGAATAAAGGTTGTATCAGGGTTGTGTTGTAATACTTCTTTGGCAAAGGCAGCATTGGCAAAAGGGACAATACCATCTTTTTCTCCGTGGATATAGGTAACCGGCATGGTTACTTTCTGCCAGTCGGGTAACATCTTAGCCGTCTCGGCTACGTGTGCTAATTTCTCATCGTTTGATACCCTAACAGCCTTAGGAATGGCCCACTTGAAAATGGCCCAGTCGGCGGGGTTATTGACCCAGAACTTTTTTTCGTTATCAGGGTCGATCGCTGGGGCAGCCATAATCAAATAGTCTACTTTTTCAGGAAAGTCCATGGCTAAACGAGCGGCGATGGTTCCTCCATAAGAATGCCCTACCACTAAAAAGGGATGCCCATTCGCAAACTGATCCAGCAGTGGCGCAATTAACTTAGCTTGTTGAGCAACGCTGACCTCTGCTTTTCCAAAGTCTGAATACCCGTAGCCTGGCCTGTCTACGCTGATCATACGTGCCTTTTCTAACAATACTGTGTCCTTTAAATAAGAAAAGAAGGCATCTGCTGAACCGGGCGCTCCATGGATAAAAAGAACAGTTGGTAGCGTATCTGCGCCGATTTTAATATAACGTACCGTTCGGTTGGCTACTTGGTACCGTTCTACTTGTACTTTTTGGGGTATTGCTTCAAATTTTTTCCATACCCGTTTGTCGCTTGTTCTAAATTGCATACAACCTACGTTAAAAATGGCGCTAATCAGGAAAAATATATTGAATAACACCGCTGAGAAGGTAAAAGGTATTGAAAAGAGGTTGTTTTTTTTCATAATAGCAGCACGTTATTCTTCTACAAGCTTGTGGTACGTATTGGTAATTTTACGCCCCTTTACCTTTCGGCTAATAATGAGGGTATCTTTGGTAATTTTTTCTAATCGAAATTTAAAGTCTACTTGCTTGGCTTCAGTGTTAGAAAACTGAAAGTCTTTAATGTAGATTATCTCGTTCTTTTTACCTAAAGACCAGTACCCTTTACCCAAAAGATGGGCTAAGGTATACACATAAGTACCGTCTAATTGAAAAGCCAAGGTATTGTAGATATCCATTTGCGTAGGTTCTTTATTGACGATTTCCCACTCTCCTAGTAATAGCTTTGTGGTACTCTGTGCAGCTACCTGGCTGGCTAACAACGATACAAATAATAAAAAAGAATACTTCAATTTCACGTTTCTATTTTTTTGAGTGTAAAAAAGAAAGTAGAGCCTACCCCTACTTGACTTTCTACCCATATCTTACCACCATTTTTTTCTACAAAATCCTTGCAAAGTAGTAAGCCTAAACCAGTTCCTTTCTCTGAGGAAGTGCCTAACGTACTATCCGCTGTTTCAAATAAGTCTTGCACGGTGGCTGTATCCATCCCAACGCCCGTATCGGCTACAGCAATTTCCCAAAAATCTCCTTTAGGTTTTGTGCTCAGTGTAATTGTGCCTTCTTTACTTGTAAATTTAATGGCATTCGAAAGTAGGTTTCGAATGGTTAGGCTCACGGAGTCCCTATCTGCCCATACTTTTACATCCTCAGTGATTTGATTATTGAGAGATAGCCCCTTGTTGGCAATCATTGGGCTATGAAGTGGTATTAAGTCTTTTACCAAATCGCTCAAGATTATTTCTTTTGGCTTCATTTCAATGCCTTGCATCTGGCTTTTCGCCCAGTAAAGTAGGTTGTTGACGAAGTCAAGGGTATCCGTAATTTGATTTTCCAGTTTTCCAGCCAGCTCTTCAATTTCTTCTTTACTCAAGGCGTTCATTTTGAGCAGTCCTACGGCTCCTTTAAGCGAATTGAGTGGGCTTTTAAAGTCGTGAGCAATGATAGAGATCAGCTTATCTTTTGACTGATTACTTTGCTTAAGAGCAAACGTCTTTTCGGCTAGTTGCTCTTTTTGGTCTTGTACAGTCAGCAGCGTGTGTTGTAATTCTGTATTGAGATTAGAAAGCTCGTCCGTGCGTTGTGCTACCTTCTTTTCTAATTCCTCGTTGTACTGCTGTTGGAGTTTTAGTTTTTCTTCTCTTGTTTTTCTTCTTTCGATGAGATTAAGACGTTGTTTATCAGCAAGCGCCATCGATAAGAAAAGTGTTCCTCCAATAGCACCTAGCTCTAAGCCATGTTTAGTAGCAAAGTAATTAGGTAGAAAACCTGCTATTTTTAATACGTACACAGAGTACCCTAACAAAAAGGCGCAACTTCCAATAAAAATAAAGCGTGCCACTGCCACCCGATCGAGCCAAAGATATAAAGCACTACTTATCGCTACCAAAGAGCTTAATACACTAGTAAGGGTGAGTAACTTCATACTTGCAGCAGGCGCTAGTAACAGACCTATCAGTAAATCTATACAAATGGTGATAAGGAGTAATAGGTTGATACGATAGAGCGTGCTACTTCGTCGTTGTAGTTCTAAAAAGTAGAGAGAAAAAGCAGTACCTGAAGCCAAAGTAAGTGAAGCCAGAAAGCGATAGGTAAAAAAGTAAGTATCTGCGGAAGTGACCTTATAAAAAATATATTCTTGTAAATGCCCGCTAATATGCATGATAATCCCTACGAGCGAAAGGTTAAAAATAACATACAAGAAATAAGAAACCTTATGAGTAGCCAAGGCCACAAACAAATTGTTTAACACCATAAAGAGAATAATACCGAACAAAAAGCCGTAGTACAGCTCTTCTGTACCATTTAGTTCTTGAAAATATCCCATTCTATACACAGTAGGCTGGGTGTGTAGTCCTACGCCTTTAGGGACAATACGCAGATAGAAAGTTTGCGGGTCAGAAGAGTTGACAGAGAGCGGAAAAATGATGGCTCTTATAGGTATTTTTTTCTGTGTAAAAGGAATGGTAGTTCCTAGTTGCTGTTGATACCATTTCTTCTCGTAGCGATCGTAATAATAGAGTGTCACGAGTGGTAAGTTATTTTTACCAATCTCTAATAACCAATCGTTGATATTTAAATCTTCATTTTTGAGTTTGAATTTAAGCCAAAGCACCTTTTCGGTGACGCCCAAATCTATGCTAGTCTTCTTTACTTTTTTGAAGTTAAATTGAAAATCAGGGGTGCTTACTTCTTCTACTGTAGCTGCCTTTGTAGGGTCTAGGTAGTATTCACAAAAAGCGGTGATGTTCTTGTAATTATACTCAGGGGCTAGCGAAATGGTTTTTTGGGCGAAAGATAGCTGTGTAAGTAGCAGAAAGATAAAAAATAAGAGGGATTGATACATAGCGTAGTACCGACAAACAGCTTTATATAAGTAATATGTACATATTCAAAAGTACGTTTTTTATCAGAAAATAAAAAGAGTGCACTTTTCAGTGTACTCTTTTGTCTGTTTATATATACTTACCTAATCACTGACTACTCTCTCGTAGAGTGCGTTTCTTTTTTCTTTTACTTGCTCATCTTGTAAGTATTCATCATAAGTAGTCAATCGATCTATGATCCCGTGTGGTGTAATCTCCACGATGCGATTGGCAATTGTCTGTACAAACTGATGGTCGTGAGAACTGAATAGAATCGTTCCCGTAAAGTTGATAAGCCCTTCGTTGAGCGCTGTAATCGACTCCAAGTCTAAGTGATTGGTAGGTTCATCAAGTACCAGTACATTGGCTTCTGAAAGCATCATACGTGAAAGCATACAGCGTACTTTCTCCCCTCCAGATAATACTTTCGCTTTTTTTAAGGCTTCTTCTCCTGAGAAGAGCATTCGTCCTAAAAAACCCCGAATAAAGCTCTCGTCTTTTTCAGCAGAAAACTGTCTTAGCCAATCTACTAGATTGAGATCTACTGATTCAAAAAAGGCGCTATTGTCTGCTGGGAAATAGGCTTGCGAAGTAGTAATTCCCCACTTGTATTCACCTGCATCGGCAGTTGACTCCTCCATTAAAAAATCGAATAAGGCAGAGATAGCACGTTGCTCCTTACTAAGAAACGCTACCTTATCACCTTTATTGATTGTCAGATCGACGTTTCTAAAGAAAGGAGTGCCTTCCTCTCCGCTTTTGGTAAGTCCTTCGATGGTCAACATCTGATCGCCCGCTTCCCGCTCAGGTTTGAAAGCAATGTAGGGATAACGCCTGCTGGAGGGTTTAATATCATCTAAGGTAAGCTTTTCAAGTAACTTTTTACGAGAGGTGGCTTGGCGCGACTTGGAGGCATTGGCGCTGAATCGGCTAATAAACTCTTCAAGCTCTTTGCGTTTATCTTCTATTTTCTTGTTTTTATCTTGTAGTTGACGTTGCGCTAACTGGCTCGATTCATACCAAAAGGAGTAGTTTCCAACGTACAGTTGAATCTTCCCAAAGTCTACATCTGCAATGTGAGTACAGACGGTATCTAGAAAATGGCGATCGTGCGAAATAACAATTACCGTATTTTTAAAGTCTATTAGAAAATCTTCCAACCATAAGATGGACTCTACATCAAGGTGGTTGGTTGGTTCGTCGAGCAATAATACATCTGGATTCCCAAAGAGGGCTTGTGCTAATAGGACGCGTACCTTCTCATTCCCATTAAGGTCTTTCATGAGCGAATGGTGCAAGTCTTCTCTAATACCTAACCCACTCAACAATTTAGCTGCTTCTGGTTCTGCATCCCACCCGTTTAGGTCAGCAAATTCTCCTTCCAATTCTCCTGCCCGCATATACTCTTCTTCTGAGGCGTCTGGATTAGCATAAATACCATCTTTTTCTTTCATGATTTCGTACAACCGTTTATGCCCCATAATAACGGTCTCAAGTACTGGGTAGTCGTCGTAAACGAAATGATCTTGCTTTAGTACAGAAATGCGGGTAGCAGGTAAAATCTGTACGTTCCCTTTGTTGGGTTCGATTTCACCAGCAAGGATTTTCATGAAGGTAGATTTCCCTGCTCCATTTGCCCCAATGAGTCCATAGCAGTTACCAGGTGTAAATTTAATCGACACATCTTCAAATAAGACACGTTTGCCGTATTGTAGTCGTACATTCTCAGTGGCAATCATAGAGTTCTTAAAATTAAGCGTTTCAAAACGACTACAAAGCTACGAGTTTTCTACTATAGCTAAAAGAATAACACAATGAAAAATATCTTTTTCCTGAGCAGGGATTTTTACGTTTTTTGGGAGCGATTGATACGAAGTACCAAATAAAAAAACGGCTCCAAGTAGAAGCCGTTTATCATTCTTTTGACCAAAAGAAAGCTGTTTAGCTTATATTTTGTCTCCAAAAGGATGCCCAAATGGGCTACCGAATGGATTTCCAAATGGATTGTTCATGTTTGTTTCCTTTCGTTTTGGTGATTGCAATCGGCGTTAATATAATACTTTATCTGCTAAAAACCAAACTATTAGCATAAAATGTATTGTCCCATAGAGCGTCTTTAAATGCTGTAAAGCTTTAATAGTTGTCTAACCCTTCTCGATTTAAGGACAAACAAAGCGTTGTTAAGTTTTTTATCTGAGAAAAGATTCTTAGATTCAATATTGGGAGCATCCATGTTGCTACCCCTACCTTTTAAAACCAGACACTATACCTCATGTAACAAACAATACTTTTACAAATTGACGATTCTGTAGCTAACGTAAGAATTAACCGACCTGATAATGCGAATGCTTTCAATCAAGATTTTTGGGAGGAGTTCAAAACCATTATGGAAGCCTTGGATGAACAAAAAGAAGTGCGTGTCATTGTACTAAGCGCTGAAGGAAAAAACTTTTCAGCAGGCATGGATTTGACGCTGCTTATGCAAGCGAAGCAAACCGTAGAGACGGAATACTGCCCAGCAAAAGGAAGAGAGCAGTTAAGAAAGGATATACTTGCTTGGCAAGCAGCTATAACTGCCATTGAACACTGTAAGAAGCCAGTCTTAGCAGCCATTCATGGGGCTTGTATGGGCGCTGGTGTAGATTTAGTAACCGCTTGCGATATGCGCTATTGTACGGATGACGTTCAATTCAGTGTGAAAGAGGTTGATTTAGGCATCGTGGCTGATTTAGGTACACTACAACGGCTTATTAGAGTAATTCCATATGGTATTGCCTTGGAAATGGCACTAAGTGCTAAGATAGTGGACGGCAAGGAAGCAGAGCGCATTCATTTGGTAAATCGTTCTTATAAAGATCAGGCTACGATGCTTAGAGAAGTAACTAAGTTCGCAAAGCTTATTGCCAGTAAGTCTCCCCTGGCAGTACGAGGAACAAAACAGGTTGTACTTCATGCCCGCGACCATACCGTAGCCGATGGCTTAGCTTATGTAGCTAATTGGAACGCCGCTACGCTTATTTCAAAAGATGTAGAAGTGGCGATGAATGCCCAGATGAACAGGGAAACACCTACCTTTGGGGACTAGCCATTAAAACTGAGGTAATAAAAGAGAAAAGGAGTCACCTACAAGATTGGTAAGTGACTCCTTTTTAAATATTATTTTGTTTACATCAACATTCCGTCGTCTTCAAGTTTTTGCCAGCCTACTTTATCTTCCAAAAACTCTTCGGTAGCTAGAGTAGTAGGTTTAGGCAGCCGCTCGTAGTAGCGAGAAATCTCGATCTGCTCTCTATTTTCAAATACCTCTTCTAAGTTATCAATGGCAGAAGCAAACTCATTTAACTTGCTATGTAGTTCTTCTTTTGTCTCAAGCGCAATTTGTTTAGCTCTTTTAGAAATCACTACCAATGATTTGTATATATTATCTGTCTGTCCTTCAATTACCTCCGGGTCACGGGTCACAAGTGATGAGGAGGTGGTCGTTAGTTTAGCCATATTGATTATTTAATTCATTATATTATTTACTTAGGCTGATCTTTCTCTTGATTTGCCTTGTCTTCTTTTTCCGTTTGCAGTTTTTTGTCTGTTTCTTGCTTTAAAGTTGCTAGTTTTTTAACGCTATTGTCGTAATAACTATTTGCGCCCTTCATATACTCGCTCTTAGGATACTCTTCTAGTAGCTCATCGTAAGTAACCATTACTGCTTCGTATCGTTCTTGTTGCTTGGTACGTACACTATTTTTTGCCAGTAAGTACTCCATTTCCAGCTTTTTGAAGAGTACTTCTTCTACATAGTCAGAGTCTGGGTAGTCTTGTTGAAAGTTTTCTAACACTACAATAGCAGCCTTGTAGTTCTTCATCTTGTAGTACTGTAAGGCATTGGCATAGGCTTTTTTCTCAAGCTTGGCACGTAGCTCTTTGATAATAGCATTGGCTTCTTCTAGCCGTTCAGTTGTTGGATATGCATTCAGATAATTCTGAATAGCTGCAATGGCCTGCTTTGTATTTGCCTGATCTAGGTTGTATTCAGGCGAATCTTTGTACAAACAATACGCTTGCATAAACATGGCTTCTTGGGCATATTCGCTTCTTCCGTAGGTTTGGTAAAACCGTTTAAAGTAAAATGAAGCGAGCTCGTATTGCCCCATATAATAATAGCAGTAGGATACACGGTATTGTGCCATCTCTCCTTCTTTTCTCCCCTTCAGTAAAGGAATGATTTCTTCCAAGAGTAAACTGGATTTCTCATAAGATTCTTTCTCGTAGTAGGCCATAGCGCCTTCATACTTCTCTATTAAATCAGTACTCTTTTGCAACCTAGCAAATTTACTACAAGCAGTACTTACAAAAATCAGGAGGAATGTGTGGAAGATGATCTTTCGCATAGGTGCGCAAAGCTAACAAAATAATAAATATCAAGCAATGTATTGGAATAATTATAGTACAAGGCTATTAGTGTCTCACAATGAGCTTTTTTGTAATGACAGCCTTCTTCTCTAAGGTCAGTGTATAGAAGTATACGCCAGAAGGAATTTTTCCTACACTCACTTTGAGGTGTGTGCTTTGTGGCACCAGCCGGTGGGCTGAAAGAGTTGTTCCGAAAATATCACTGATAGTGATCTTCGCCTCTTGAACACCATCAGAAAGCTTATAATCGAAGAATATAAAGTGTGTGGAAGGATTAGGGTAAGCGGTGGAAATGGTGATTTGACCATTCTCAAACAACTTTTCTACGGGGCCTTCTCGATCCACAAGTGGTTTTACCTCCAACGCTTCACCAAAGCTTTGAACGATTGAAAAGTGAAAAGTAAATAAAAACACTAGTACAGAAAACCTCATAGCCAAAATTATTATGTGTCAAATATAAGGATTCTTCCTGCAATTTCTAGGAGCGTGTAATAAATTTCTTTTTTTATTAACATGCTAACTGTCTAAAAATACAGGGAAAACCAAGCTTCTTCTCAATTTGCTTTTTCCAAAAGCTGTGTTTGCCTTCTCTCTACTTTGTCGAGCGTTTCTTGCTCTTCAACTTCAATCTTTTCTTCTTTCAAACGCTGTTTGATCCGCTTCACTTCTTCCTCATCTCTTATCAACACCGTCTCTCTCAAGGGCTTCTCTTCAATTCGCCAGAGGAAGCCAGTTAGTCTTGTATCTGGCTCTTGTAGCTCATGTGGCGGGATCACCTTACCGTCTACATTAATATAAAAAGCAATGTTAACTAATTGATTTTCTTCAAAAAATCCCTTGATGTTACTACAAATCACCCGGTACATCCCAATCATAGACTGGTCTTCTTCCTCGAGTAAGAAATAGATGGTTTCTCCATTTCCGTTAACATCCATTAAAGTGATTTGGTTCTCTTCAAAGTAAGCATCTACAGTTCTTCCTTTTAGTTGATTAAAGTTTTCTACGCTGTCTTGAGAAATGATAAAACTATTGACGCGCATTTCCAGCCGATCTAGTTCATCGTTGGCCATCAATAAACGAATGGAGTCAGCGGTCATTTGGCTATCGGTATTCCATAGTACGGGATCTCTGTAGAAATAAATAGTTGAATCCCTGAAATTATACGCCAGAGAGTCGCACTTTCCTTGTAAATCTGTTTTGTAGATTTTCACCCGATTGTAAGCCAACAGCAATCGTCTCTCTTTAGTAAGTGCAAGGCTATCTCGCCTTTCTACTTGGGCAGCAGAAGCACGCTGATTCTTTGGAAATACTTTTTTATTGTAGGAAATAAGGGTATCTGCACTTAAAAAGAGCGTATCGCCTTTACTAACGTTACGCATGTACGGATCACCTAGCATTTTTGTAAGTCCCTTCGGCCCCCAAAAGTAGCCCTCATGTCCATTGATAAAAATACTATCTTTCTTAACGAAAACCTCTGCATTCCCTCGTGCATAGCCTTGTACGCGCTGCTCATCGTAGTAAATAGAATCCCCTTTAAGGATATATTTTTCATTTTCTACTTCCGAACGACCACTAAAATTAGATATCTGTGTAAGGGTACGGTAGGTTCCTTTTTCTGCATAGATGTTACCATTACTCGACACAATGTTGGTAGGGCCTTTAAAATAGGCGATCTTGTTTACTTCATTGTATTGAAGTGTATCGGATGTAATCGTGTAGTTAGTTCCTTTGTTTCTTCCTACTACATTTACATCATCTTTAAAAAAGAAAAACTTGGCTTGGGTATCGTAAGTACCCGATAAACTTTTCAGGTTATTTTGGCTATCTATTACCCGTCCTCCATTATAATAATAACCAATCTTAGAATTAAGGCTATAATCTAAAAAGTCTGTATACAGCGTCATTTTAGGGTCTCTCAACACCACATCTTCACGGGCTTGTGCCAACCGCTCATCTCCTAAATAAAAAATTCTTTCACAAACTAACGTGATGCTATCCTGTATGAGTCGCACACTGCCAAAGGCTTCTACATTGTTGCTATTCTGGTATTTGTAGGCAGAATCACAATAAAGCTTTACATTGCCTTGCTTAAATAGCACATTGCCGATTACTTTGATCAATGTATCTCCTACACCTATCATGGTATCTGCTTTCTTTAGCTCTACTACCTCTCCTTTCTCAAAAGTAACAGTATCATAAGGAAGTTTTTGGTAACGTACTGTATCGTCTTCCGCCACCTTTCGATCTTTCCCTTTTGGGTCGTCTTGTGCATTGGCAGCAGACAGGCTGAAAAAGAAAAAGGCGCTTAATAAAATTACTTTTACGTTGAGAGACATATCGAAAGCTTAGACATATATAAATCAATACAAGACTATCTGGTTACAAGTTTCATACGAGCTTTAAGGAAGTGAATTAATTTTCTTGTAAACGTTGCTGAAGCGCACGCTGATAACGCCTTGCGTTTTGCAAATGGACTTGATAACTTTTGGCAAAGTTATGATAGCCAGAAAAATCTTCCTTGGCACAGAAGTACACGTAATCGTGTTTCTCATAATTAAGAACAGCATTAAGCGCTGCCATCGCAGGTAGATTAATAGGCCCTGGAGGCAAGCCCTTGTATCGATAAGTATTGTAGGGGGAGTCTACTTCAAGGTGTACATTTAAGACACGCTTAATGGTAAAATCGCCTACTGCAAAAATGACGGTTGGGTCTGCTTGTAGTAACTGATCTCTCTCGAGTCGATTAATATATACGCCCGCAATGGTTGGCATTTCGTCCTCTTGAGCGGTTTCTGCTTGTACAATAGAAGCTAAGATAGTTACTTCTATGGGAGTAAGTCCTACTGCTTCCGCTTCCATCACTCGCTCGGTAGTCCAGTATTTTTTATACTCCTCTGCCATGCGTTCTAAAAACTGTTCTAACGACGTACTCCAATATACTTCATAGGTATTGGGTAAAAACATACACATAAAGGTAGTAGTATCGAAGCCGTACTTTTGCGCGACAGTTGGGTCATTTAGCGCATTGAGCAAGGCTTCTTCGCTCAATGCTACCTGACGACTGATACGCGCTGCTAGCTGTTCTTTGGTGCGAAGCGCAGAGAATTGAAGTTGTACAGGGACTTGCTGGCCTGAGCGTAGCAGGACGACCACTTCCATGTTAGTAGCATCGGTGGGAATCAAGTAGCGTCCTGGGCGTACATTTTCTTGGTATTTCATTAGCTTAGAAAGAAAGGCGAAGGACGTGATATCGTGAATCATGTCTTTGGCTTTGAGCGAATCGAGGACGGTGCGGAAGGTAGCCTCTTGAGGAATGTACAGATAGCCTGCTTCTTTTTGCACTTGAAAATTAGGGCTCTTTACCATTTGGTAAAAATAAAAAGAGAAAGTGGCTAATAAGATAACCGTAACTACAAAGATAATAGTAAACACCTTTCGACTACGCATAACCTAGAAAATCAGCTTTTTAATTGGACAAATTTATAAAGAATTCAGATTGTTGAAACAAAACCTACTGAATATTTAAGCAGAGACTACATTTTGATATGCCATTCTTTATCCTTAAAATTACCGCATTATTGATTTACTTTCAATGGCGGCTACTTTTCTAAAAATACACCCTGAGAACCCAGAACCACGTAAAATGAAGCAGGTGGTTGATTGCTTATCTACAGGCGGATTGGTCATCTATCCTACTGATACCGTTTATGGTTTAGGCTGTGATTTACATAATAAACGGGCCTTAGAAAAAATTTGTCAGATTAAAGGAATTAAACCTAAAAAAGCCAACTTTTCTTTTATTTGTTATGATTTGAGCCACATTTCAGTATATGCGAAGGTGAGTACGCCCATCTTTAAGATTATGAAAAAGGCACTGCCAGGGCCTTTTACGTTTATACTAAATGCTACCAGCAAAGTACCTGAGCTGCTGTACAACAATAAAAAGACGGTAGGTATTCGTATTCCTGACCATCCTATTCCACGATTACTCGTGAGGGAGTTGGACCGACCCATTATTACCACTTCGGTACACGACGATGATGAAGTAATTGATTATATTACTTCTCCAGACCTTATCTACGAGAAATTTCAACACAAAGTAGATATAGTGGTTGATGGCGGGTACGGCAACGTTATCCCATCTACCATCGTAGACTGTACACAAGAAGCTGTGGAAATTGTAAGAGAGGGTGCAGGAGATATTGACACCTATATGTGAAAAATAACGCTTATAGAAGAAATAGTAATCGGTTGTATTAGTACGCGAAGTGTATTGTAAACACCTGTAAAAGTTTATGCAGTTTGTAGTAAAAGTTAAAAACATTAAAACTGGGAAAACCACTAGCCTGACACGCTTTAAGACTTACGCAGAAGCGTATGAGTTCTATCTTTTTCTTAATAGAACGATATTCTTTGAACCCTGTTGTGTGCGCTTAATGACCAGCGAATATAGGATAATCAGCACTTTTGATAGTGTCTCTCCTGACGAGTTGAATAATTTCTAATTCAAGACAACATTCGTACAAGCGGTCTTTCGACTAACCTTATCGCCTTCACAGCACGCTCTACTACATTACTGGGCTGGTACTAAAAAAGAGACTTTTGCAAGTCCCCACTAATGTATTCACCTAAGTAAAAATGTTTTTGCTTATTTGGCCGTCTCTTTTACCTTGTCAACGATGGCTTTAAAAGCTTCAGGATGATTCATGGCTAAGTCTGCTAGTACCTTTCTGTTCATCCCTAAGCCTGCTTTATGGTACATCCCCATAAACTTAGAGTAAGAAAGATCGTGCTCACGAACACCTGCATTGATCCTAGCGATCCATAGCGCTCTGAAATCTCTCTTTTTCTTTTTTCTATCACGGTAGGCATACTGCCATCCTTTTTCGACAGCGTTTTTAGCAACTGTCCATACGTTTTTTCTTCTGCCAAAATAACCTTTGGCAAACTTCATCATTTTTTTTCTTCTTGCTCTTGAAGCAACCGCATTAACCGAACGTGGCATATTTACTTGAATTGTTTTTGACCTTTGGCGATGCGTTTAGCGCATACTTATTACCAAACATCGGGTGGAACGAATAAACCAATTATAAATTTTTAAATATTCAGAAGTGCTTTGATGCGTTTTTCGTCAGATTTATGCACCAAAGTAGCTTGTGTCAACTGACGCTTACGTTTAATTGACTTTTTAGTAAGGATATGGCTCTTAAAAGCGTGTTTACGCTTAATCTTGCCTGTTCCCGTTACCTTAAAACGCTTACGAGCGCCAGAATTAGTTTTAATCTTAGGCATGAGGGCAATTTTAAAATGCTATAATTAAACAAGGTTGCAAATGTAGCGATTATGCGTCAATAATACAAGTAATCTCTCTCAACCGTTCACTAATATCTCCTATACCTCTATCTATACTACCAAATACTTTCAATTCTCTTTTCTTCCTTTTTTATTTGTGTTCTTATCTATTAAATAAAATTATATGTTTTTTATAACAGGCTGTAATGGCTTAGTAGGTAGTTACATCGCTCGGAAGCTACTCATCGAAGGAGAAAAGGTTACAGCGCTTAAACGGGCCGAAAGTGACTTAACCCTTGTAGCCGACATAGCCGATCAAATTACTTGGGTTGAAGGGGATGTACTAGACATAACACGGCTGCAGCAAATAATAGAGGAAGGCAGCACCGTCATTCACGCGGCAGCTATGGTTTCTTTTGACCCCAAGGCCAAGAAGCAACTTTTTAAAGTAAACGTAGAAGGTACTGCCAATATGGTCAATGTGTGCTTACAAAAAAAAGTAGCTCACTTTTTACAGGTTAGCTCAGTAGCCTCTTTGGGCAGAAGCAAAGAGAAAATCCATATGGATGAGACCTCTAAGTGGGAGAACTCCAGCCTTAATACGCTTTATGCGCAGTCTAAATACTTGGCAGAGATGGAAGTATGGCGCAGTATAGCAGAAGGGCTACCAGCAGTCATCATCAATCCTTCGGTCGTGTTAGGCGTAGGCGACTGGCACAAAAGCAGTGCACAACTATTTAAATATGTATACGATAAAAAGCCTTTCTATGCCACAGGGAGCGTTAACTACGTAGATGTACGCGATGTGGCGGACATTGCTTTTCAATTACTGGCAAAGAAAACCATCGGGGAGCGTTTTGTGGTAAGCGCTAATAGTACCAACTATCAAACGCTCTTTACAGCAATAGCACAGCGATTTGAGGTAAAGCCCCCAACTATAAAAGTAACGCCCTTGCTAGCTGCCTTGGCTTGGCGGGTATCGAAGCTACAGCATTGGCTCACAGGCAAGCCGCCTTTTATTACCAAAGAAACCGCACAGCTATCACAACTTACCTATCATTATGAAAATGAGAAGGTGAAGCAGCACCTCGATTTTACTTTCAGAACCTTAGAAGAAACGTTGAATTGGGCTTGCCCAGCCCTGATGAAGAAATATACCACTTAAACCTTTTTAAACTTTTTTTTAGCAAAAATTATTTAGTATAATTGTATAGGTGCAAAAGTTTTTAAACTTGAGTTGATATTATATGTCGAATGATTTTAAAGATCATGAAGAAGCAGCTTTCGTAAGAAAATATGAAGAAATGCTTCGTAATCATACGCGTTACTTCTTCGATGTAGAGGCCTATGAACTGATCGTAGAACATTATATCAGTTCAGGTAAACTAGAAGAAGCTTACAAAGCGGTGAGTTTGGCCATAGAGCAGTACCCCTACTCTACTGAACTTCTCACTGGAAAGGCAAGATTACTGCTAGATTTAGGGAAACCGAACAAGTCGCTGGATGTATTAGAAAAAATTAGCCATTTACAACCCAACGATTTAGACTCTTCTTTGCTAAGGAGTACAGCGTATTCGCTAACAGGCCGTTTTGAAGAAGCGATTGAACTATTACTTCATATGCTTCAGTGGCAGGTAGCACAAGATGAAATCTATTATCACTTGGGAATTACTTACCAAGGAAAGGGCGATTTTGAAGAAGCTATCACTTACTACAAAAAGGCGATTGGGCTTAATATGCAAAATGAAGCGGCCATCTTAGAACTCTCTTATTGTTTGGAGTATCTGAACCGTTTAGAGGAGTTGATTCCCTTTTACGAGCAATTTATTGATCAAGACCCGTATGCGCATCAAGCTTGGTTTAATCTAGGAGAAATCCACATGCGGATGGATCGCTACGAAGAAGCCATTCAGGCTTTTGAGTACGCAACACTGATAAAACCAGACTTCGAACGAGCCTTTTTTTATTTAGGCTGCGCCTATCTGAACCTAGAGAAGTACCAAGATGCACAAGCTTGTTTTCTCAGCGCTGTAGATTTATATGAGGGAAACGACCCTGACTTACTCTGCCACTTAGCGGCCACTTACGAGAAGCTAGAGCAGTACGAAATTGCTATCAAGTATTATCAAAGAGCCATTAGAGCCAACAGTACTTGGGATGAGGGCTGGTATGGCGTAGGTATCTGTTTGGATGCCATTGACCGCTGGCTAGAGGCGCTTCATTTCCTAAGAAAAGCCAAGGAATTAGACGATAATAACGCCAATTAATGGTTGGATTTTGCAAATTTTGAAATTAAGTTTGGGCTGGTGATTAGTAGTTTGGAAGCCTATGAGCGAGCCGCCGAGCTAGCTCCTTACAACAAAGAAATCTGGTTCAACTGGTCGTACTTGTATTACGAACAGGGAAATTACGAACAAGCGGTAAACATTCTTGAAGGGATTATTGATGATATGCCCGATGAGGCTGACCTCCAGTACCGACTGGTTGCTTACTTAATAGAGGCCGGCCGCTACAAGGAGGCTTTTAATCATTTAGAAAATGCCTTGTTACTCGATTATGACCAGCATACGCTTCTCTATGAGTTTTTTACCGAGCTAGAAACCCAAAAGGCACTCTATAAGATCATAGAACAGTACAGACACGACTAGCAACTATCCGGCTTGAAGTATCTCATCGCTACTATTATTTGTATCATCGCTACGTTTACAGTTGCCTGTGCGCAAGCACCTTCTTTTTATAAGCCCCCTGTAAAACTAGACGATGGCTGGCAAGTAAGCCACTGGAAAGATCACCAGATAGATACTACTCGTTTTATCAAACTTCTAGAGCAACTTCAGAAGAATACGCATCAGATACATAGCTTCCTTCTCATTAAAGATGATCAGCTTATTGTAGAGGCGTATTATGACCAATATACGGTCAACTCGCTTCACGACCTGCGTTCTGTTACGAAAAGCATCACTACCCTGCTGATGGGAATTGCCATCGATAAAGGATTTATTGAAAGTATAGACGATCCCATTTTTAAATACCTACCTGCCCTTCGACCACAAAAAGACTTTATACAGAAAAAGGAAATTACGATTAGGCATTTGCTCACTATGTCGACAGGTCTTGATTGTAACGACTGGGATAAGCAATCAAAAGGGCAAGAAGACAGGGCATACAAAAAGAAAGATTTACTACAGTATTTTATAGACCTACCTGTGGCACATCCACCCGGTACGATAGCACAGTACTGTACTTTAGGTCAAATTTTGGCCAATGAAATTATTAGTCAAGCAGCGAATATGCCCATTGATGCCTTTGCTCAACAATACTTGTTCACGCCTTTGGGGATTACTGATGTTGAATGGCACCATACCACCAAGCGTTCAAATATTCCTCTCGCAGCTAAAAGGCTGTACCTAACGCCCAGAGCCATGGCCAAGATAGGGCAGCTTATGCTAGACAAAGGAAAGTGGAAAGGTCAAACCATTGTATCCGCCCAATGGCTTACCCTAGCTACTACGCCTCAGGTCAAAATCACTGGTATTGATTATGGCTTTTACTGGTGGCAGATTCCTTTTCAAGTTAATGATAAAGAGGTTGTATCAGTGGTAGCAACGGGCAATGGCGGTCAGTATATTTTTACTTTTCCGTCTCTACGTTTGGTGGTTGTCTTTACTGGGGGGGCTTATAATAAACCTGAAGATAAAGTACCTTTTAGCATCATAAAAGAGGTGTGCCTACCAGCCTTTATGAACAAGGAGTAGGCGCTGCTGACTTCATAATCGCTGGTAGGCAGTCATTTATTGCATAATAGTTGTGGAATTATTCGGTACTTACTTTATGTTATCTCTTCACTCGAGATAATACTCCAGTATTATATATGCGTCTTTTTTTAAATATCTATTCCACTAAATACTTTCCATTGTTGCTGATTTTTACGCAGATGGCCTGTAAAGGTACTGAGGCAACCTACAACAGAGAGCCCATCGTACCAGCTAATGCCGCGCGCATTGTTGGAAAAATAGTAAAAATAGAAGCGGCCAATCCAGATGCTCCCCAGCCTTGTCAATCTGCCCCCTGTATAGCACAAGTACGTATTGTAAAGCTGCTCAGTAAGGGAGATGTTTTTAGGGGAAACTTTAAGGTTAGCGAAAAAGTAACCATTCGCTTTGCCTATACACTACTCCCTACCGCCGACCTGATCGATAGCCTAGAAAACCACTTGCAAGGATTACAAGAGGGAGATCGCTTTGAGGCAGAGGTAGTCTACACACTGGCAGAGAGTGCTACTACTTCTTACGTTATCCACGAGTATAGAAAACTGTGACTCACTTATCTATTGCTCTCTTAGGTTTATCAATCATTGCTGTAAGGTACTACCAAGATGTTTCTATAATGAAACACCTTGCTTTAAATTGACGCTAGTCTACAGTTTTTTCACATAGTCACTTAGTTGACCTGAGATGTAAATCCGTTGAAGAAAGGCTTTATTTAGCTGTTCCTTTCGCTGCTTTACCTGATTGTTAATTTTTTGAATTTCGACTTCCTGCACATTTAATTCAGCCGAAGCAAATTGTCCATTTTTTACACGTTCTTGATATAATTGAATATTTTCACTAATAAGTTTGAGGTTGTTATCGAGTATTGCTATCTCCTGCTTCAACTGGTTTATCTCAATATTTAACTGAAGCAAATCTTTATTTTTTTGGAGTTTCAGTTCATCTTTCTGGGTATTCACAATCGTTAGTTGTGTTCTCAATTGCTTCTCTGCATTGATTGACTTATCTGGTGAAAATAAGGATAATTCTAGCGCTAAGCCTACATAGCTATTACCAAACCAAGTGTTATTAAGCCAAGGATTGAATACTTGACTGAATTGGTTAGCCCCTAAAAAACCTTGAAAGCCTACTCTAGGTAAATACTTCGTTCTTTCTGTTTTGATTTGTTGGTTGAGTAACTTCTCTTGCCTAAGCAGTTTTTGGTAATCAAAACTTGATTCCGTCTGAAAATTTACATTCGTATTACTTGCGTCAATAATACGTGCTGGTATCTCTTGGAAATTATCCTCTAACACCCTTTCTAAGGCAATATTGGTAAGGTAATGCATATATATTTTTTCAGTTATCCCTGCTGCCAGCACTTTTTTATACTGGTTAATATTGTTATTGTGGTTTATAATGGCATTGTTTAGTTCCATTTTTAAGACTTTCCCTTCTTCAAATCCATCGTTTAAAATTGTATACGACCGATAACTACGAACTGTATCAGCCATTGCTTCTTCTAGTTGAAATTTAAAAATGATAATGCGGCTATAAGTGTCTGCAATTTCGTAGGTCAGCTTATCTTCCGCTATCTTTAAGTCGATGCTTGCTAAAGTCTCGTTGATGTTACTTTCTTTGATACTTTTTTGAGTGGTAAAATCAATGACGGGCTGATAGACGGAAATACCTGCATTTTGTTGCCAAGGGGTTCCAAACTGAATACCTCTTGTTTCGTCGGTAGGGATTGGGTTGAATTGTCCTACTGGCACAACCTGCGTAGGTATAATGGTATTGTATCTATAATCATAAGCTATGGAAATTTGCGGTAGATATGCCGCCTTAACAGCTACGCTTTGAAGTTTTGTCAGTAATACATCACTTTTGGCTCTATTGATGTTAGGTTGGTTAACTAAGCCTGTCTCAATGCATTCTTTCAAAGTGATTTGTGCCATTAAAGTTTGGCTAATCACTAGGTTGATTATTATGAGTATTCTTTTCATATTCAATTTTTATGGTTTTAAAACACAGAAGCAGGTTCAACACTATTAATTTTTTTGATGGCGAAAAACGAACCACCTACCGAAATAAAAACGGTGATGAAAAAGAGACCTGCTACTTCTAGAAGTGAGTAATTGATTACCAGTCCTGAACGCTGAACGCCATTTTTGAAGCCCATCAAGACAAGAAATGCCAGAGAAAATCCTACTAAGGCAAAAATGACTGACTGTAATAAAATTAAGTTGCGTACATACCCATCAGTAGCGCCGATGGCTTTTAAGGTACCATAGTCTTTTATTCTATCAAGGGCGGAGGAGTACAGGGTTAAGCCAATAATGAAGAAACCACTTATAATGGCAAAAATCACCAGTGAGCCTATGCTTGTGCCAATATTTGAGGAAAAGGTAAGGAAACGAATGGTTGTCTTCTTCAGTTCTTTTGCTTCCCACGCTCTTACACCAAATATTGTCGTGTTGATACGCTTTACTACCTTGGTAAGGTCATATCCTGGTTTTACTTGAACAGCAATAGCGCTCACTTTATTGGGTGGAAAATTTCCATAATAACGGGCTTTACTCAGGGTAGTAAAGAAAAAGGAGCCTCCAAATCCTCTTGCATTTTTGGTTTGAAGTTGAATGAAGGCTTCTTTACCATTTATTTCAATCCTTTTACCAATTTCAACATCATTTTCAAAGGTTTTCTTGTCGAAAAACTCTGCCCCAATCGCTTTGTCAAGTAACAAGTTATGCAGCTTACCTTTGTTTATCTTATACGGATTGGGCCCTCCCACAAACATGGGTGCTTTACTCCCAATGATGGTGACGGTGGCTGTTTTTCCATTTTCAAACTTTACTATACTATTAGCAGCCACTACCGCAAAGGTATTTTCTACTCCCTCAATACTTCTTATTTCTTGTACCAGTCTTGCATCAAGCTGGGTCAGTTGATTAGCGTTTTGGGTGATGTTGTCTGTTACCCAAATCTGCCCAATATCTGCCCTTGAGTTGTCAATAATTCCACCCATTAAGCCTGTCAAAAAACCGAGAATGCCGATTTGTTGCCCAATGAGAAAAATACTTATCAAAATACCTACAACTACGCCAATACTTTTGGCCCTATCGTATTTAATGAATTTAAAGGCGGTTTTTAGCATCGTTATAACTTAATTTTACATTCAACTTTAGCATTGATAATGAGGCCTTTCTCGCTGTCTAAAGCTATTTTTACCTCTCTTACCCGCCTGTCTTCTTGTTCGTCAGATTTTTCGGAGAACAAGGATTTCTTTTTAAGGTAGGGCGCTACTAGGGTGATTTCTCCGCTGGCAATGACCTGGTCACTTCCTGTATTTACGATCTCTACTTTTTGTCCTTTTTTTACCCTTGCACTAAATAATTCATCCACTTCTGCCCGAACAATTAAGCTCCCTTTGGGTGCAAACGCTGCGTAGGTCGCATACTGATTGATCGCTTCTCCTTTGTTTACTAACATGTTAAGTATTAGCCCATCTGAAGGTGAAAGGAGTTGCCTTTCTTTTACTTCTGCTTGGGCAGTATTTAGTAAAGCTTTCAATTCATTTACCTTGCTGACAGCAGCTTGTATCTTTACTTTTGCTTTTTGGAGGGTTATTTCTAGTATGCTTACCTCGGTAAGCAGATCGTCATACACCTGCTGGGTTTCTGCCCCCTTCTCTAAGAGTCTTTTGGTTTTCGTGAGTAAGCTATTCTTATGCAGAAGGTTGATTTGCACCTCTCTCAGTTGTACTCTTTCAATGGCTATTTGCGATTGCTGGGATTGAATTTGCGTTTGAATTTCCTTCAATTTATTGCGCGCTATATCATCTTCTAAAAGTACTAGTATGTCGTTCTGTGACACTTGATCTCCTTCTTTTTTCATAACAGCCTTAACGACACCACCAGTAGGGGTAGATACCTCTATAATATCTCTTTCAGGCACTACCCGACCTGTGGCTATAATAACATCTACCTTAACTTCTGAGGGAGCCTTTAAGGACGAAACCCTCTTATTTGCTTCTGCTTGGTCACTTTTTTGGCAGGTAGATAGTACAGCGATTACGACCAAGCTACATAGACTATTTCTCATAATTACAGGTATTTTATAGTGATACTGATGGCACTAGATGGTTTTACAATAGAAAATGTTGAATCTTCAAAGCTTGGGGGACCAAATCTACTCTTCACATTATTTGAAGTACCTACTCCTTCTTTGGGCATCCCTAGGAAATTAGTGTCTAATTTTCTGTTCCCATTCTTATCGTGATGTGCTACCACTGCATACTTCCCTTTGGGGATGTTTTTAAGCACTAGTCGGCATTTTCCATTTTCAATTGTTCCAGAAACAGAAGCAATAGAATATTTAAAATCTTTTGGAAAGCCTTTTTCAGCTTTATATAGATAAATACTGCATTTCCCAGCGTCGGATTTAAATCCTGTAGCCTGTACAATACATTGATTTGATTGGCCTAGTACGGTTTGTACGAAGCCCACAAGTACACATATTACCATAATCTTTTTCATAGTATTAAACTGATTTAGTGAATAAATTCTTCTTCTTTTGGCTCGTTTGATACGGCTCCATTATTTACATAAATGATTCGATCTGCAAACTGCTTCAACCGCAGGTCGTGCGTGACCACTGCTACCGATTTGCTGGTTGTTGATAGCATTTTTAGCTCTTCCATCACGATGGCTACGCTTTTAATGTCTAAGGCAGCAGTGGGTTCATCACAAAGCATTAAAGAGGGGTTGGTAACGAGTGCCCTCGCGATGGCTACTCGCTGTTTTTGCCCACCACTTAGCATTTTGGGCAGGTTGCTCATTCTATCTTGCATGGTTACTTTTTTCAAGGCTTCTTTTGCCCTTTCTTTTGCTTCTTTTCGGGGAATACCCAGCAGTAAAAGCGGTTGCATAACGTTTTCTAGGGCATTTAAGGGCGCAAGTAAATTAAAGCCTTGAAAAACAAAACCAATGTTTTTCAACCGAACTTGCGCCAACTGTCTTTGACTAAGTCCTTGTGTAGATTGCCCACAAATAGTCACCTGACCAGTAGTTGGAAAAATAACACAACCAAGCAACGAGAGTAGGGTTGTTTTACCTGAGCCTGAAGGGCCAATAATCAGTGTGAGTTCATTTTTCTTGAAATCACAAGTGGTAGGTTGTAAGGCGGTTATTATGGTATCGCCTGTTTTATATTCTTTTGATGCGTTCGCTACGCTGGCTACAATTTCCATAAAGTTTTTATGTTAAAATCTGATACTTAGCCCAGTTCTTAAAAAAACTGATTGGTTTAAATCTGTCGTCACTGATTTCACCGCTTCAAAGTCTTGGTTCATTAAATCGTAGTTTCGAACGGGCATATAGCCCAAGCAGGTGTTTAAAACGATCCTTTCAGAAACCAGATAATTGAAGGTATGCCCGACCAACACATTGATTGCACGTGTATAGCTGGTTGATGAACCATCGGGAAGTTGAAGCGATGAAGTATTATAAATCCCACCAATCACAGAGGCTGTTACCCCCCATTCAATAGCAGGTTTGGGTTTGTACAAAAAGTTGACTCTTGGGTAGGTTACTTCAATGGTAAACCTTTGATCCTTGTAGATAAAGCCTGCTACAGGTATCACCAGGTTTCTGTTAAAGTCGTTGGTAAGTGTTACACCAAAAGACCAAGTCAGCTTTTCTTGCCCATCGGGGTTGTAGTTTACTAATACCAAACCACTTAAAAATAGACTATTTCCTAAGTTATTGTCTTTAAAATCACTTCTCAACATTAAGCGTGGTGAAGCCAGTAACGACCACTTTGGATTCTGGAAATCATAGAGGAAAATTGAACCATATTGAATGTCATACAGGTCGGATGACAACGATGACAGTGCTGCTGGTAAATCTTGAAAATTATAACGCACCGATCGACTGTAAACAGTGTTGATCCATTTTAGCTTGGGAGAGATTTTTATGGGTGGAGCGCCTAAAGCAACCTCATAATTACGTGCTATGTTGCTTTCTCCTTCTATGTCTCTGAAATTGGTTGAAGGAGATGATTCATAAAAAATAAATACTTTATCTGAACGGGTTTGTGCCATGTTTCTTCCACAAACCAGCACTAACAATATTTCTACAGAAAATAATATAGCTATTTTAGCTAGCATTTTAATACGATTTCATATTTATATTACACATATTAATACGAAAACATATTAATCATAGATTTGTTTTACGATTATGTATTTTTTTTATAACTTTAAAACTATATCGTACTAAATACCATACTAATGAAAAAAGAAATTTTAGTAGAAATTATAGAGCAATTATATATTTTCGACGCTGACTATCAGGGAGAAAGCCCTTATTCAATACAAGATTTTGTGGGGTATCTTAATGCACAGATGGGCACCAATGAGATTACTAATCGGGAAGAAAAAGGAAAAAAAGAGAAACATATTCAAGATGTACGCAGGGATAGCAACAGTGATATCTCAATCTTGATCACCCTTATGTTTCGCTATGCAAAAACATATATAAAAAAAGCCTTACAAGCGAGTTGCTTGCAAACGGTTGATGAGTTTGCTTTTCTAGTAAAACTTATGACTTTCGACAGTTTGACCAAAACTGAACTCATCAATAAGCAAGTAATGGAGAAAACCTCTGGAGTAGAGGTATTAAAGCGATTAAAAGGTAAAAAACTTATAAGAGAGTTTGCCGATAAACAGGACAAACGGAGTGTTAGGGTAGCAGTAACGGACTTGGGTAAAAAAGAGATCAACCGTGTATTACCTAATATGGCCACTGTATCTAAAATAGTTGTAGGTAACTTGTCCACAGCAGAAATAAACACCCTCTCTTATCTCCTGAAAAAGCTAGACTTCTACCATAATGATATTTTTATGCATAAGGCTGACTTAAGTTTAGATGAAATTTTACTTCAAAACCAGTAGGAGTAATGCCATTGCTATCACCTGACATATCTACTTTTAGGCATTAAAGAGGAATAACCTATTTTTACATTTTTATTATACAGCGTTTTCTGGCGAATTGTGAATTCTTGTACTAAATTTACTCGCTGTTTCTTAGAGAAGTGTGACCATTAGTATACTGATGTGGGGCATTCCTCTGTATGGTTAGTAAAATTTTTGAGGTAAAAAGATCTAATTAAAATTATTGGTTATATGTCGGTATATAACTTCCAAGCCATTGAAAAAAAATGGCAAGCATACTGGGAAGAAAATAATCTCTACCAGTCAAAAGACGACCCTTCGCTGCCTAAGTATTATGTACTGGACATGTTCCCCTATCCTTCTGGGGCAGGACTACACGTAGGGCATCCACTTGGTTATATTGCCTCTGATGTAATGGCACGTTATAAAAAACTACAGGGGTACAATGTATTGCATCCCATGGGTTTTGATTCCTTCGGTCTACCCGCCGAGCAATACGCCATTCAGACGGGCCAACATCCTGCACTTACTACTGAGCAAAACATTAATCGCTACAAAGAGCAACTTAAAAACATTGGCTTTGCCTACGATTGGTCGAGAGAGTTACGCACTTCCGATCCTCAATTTTACCGTTGGACACAGTGGATTTTTATACAGCTTTTTCATTCTTGGTATAATAACAAAACCCAACGTGCAGAAGCCATTGACACACTCATAGAAAAGCTAGCAGCTTCTGGCACTGATGAGGTAGACGGCGTTTGTGATGAGCAAACTCCTACTCTTACGGCCGAGCAATGGCAGCATTTTTCCGAAAAAGAACAACAAGCATATCTCCTGCATTTTCGCCTGGCCTATTTAGAAAACATGACTGTTAATTGGTGTCCAGATTTGGGTACTGTGTTGGCAAATGATGAGGTAAAAGAGGGCGTTTCAGAGCGAGGTGGACACTCGGTTGAGCAGAAAGAAATGCTCCAGTGGGCGCTGCGAATTACGGCTTACGCGCCACGCCTCTTAAACGACCTGGACACTTTGGACTGGTCTGACTCGCTCAAAGAAATGCAGCGCAATTGGATTGGCAAATCCGTAGGAGCAGAATTAGATTTTACCCTAGAGGCACACGATTTCAGCCTACGGGTATTCACCACCCGTATTGATACTATATTTGGAGTTACTTTTATGGCAATTGCGCCAGAGAGCGACCTCATAGAAAAGCTCACAACACCTGAGCAACACACCGCCGTAGAAGCCTACATTGCCAAGAGTAAAACACGCTCTGAAAGAGATCGGATGAGCGATGTAAAAACCGTTTCTGGTGTATTCAGTGGGAGCTATGCTATCCATCCTTTTAGTGGTACAAAAATACCCATCTGGATCGCCGACTATGTATTGAGTGGCTATGGTACTGGGGCGGTCATGGGCGTTCCCTCTTCTGACGAAAGGGATTTTCGCTTTGCTACCCATTTTGATTTACCGATCGTGCGCGTTATTGAAGGAACTGAGACTCTAGAAGACCCTACGACTATCAAACGGGGTAAGATGATCAATTCTGGTTTACTTAACGGACTCTCTACCGAAGAGGCGATCGAAAAAGCGCTCCAAATAGTAGAAGAAAAAAACATTGGGCAACGAAAGGTCAACTATAAATTGAGGGACGCGATCTTTGCGCGGCAACGTTACTGGGGAGAGCCCATTCCTGTTTACTATAAAGACGATACCCCGTATACGCTTCCTGAAAGTACACTACCACTTACCTTACCTGATGTTGATAAATATTTGCCTACCTCAGAAGGAGAACCTCCTTTAGGACGCGCCACACAATGGCAAACAGCAGAAGGTTATCCGCTAGAACTTAATACTATGCCTGGTTGGGCGGGTTCTTCTTGGTATTTTTTGCGTTTTATGGATGCTCATAATGAAGAGGTCTTTGCCGAAAAAACGCTTACCGACTACTGGCAACAGGTAGATTTGTACATTGGTGGTACAGAACACGCCGTAGGTCACTTACTGTATGCGCGCTTCTGGACAAAGTTTCTTTATGACAGAGGCTTTATTAGTTTTGAAGAGCCCTTCAAAAAGTTAATCAACCAAGGAATGATTCAGGGAATGTCGAGCTTGGCTTACCGGGTAAAGGATACGAATACCTTTGTATCGGCTAACTTAAAAGATGAGTATGATACTACCGAATTACACGTAGATATTGGCTTGGTCAACAACGAGGTGTTGGATATGGATGCTTTTAGAAGTTGGCGACCTGATTTGAAAGAGGCTACCTTTATTCTAGAAGAGGAAAAATACGTGACCATTAGTCAGGTAGAAAAAATGTCGAAACGCTATTACAATGTAGTCAACCCTGACGATGTAGTAGGCCAATATGGCGCCGATACGTTACGTCTTTACGAGATGTTTTTGGGCCCCTTAGAGCAATCAAAACCTTGGAATACCCAAGGGATTGATGGTGTTTTCCGTTTTTTGAAAAAACTCTGGCGCTTGTTCTACGACGGACAGGGTAAGTTAATTGTACAAGAAGAGGCTCCTACGAAAGAAGAATTAAAGATACTTCATACAGCGATTAAAGGTGTCACCGAGGACTTGGAGCGTTATGCTTTCAATACACCTGTGAGTAAATTTATGGTCTGTGTAAACGGCTTAACGGACACGAAGTGCTATAAGCGACTTGTACTAAAAGAACTGCTGATTTTACTTTCTCCTTATGCACCCCATATCGCAGAAGAACTCTGGCAAAATGCGCTAGGCGAAACTACCTCAATTGCTGAGGCTACTTTTCCTGTTTTTGACGAGAAGCACCTCAAAGAGGAAGCCTTCGAATACCCTATCTCTGTAAACGGTAAGGTACGCGCCAAAATCTCTTTTGGTTTGGATGTTCCCAAAGAGGAGATGGAAAAAGAAGTACTGGCCAACGAAGCCATTCAAAAATGGTTGGAGGGGAAGTCGCCTAAAAAGGTGATTATTGTACCCAAGCGAATTGTAAACGTGGTGGTATGATAATCAGTTAGTTAATTAGTGATTGTGTGAATGAGCGAATAGCTGAGAGCAATGTATTGAGGGCTATCAGTATGAATAAATGAACGATTTTAGAAGTAAAAGTTCAGTCTCGTGTCTTACTTCTTGTGTCTGATGTCCTTCCTTCTTACACTACCTTAATCAAATAATGCTTACGCTTGCCATTTTGGGCAATGATGTATTTGTCACGTAATAGCTCGAAATCGACGGCTTGGTTAGGGTCTTTTACCTTTACTTTGTTGATAGAAACAGCATTATTTTGAATGGCTCTTCTCACCTCACCTTTCGAACTGAAAATAAGATTTTGTGTTGTAGAAGACAGGAAGTCGGTAATGTTTTCTACGTTTTGTAATACACTTTTAGAAAGTTCTATTTGGGGCACTTCGTCGAAGGCTTCTAGTAGTAATGCCTCATCAATCGTTTTGATGGTATCAAGGGCATCTTTACTAAAAAGAATGCTAGAAGCTTTTACAACCGCCGCAAGGTTTTCCTCACCGTGAATTCGCGCGGTAAGTTCTTCTGCCAAGGCGCGTTTGAGGGCATTCGGATTGGTACTATTTTCTGTCTCCAAGGCTTCTATGGCTTCTTTTTCCTTTAGAGAAAACACACGCAGTAGCTTTCCTAAGTCTTTGTCGTCTACATTGAGCCAAAACTGGTAAAACTTATAAGGAGAGGTCATACTGGCATCTAGCCACACATTCCCCTGCTCCGACTTTCCAAACTTCGTTCCATCGGCTTTCGTAAGCAGCGGGCAGGTAAGTGCGTAGGCTTTGCCTTCATCAATACGGCGGATCAGTTCTGTACCAGTTGTGATATTCCCCCATTGATCGGAGCCACCCATTTGTAGTTTACAGTTATGATGCTTGTACAGGTGGTAAAAATCGTAGCCTTGTAGGAGTTGATAGCTAAACTCGGTAAATGAAATACCGCTTCCCTCGGTCAGCCGATTTTTGACTGAATCTTTGGCCATCATATAGTTTACAGTAAGGCGTTTGCCTACATCTCTGAGAAAGTCTAAAAACTTTATTTCTTGGAACCAGTCGTAGTTATTGACCATCTCGGCTGCATTGGCACCTGCATCAAAATCTAAAAACTTTTCGAGTTGCTGTTTAATACAGGCTTGGTTATGTTGGAGTGTCTCTACAGAAAGAAATTGCCTTTCGGCAGATTTCCCAGAAGGATCACCGATCATGCCTGTTGCTCCACCTACTAGCGCAAAGGGTTTATGTCCTGCTTTTTGGAAGTGTACCAGTAACATAATAGTGGCGAGATTACCAATGTGTAGTGAAGCCGCAGTAGGGTCGAAGCCAATATAACCCGCCGTCATCTCTTTTTGGAGTTGTGCTTCTGTCTCGGGCATCATATCGTGGAGCATACCGCGCCAGCGAAGTTCTTCAACAAAGTTTTTCATAGTAACAAAGTAAAAACGAAGAATTGAGAATTAAAAATATCGGACACAAGAAGAAGGATGCTAGACATAAGACATTAGATACAAGATGAAAGAGAAAAACCCTTCATTTACTCATTTACCTACCTCATTCGTTTAATTGTGGCATGGTAAGTTTCTTAAGTTTTTTCTGTCTTGGTTGGGTAAGTTTTCGGTGCGAGACATAGGGTAAGCCTACAAAATCTTCACTTTCATTTTGCATACGATCTAGGGCAATCAATACATAGTAATAACGTTTCTTTTTCTCTCTTTTCGGATCGAGCCATTTACTTCCTCTAGTCATACCTAAAAAAGCTTTCCTATTGGTAAAATCAACCGAAAATTCATCCTTAAAACGATAAACGAGATAAGAAGTGGCTGTTTCTCCATCTTTAGCGGGTGGAGGCGCTTCCCACGAAAGTAAAGTACCTTTTTCTGTATCTTCTGCTTGCAATTGCTGCGGCAGGTTAGGCGGGATACTGTCTTTCCAAGCCATAGTAGGTACCAGCGCTGGGGCTTTAAAATAATTTTTCCGTAGTGTATCAAGTATATTTAGGGGATTTTTGATCAAAAACCTAGTAGAGAAAAAGATACTGCCCTTTACGGCACTATACAAATGGTTGATCCGCATTTGCCGCCCAAACTCCTGCCTACTGGCCCAAGTACGATCGCCTGAAGCATCGCCGAGCTTAAAGATGGCATTACCTGTATAAATATGTTTACCAAAGGAATTTTTGTGCCACCAAGCGACTAGCACACGGTAATCGCCGTAGCGCGAACGCGTACTCCAGTAAAGCTGTGGCGCCGCATAGTCGATCCAACCCTTTTGTAGCCATTTTCTGATGTCAGCATATAGATAATCATAGGCGGGCTGCCCTACCCGTGTCGCTGATCCACGTGGGTCTTTACTTTGGTTTCGCCACGCGCCTACAGGGCTCACTCCAAACTTTACGTGGGGTTTTACTGCCTGCAAGCTATCGCGCAACGTTTTGATGAGCAGGTCTACGTTATGCCTGCGCCAATCTTCTCTATCGTTAAAACCCTCATTGTATAATTCAAACGTCCAGTCGTCGTCGATGTCTTCTCCCATAATTTTATAGGGATAAAAATAATCGTCGAAATGTATGCCGTCTACGTCGTAGCGATGCACTACATCCATAATGACAGAAACAATATATTGTCGTACTTCTGGAATACCTGGATTAAAATACTTTTTGTTACCATACTTAAAAAACCACTTAGGTTGTTTATTGGTAATGTGTTCGGAGCTGATTTTACTGGTTTCTAAATTGGCTACTGCTCGATAGGGGTTGAACCAAGCGTGAAATTCTATATTACGTTGGTGGCATTGCTCAATGGCAAAAGTAAGAGGGTCGTAGTAAGGAGAAGGTGGTTTTCCTTGTGCACCATTCAAGTATTCAGACCATAGTTCGTGAGGGCTCTCATAGAAAGCATCGGCGGCAGGTCGCACCTGAAACATCACCGCGTTGATGTGGTATTTTTGAAAGTACCACAATAATCTAAAAAACTCTTCTTTTTGAGCATCGGAGGGTAGGCTTCGCTGCGAAGGCCAGTCGATGTTATTAACGGTAGTAATCCACACAGCCCTAAAATCACGGACTGGGTACTTTTTAGAGGACTGCCCCCAAGCAGCCTGTAGTAATATTAAACAGAAGAATAGACAGGTAAAATTTTTTCTCACAGGAAAAGCATCAAGTGTTTTATAGACTCAGACAGTTGGCAAGATAAAAAAAAGCTTCTCCGCCTCATAAAAAAGTTTTACTTTATTTGAGTTTACGGTGTACACAAACTTTTTCGTCGACTACCTCAAAAGTTACTTCTAAGTTCTTAGAAATTGGGGTTGTTTTCTTCACTAATGTATAAAAGGCAGGTTAGAAAATTAGAAAAATTATTCAAAAAAATCAATTTGATAATATTGTATATAACCCACTTTTATAGCTACCCTAACAGCTTTTCTGTAACTATTTTGTTCAATTTTTTTACATAAAATCTTCTACAAAAATTAGAATGTAGTAAAAGATCATCCTATCGAAATGAATAGCTTGTTGAGTGGCCATATAAGTAATTGATTTTGATTACCTTTAGTCTCTTTATAGTTTTATGGTCGTTAATTTTAGTAGATAGTAAGGATAAAGTAATTATTTTTTGATGCATGAGTATAAAATATTTGCTATCTACTTTAGGGTATGTTTTGATGGTGCTTTTCTTTTACCTCATGAGCCGAGCGGAGAGAATTATAAGCAATCATTAAGGATTTGAGGCAGACGTTAGATTGTTAAGTTGTATATATTCCTAGTATCTCTTACATTTTATTTGTATTATTCCTTTTACTAGTTTATGATACGACGCGCATTTCCTGATCTTACACAACTCAAAGCATACATCCAAAAAGCTACTTCTTATGGAAAGGGATGGCCTTCTGTAGTACTTCACACAGAGGCGCAGGGTATTTACCGACCAAATATACAGGGTACTTTTTCATTATTTACAAACCTATCAGGAGAGAGTCATTGCAGGGTAGATGGAAAGACGTGGGTTGTTCCTGAAGATTGTTTTTTTCTAAGCAATCAAACACAAACCTATACGTTGGAAATTGAAGCGTCTGCCGAAACCTTCAATATACACTTTGGGAGGGAACTGCTTCAGACTGCTTACGCCAGTTTAATAAGTACCCCTAAGCAGCTTTTAGAGAACCCTGTTGGCAACGGCACCTTTGATTTTCATAATCAACTTTACTACAAGGATACTACTTTACAGCAATTACTTCAAAACTTTGCTGCTTACAGCCAAACTACATTCCATAACCTCCCTGCTGAAATTACTGTATCGCCCGCTTCTCTTTATTTCGAGGAGCAACTATACACTATATTGCTGCATTTATTACAGCTTAAGAGTGAAATACACGATAATATTGACCATTTACCCAGCCTAAAAAAAGCTACACAACAAGAAATTTATCGGCAGTTGAGCCGAGCAATGGACTATATGTATACACATTATCAAACTTCTATTTCACTGGAAGCACTTGCACAAGAAGCCTGTTTATCTAAATTTTATTACTTACGACTTTTCAAGCTATTTTATGGTCTAACACCCCATCAAAGGATTATGCAATTACGCATCGAAAAAGCGAAAGAACTATTGAAGAAAACCACGCTAACGATAACAGAAATTGCTTACCAGGTAGGATTTGAGTATCTCTCTTCACTCAGTCGTCTTTTCAATAAAATGGTAGGTGTCTCTCCACAAAAATACAGAAGCTCTTAGTGTTATTTCTGTGCGTATGCATCTCGATTTTTAAAATTAGCAATTTTGGCTAAGCGGGCTTTTTAGTAAAGTTCATACCTTTCACAAAAACTTTTAGAAGGCTTTCTTAATCCATATAGCGTATGTTGCCACCCATTTATATCACTATTCTCTTTCTATTACTAATAGGCTTTGTTCTATTTTTTACTTACAAGGCTGTAAACTATGCAGCTACTCAGGCCAGATATGACCCAGCTAAAAGAAAGAAACTTCTTCTACAACTTTTCGGAGGTGTTTTTCTTTGGATGATACTCACAGCAGGAGCGGCAATGAGTGGCTTTCTTACTGATTTTACCGCACGCCCTCCTCGCCTATTATTGGTATTGGTTGGTAGTTTTGGGGTATTGCTACTACTAATGACACGCCCTACCTTCCAAGCATTGGTGCACTATGTACCGAAGCACTGGATAATTTATTCACAAGCTTTTAGAATTCCGCTTGAAGTCGTTTTATGGTGGTTGTATTTAAACGAGCTCATCCCCATTCAGATGACCTTCGAGGGGTATAATTTTGATATTATCAGTGGTGTATTGGCTGTAGGCGTAGGATTTTATTATCAACGCTATCCAAAGGGTAAGCGTATACTAGGGGTTATATGGAATATACTTGGGGCATCGTTGGTGTTTACCATTGTAGGAATTGCAGCCGTCTCTGTACCAGGCCCTTTACGTATATTTAACAACGAGCCCGCCAACCGTATTATCGCTTGTTTTCCCTATGTCTGGTTACCTACTCTACTGGTTACTTACGCATTGTTGGCTCATTGGGCATCGCTACAACAGTTCTTAAAAAGGTAACAGGCGCTAATGGAATATTAGCGCCTGTTGTTGCTTTTAAAAGTTCTTAATCAACTTTTTATTAATTATTCGGCTGAAAGGGTTCTACAGAGATAAGCGAACTATGGTAACGCGACTCTTTCCAAACGTCTCCTACTTTTTTCCAAATAATGGTAGCCAGTACTTTAAACTTGAGCTGTTGCTCGTCGGCTATAAATATTTGGTCAAAATCGACAACGGAATAACCCATCGTTTCGTGTTGTAGGGCCTCGTAGTGCGTAATCTCCGACCACGTCTTGGCCTTCATTTGTTGGAGTTGTTCAAACAGTCCGCTGAACCAACCTTCCCAACCTGCACGATCTCTGATAATCTCTGAGCCACCTTTGGTATTGATATCAACGATACCAAAATCATCGTCACAGATTTGCGCTAGACGCTCAAAGTTGTGGTCTCTTACACAGTTGAGCATCTCGACGGTCAGGTCGTAAAAGGGAAGATGCGAAAAGTCAGCATGTTTCTCAGTAGAAGTAAGTCTTTCTTGCTTCATAATCACGTATTATGCAGTAGCTGTGGCGGGTGTATCTGTTTTCTTGCTTCCTACAGCAACACCATATACCACAAGACCAAAACCAATTTTGTTGATAGCGTCTGCTATGTTGTAGAATAAGTCTACATTAGAAGATTCCCATCCAAGTCCTGTATTAAGCCAACCACCAGGCATACACATATAACCGATAGGATATACCGCCCAGCCTACGAGTACAAACCAAGCTAAGTACTTAATACCTTTCTCTACAGCAGGATCGTTGTTATTTTTAGCTAATTTAGCAACTTCTCCAAACCAAGCTTCATAGAGCACGTAGATGTAACCGATGGTTGAGAGCGCCCCCCACAAAACACTGTGTCCAGCCGAGCCATCTGTGAAGGCTTCACCAATGTATCCTGCTACAAGCATCCAAGCAGAAGCGATGATCAATTTCCACATAAGACTTTTCTTCGCACCAGCAGGACGCGTAAGTAGGTAAAACTCTACACACATAAGTGGTACAGTCAACGTCCAGTCGATGTAACGTAGTGCTGTAGGATTCTCACCCGTTTGCACGTAATAATCGCGCATATAGTAATAGTGCACGGCTGCAATACCCGTAATCAGTCCAGAAACAAGTAAAGAGAGTTTCCATTTACCCTCTACTCTACTTCTTTCAAAGAAGAAGAAAACTGAAGCGGCTAACATAGCCATGTAACCCGTAAAAAATGTAAAAGCGACAGGATCGTCTTCGGGGATAACTAGAACTTTAAGTAATTCCATAAGTATGATATGTTTTAAGTGAATTATTCGTTAATGTTATCATTACTAGTGAAGGCTATGTTTTGTTTTACTTTGTTTAATTTTTTTTATAATTTATTAAACAAAACATAGAATAGGATCATGGTTATTTTTCATTTAAAAAAATAAGTCTGTTACTTTCACTTATTGAGCTAAGTACGAGAGAAAAAAATAATATTTAAAAAGTTACATAAGTGAACTATCGCCCATCCCAATTTGTTCAAATTCTCGTCAAAATGCTTGCGAACGCATCTTAGGAGCTTAATGATACAAACGCTGTATTTTTACTTACAAAGAACATCTAGGAGTCATCTCTAGTACAAGGTAACATTTTATGAAAGACAAACAGGTTTTATTCGATCACATACCGAATATAGTCCTTTCGCTTCATAAAATACGAATCAAACGTCTGAGCGCTAATGTGCTCAACGGTTTCACCTCTTTCAATTCGTAGCGTTTGTAGATTGAATAGCTGTCCGTTGATGGGGCGATGATCAGCACCTTCATACTCATCGTTACGAAGTGTACCAAAAACGAGTACTTGGCTCGGTGGAAGCTTTACTTGTACAGTAAGTGTAGTACTATCTTCATCTGTAAGTGGATTAGGTGATGACCAGTTTGGTTGGTAATCTTCTTTTATGGAATAGGCTATAGGGTTTTCAACGAAAATATATTGTTGCAAAGGGGGCTGTTGGAAAGTGTAGGTGATTGTCAGTGTGTCTTGGGTCGTATTGACGATCGCAAAATGCTGGCTCCACGAGCAAGCAGTAAGTGCTAAACAGGTCAGTAAAGCTATGAGTAATTGAGTAGTGTTTTGCATGATTCTTTAGTTAAGTGTCTAAAGCTATTTATCAAAATCTATGCTTGAATATCCATACTAACATTTATCACTTACTATGTTATAGCATATTAAGCTTCTCCAAAAATCCTTCTCTGAAAGTACGCCCAATGGGAATTGTATAAGCGCGTAGCTGAATCGTATTCCCGATGATTTTTTCTATGTAAGTCACGTTAACTATAAAAGACTTATGACAGCGTACAAATTGCTCTCCTAGCAACTGAAGGCTATTTTGTAACGAAGTGCTTACAATGTACTTCTCAGATAAGGTATACATCAACACAAAATCGCCTTTGGCCTCAACTAGTAAAATTTCTTCAATTTTGATTTTTTGAATAATGCCTTTGGTCTTTACAAATAAGGCTTGTTGATAAATAATGGGATCGTCTGATTTCACAATACGCTCAATCTTGGCAATTGCTCTCAGAAATCGCTCAAAAGAGAAGGGCTTTAGCAAGTAATCAACTACATCTAACTCAAAACCCTCGAGTGCATACTCAGGAAAGGCGGTTGTCAAAATAATATGAGGCGTACTTTGTAGTGACTTCAAGAAATCAATGCCAGAGATTTTAGGTAAATGTACATCCAAAAATAAGATATCTATTTTGGTGGTCTCAAGTAATGTGATCGCTGCTAGTGGATCTACGTAAGCGGCTACTAGCTCAAGCCGCGGTACTTCTTGTAAGTAGCCGGTTAAAATCTCCTGTGCGGGTAGTTGATCTTCAATGATGAGGCATTTAAGGGGTTTCATGGGTAGTTGTAAGGTGAGTTTTACTAAGAATGTGGTAGCTGTCTTCTCTACGATGAGGGTGTGTTGCTCTGGATATAAAATTTTGAGTCGTTTTTTTACATTTTCCAACCCAATTCCTTGAGAAGTTAAGGTGTCTGAAGTAACCACCTGAGGCTGATAATTATTCTGTACCTCGAAGTGTAGGACATTTTTGATCACCTCAATACAAATGCGTATTTCAATGCCAGTGGCGAGCGAGTTCAAGCTATGCTTAAAACTATTTTCTACAAAAGGAATCAGCAAGAGAGGCGCCATGTACAAGGCTTTTTCTGACGTTCCTCTATGTATTTTACTTATTACCTCTCCTCTTTTTTTAAGTGGTATTTTTTGTAGAGCAATGTACTCTTCCAATACCGCTAGTTCTTTCGAGAGTGCTACTTTTTCCGTATTAGCTTCGTATAAGATGTACCGTAATACATTGGCAAGCTGTAAAATTAAATCAGGTACTTTCTCAGACTTGGCTAAGGCGTGAGCGTATATATTGTTGAGACTATTGAAGAGCATATGCGGTTGTATTTGTGAGCGCAGAAATTTGAGTTCACTATCCAGGCGGTCTTTTTCAATTTGCTCTATTTTCCGCTGGTTTTCGAGGTTATCTCCCACAAACTGTATACACATAAATACTACCAAAACACCAATTATTTCTCCCCAGTACCAGTAAATGCTGCTTAATGTAACAGGATCGCGCCCTCGCGAATCTGGATAAAGCCAATATTCAATTATCCCCTCTTCTATTATTCCGTAGAGCGTCAGGCAACCTAAGAGCGCCCATAAAAATAGCAGGTACCTCTTTTTGTAGAAAAGCTTAGGAATAAGCAAGCGATTGACTATTATGAATAAGGTCGCGTGGAAAACCACAAACACCAAATCCTTTGCAGGAGAGCGATGTATCAGGAGCTTTCCGTGTTCTACGTCTACTGTATATACCACGTAGTAAGCGATTAGTAGTATGCCTTGTAGCATCCAAGCATTTTTCATAACGTTAAAATAAGACTATCCCCTAAAAATAAAATACCGTATCCCCAAACTGAGTTGTCTTGTTTGCCATTTATAACTTCTTTCTACGCTAAAATCAGTGCCTTGCAGTTGGTTAATAAAAATGCGCGTATCGAATATATCTTGTAGGTTAATAGTGATTGTACCACGCCGCTTATGAAATTTCTTGCGTAAGGCCATATCAAAATAATACTGTGCCAGTACCTTTCTCTGTGGTTCTATCCTTGGGGCACGGTAGGTAGCTGAAAAATCTAGCCCCCATTCTTCCCCCCATCGGACACGTTGTTGCCACCTTCCTCCCCAAGTAAGCAAACGATTGAAATTGACAGCGTTATTAATGTCCTTGAAACGTGCCGTTGCCAATGTAAACTGTAAGGTACTTTCTATACCTTTCGCCCAAGTATAGTCAGCTTGTAGCTCTACTCCTTGGTCTACTCTATTGTCAAAGTTAGCAAGGCTTTGTAGGGTTTGGTCTCCGTCGGCTGCTTGTACTACTTCTTGAATCACATCATAAGTTTCTCTACGAAAAACGGTTACGTCCCACCCTACTTCTAGTAACTCATTATGGTAGTTCACCTCATAAAGATTGGCCATTTCTGGTCTAAGGTTGGGGTTGCCAGTTTGTAAGTTAAGTGGATCTTGATAAGAGACATAAGGATTGAGGTCAAAAAAGCTGGGTCGGTTGATACGCCGTGTGTAACTTACACCCAGCGTATGACTACGCCCTGAAAATAAGTATATCGCCTGTAAGGAAGGAAAAACGCGAAAAACATCTTGCGCAAAGGTTTCTTGAGTGGTGCGCTGTTGCCCATTGCTGGTAAATTGCTCTACCCGTACCCCTATGGCATATTCCCATTTTCGAAAAGCCTGCTGATAGGTAAGATAAGTTGCTTGCTTTTGTAGGACCATAGTAAAGTCATTATCGGGCACAGTAAGACTATCATCTTGTAGCACTATTTCCTGTAAAATATCATATTGTATCCAATCTAGCTTCGCGCCAATAGCGACTGTTCCCTTAGTAAGGAAAGGTAGCGTGTAGTCAACTTTAACTTGGTATAGGCGTTGGCTTTCTACCTCTTCGGAGGTGCGTAGAAACTGCTCAGTAGACGAACGTAATTGTAAGTCTTCTAGGGCATCCACGCTGTTGGTATTGTTTTCATCTTCGCCACTAGCACTCAACAGAAGCTGTAGCTGATGCGTATTATGGAAAATCTTCTGTAAAGAAAAATTAAGGCTTATCTCATCTTCTAATTCAGTCTGTATATTTGAGAACCTAACTTCTTCGATCTCATCAGTGTACACAAAGGTATTGGTTTGAAGTCCTTCCTCTTCATCATCCCAACGGTTATAGCTCAGTTCTAGCCCAAGAGAAAAAGAAGTATCAGGTTCATAATTCATCCCTATGTTGACGATTCGTCGGTTTTGTATGCCCTCGTGTTGTACCTCATTCTGGTATCTACGGAGGTCTTCTTCTTGATTAAAACGGTGTGCATCAAAGGTATTAGCGTACCAGCTTCTTCCTAGCAGTACATTTGTGTAGAAAGAAAAGCGATCGCGGTTAATACTGGCATTGACCCCACCTGACAGACGTGCTGGAGCAGCTAAGTTAAGTAAGCTCTCAAGTTTTAGTTTAGCAAATAAGTTTTTCTTATATACTAAGTTGATAATTCCTCCTACACCTTCGGCATCATACGCCGCAGAAGGGTTGGTGATAACCTCTATTTTTTCCAGTGCCTCTGCAGATATAAACTGTAGCGTACTGACATCTCGTTGGGTTTCTTTACCATTGATGTAAATAATTACATTACTGCTTCCTCTCACTTGCACATCACCTTGAGGGGTAGTTGTAATAGCAGGTAGACGCGCGAGAGCCTCAGCGGCTGATCCACCCGCATTGGTGAGGTCTTGTCCTAGGTACAAGGTCTTTTTACCCAAGCCATTTTCGATGTAAGACTGCTCGGCTACTATCTCTACTTCCTCTAATAAAGAAGGAGCTTCAGCCAAAGTAATGGGAGGTAAGGGGACGGTAAGGGGTATTATGATCGTCTGCTTGGCGGTAACGTAGCCCATCATCTGCACCGATAATTGATAAACGCCACTAGCCAGCCTTTTAAAACTAAAATTTCCTTTTGTATCTGTAAGGGTGTTGGCAAGGGAAAGGCTATCTCCGTTCTCGTGAAGTGATACTACCGCATAAGGCAGGCGCTCACCAGTGGCAGACTCAACTTTACCTTCTAAAGTATTTTGGGAGTATGAAAAGAAATTAAGCAAACATAATAACGAAGTGGCTAAAAGTAATCTCATAGACTATCTAAGTTAGTTTTAGCCTCTAAAGAACACTTTATGCTGCTTTTTATGCAATAGAAACGACCAACGACCTTTTTTCTTGGCTATCTGTAGCGCAAACGTTGATCAATGTTTTTCTACCCACAATAATTAAAAAAGTGGTGTACAGGGCCGTGTCCTTTCCCTAGTTGATATTGCGCACCTGCTTTTACCGCACTAGCAATGTAGCCAATGGCTTTTTCAGCAGCTTCTTCTAAACTGTATGCCCTTGCCAAAAAAGCGGCGATCGCTGAAGAGAGGGTACAACCTGTTCCGTGGGTATTTTTGGTAGTTACTTTTGGGTGGGTATACACCTTTACCTTTTTATGTTGAAAGTCATACAGCACATTGCTTACCTCCTCACCTTGCCGATGCCCCCCCTTCAGTAATACTGAAACACCATATTTAAGCGCAATTTCTTTCGCCACCTTCGATAAATCAGTCTTCTCTTCAATTTCTTCTTCTAATAAAATGGCTGCTTCAGGAATATTGGGGGTAATGATTTTCACCTTCGGAATAAGCTTATACTTTAAGGTATGAATAGCTTCCTCCATTAGCAATGTATCGCCTGAGGTGGCCACCATCACGGGATCTAAGACTACCTCGGTAAGTTGATACTTTTGTATTATCTTCTTCACGGTAAGAATTACTTCCGTAGAATGCAGCATCCCAATTTTCACGGTGTCGGTTCCTACATCGTCTAGTACTGCCTTCAATTGTAGTTGTAGAAAATCCACCGGAATCGTATGTACTGCCTCAACGCCTTGTGTATTTTGCGCCACCAAGGCGGTGATCGCTGAGGTACCATAACACTCGCAAGCGCTAATGGTTTTTAGGTCGGCTTGTATACCTGCCCCCCCACTTGGGTCAGTCCCAGCGATGGTGAGTACACGTGGATATTGTTTTAAGTTTGTCATCAGATTTTCCATTTTTCTAGGTGATAGGCGCTGTCCCAAAAGAGCCATTCCATTTTAGAAGAGCGTACAAAGGTAGCCGTCATAGCCTGTTGCACTTGTTCAGAGGCGCTTTTTGCATAACGATTACTGATCTCAATTGCCTTTTGTACGGCTGTTGCAAAGGCTTCTCCCGCATAGGTATTAATCCAGTTTTGGTAAGGATGGTTTCCTTTTGTTTGATGCGCCAAGATGTAGTCTCCTACTTCTTTATAAATCCAGAAGCAAGGTAGAATAGCTGCCAGCGCTTCTTCGATAGGCTTCAAGTGACAAATACGATTCAAATGCCCTATGTACAACAAACAAGAAGGTGAGTGACTTACAATTTCTTGTGGATATGCCGATAAAAACTGTTCGTGTAGTGCTTTCTCTACTTGTATCGTGTCATTCGCGAAGTAAAGAAAGGCTTCGGTCTCTGCTGGCTCAGTAAGTTTTGTGGCGATACTCGCTAGAATTTTACCGTAGTCGGCTAAGTAGAGTGCATCTTGCCGCAAGTAGAAAAGAAACTTCTCTTCAGGAAGACTACCCGTCATCAGCTCTTTGATAAAGGGATGAGCAGTGATTTGTTGGTAAATTGATTCACTGGCTTGCCAAGCCTTTTCACTCCAAAGCATTTGATAATAGATTTTAAAGGTTTTTTATTTTCAACTGTGCCTCACAGATAGTACGTAATTGTTGAGCAGCTTCTTTGGGTTGTAAGCTTGCCATAATAGCGGAAACGACTGCAATACCTTGCGCGCCTACTTGGATTACCTGTGCGGCATTTTCTTGATCAATGCCTCCAATCCCTACGAGCGGATGTTTTGTGAAAGAAGCGATTGCTTGCAGTCCTGCTAACCCCAGTGGCGAAGCAATATCCGCTTTGGTAGTGGTATTGAAAACAGGCGAAACACCCAGATAATCGACCGATAGATGTTGAGCAGCTTCCGCTTGTTCGACGGTCTCTACAGACAAACCAATAATTTTATCATCACCTAACAAGTGCCTTGCTACTGCAAAAGGTAAATCTTGCTGACCAATATGCAAGCCATCTGCCTCTACCGCCAGCGCAATATCTAAGCGATCATTGATGATAAGCGGAATCCCTTTTGCTTGGGTCAGTTGCCTTAGCCGAAGCGCCACTTCGTAGAAATCTCTGGTAGAAGCAGTTTTCTCCCTCAATTGTACCATACTTACCCCACCTTCTATGGCTTGTGCTACTACTTCTATCAGGTCTCTACTACCAATCATAGCAGTATCGGTTACAAGATACAAGGTATAGTCAGGCATTTTGGTAGCTCATTTCCACTTCATTCGGCCAAGTCGCTTCAACTGCTTGATAAAGTGTATCTAAAAAATGTGCCTGAAAACTGCCTGGTCCAGTTACTTTTTCAGCGGTTAGCTCGCCTGCTTTTCCCATCAGCAACATCGCCTGTGCAGCGGCAGTAAGTACCTCAGGAGAGACAGCTACAAAAGCCCCGATAAGCGCAGTAGCCGTACAGCCCATACCAGTTACTTTGGTCATGAGAGGTGAACCGTGGTGCACCTCAATGGTTTCCTTTCCATTGGTAATGTAATCGATAGCACCACTAATCACCACCACATTACCTAGCTTTAAGGCCAGTTGCTGGGCGGCTTGCAGCGCACGCTCGCTGCTTTGTGTACTATCGACCCCCTTGGTTTCTACAGCTTCACTGGCTAACGCCATAATCTCGGAGGCATTCCCTCGAATGACTGTGGGTGTATAGGTATCCATGAGTTGCCAGCACGTTTGTGTACGAAGGCGACTAGCGCCTGCCCCTACGGGATCAAGGACAAAGGGTTTCTGCAACGCTTTTGCCTTTTCGGCAGCCTGCAACATAGCGGCTATCCAAGGCTTACTTAGCGTACCTATATTGATGACCAAAGAAGCGGCAATGCTTACGATCTCTTCCACCTCCTCTAGGGCGTGTGCCATCACAGGAGAAGCCCCAATTGCGAGTAAGGCGTTGGCGGTATTGTTCATCACTACGTAGTTGGTAATGTTATGCACCAATGGTGCTTCATTTTTAATCTTTGTAAGACTTTCGGTGAGTGTTGTCATAGGTTTGATAATAAAAAAGCCGTTCTACAGCTAGTAAAACGACTTTCTACTCATATGAATACGTTGAGTGACGTCGTTTCCCTACGCTGTTATGAAACAGATCAGGTTCTAAGGGTATTTCTCAGCTCCACTATATGAGCACCCCTAACGAATTTTAGGTAAAGATAGGAAAATGTAGTTGAATGTGCTAGAAATGTGGGCATAGAAAGTTATCTGTGCATTTATTATGAAGAAACTTTTTAATGTTGTAAGCTTCAAATTATAATAGTTTTCTTTTAAGCTAACACATTAGATGTTTTGTGATCTAAACTCTCCTTGGGAAATGCTTATTGTAGTGCAAAATCCATTACTGGATAAGATAATTAAACCCTTTCTAAAGCTAACCGTAAGGATGCAAACCCAAACCGAACAGGTTGTCTCTGTGTATCTTTACGATATATTGGGCAAGCACGCTCTCGGAAGGATTGCAACAAAAGTAGTAAAGTAGTAGGATACGAGTCGTTTGCTTTAACACAAATCCCTCTCTAAGATATTCTAGAGAGGGATTTTTATACTTTTATTAGAAAAGATTCTTACAGAATTGCAAAGCGAGTTTTTACTTCGTAGCGCAGCTTTATACTTCTTAGCTCATCCTCTCCGTCACTATCACTAGGACTGCTTACCATTACATTACTCATGGTTGAGGGAGGGAGCCATCTGCCATAACGATCGCTATCAATCTCTACGATCATCAATACATCACCTGTTTTCTTTCCAATACTTTCTAAAAAATAGTCTGCTTTGGCTTTGGCAGCTTTTAGCGCCTCTATTTTTACTTGTTTTCTATACTCAGCAAGTTGGGGATGATCTAGCCGGCTAATACGCATATACTCTATTCCTTTTATGTTGGCTTTATTGATAATGTCATTAATCTTCTGAAAATCGTCTAAACGGATTTCTAACTGCTTACTAACGAGAAAGGACTTCCCTCTCATGCGCCAGTAATTGCCCACCTCTTTGATGGTTATTTGAGATTTATCAATACCAATCGCTGCGAGCTTTTTTAAAAGATCAGCTTCAATAGTAGCCAAGGGTAGTTTGGTGCGGTAATCTTTTTCTTCAGCCCCTTTTTTGAATTCCTCTTCCCAGTACTCTTCTATTCCGATGGTAAAATAAATAGTTTTGGGGGCGATCTTCATTTCGGCACTTCCGACGACTTCTATGAACTTTTCGTTGGAAGTAGCAGAAATACTTTGTGCGCAAAGGATACTGGGAACGCACAATGCCCATAAACTTATGATTACAATTTTTTTCATAGTAAAAATGGTCTTATTTTGTCTTCTGCCAAAGATACAATTAATAGCCATTACATAGAAAGCCTACAACAAATAAGTCTAGAAGCCTCTGCTAACTTTTAGCAATCAGTACCTGATTTTATAACTGCTCAGTAATCCTCCCAAAGAAGTGATCATCAATAGATTGATGATCACTTCTATATATCTGGGTAAGAAGGTTGCAAAGCTGCGATTAAAGTGTTTATTTAGAGTAATAAACGCACAAAGATGGGGGCTACTGCGTATTTACTTCAAGAGTTTGCATGCATAACACTGGGGATGCCCATCTAAAAACTTAACCTATCAATATGAGAGATATTACAGATACTTTTAAAAATGCGATTAAAAGCAACCTTAGCTGGTCGATGGATGACTTTTACCAACTTGTAGAAACCATTCGTGAGAAGACTTACGAGGTATCTTTTTGGGAAAATGTAGAAAATTGGGCTACCATTTCCAAGCACGGTCAGGTAGAAGGCTACCTTTGGTCGAAATATCCTGTTATTTTTGTCAGTGCTAGCCAATGGGAGCTCATTAATTACCTTAAAGATGCTTATCGCTTGATGGCTGTCATTGATGTGGAAGACCTTAAACAGAAAGAGTTTCAGTTGAACCATGCCGTATTGAAAGATTATCTAGAAGAAGGGGTTCACTACACGAAGTTTTCAGTCTCTGATCTTTGGTTTTATACCAATAATAAGTCGGGTAGTTTGCAGAAATAATTACTAGTCTCTATACTTTATTATCAGTGATACTTGGGTAGCAGCCTTATGGGAGGCTACTTAGCAGTATTCTTTTTGTCTTTTTTAAAACCTCTTTTGTAGCTACAAGTTTATAGACAAACAAAACGCAGTACTATGGCACGTAAGCTACGCTTGATTTTAGGGGATCAACTCAACTATCAACATTCTTGGTTTCAGGAGACCGACTCACAAGTGGTCTACCTCTTAATGGAAATGAAACAAGAGCTTACGTACGTAAAGCATCATATCCAAAAAGTAGTAGGGTTCTTCAAAGCGATGCGCGCCTTCAAAGAATGGTTAGAAAGTGAAGGGCATGAGGTTATTTACTATTCATTAGATCATAAAAAAAACAAGCAGTCTTTAACTGATAATCTCTCAAAACTCATTGAAGAAGAAAGCATCACTACTTTTGAATATCTTCTTCCAGATGAATATCGGCTTGATGAGCAGCTCAAAGACTTTTGCGATCACCTTTCCATTGATAGCGACAGCTATGATACTGAGCACTTTCTTACAGAACGTTCTGGCGTAGCCAATTTTTTCAAGAAGAAGAAAACCTACTTGATGGAAAATTTTTATCGTATGATGCGTAAAAAATATGATCTTTTGATGGAAGATGAGGAGCCAATTGGCGAGCAATGGAATTATGATGAAGAAAATAGAAACAAATATAAGGGTAAGGTACCTGTACCCGACATTCCCTCTTTTGAGCACGATGTTCAAGGAATCATCGATTTACTTGATGAACAAGATATTGCTACGATTGGGCAAATAGACGCCAAACGCTTCTCTTACCCAACCAGTCGAGAAGAGGCCTGTGCACTATTAAAACACTTCACCACAGAATGTCTTCCTCACTTTGGTACATACGAAGATGCGATGCATACGGATCATCCCTATCTTTTTCACTCACGTTTGTCTTTTGCACTCAATACTAAAATGCTGCACCCTCTTGAAGTATGTAAGGCAGCCATCGAGACCTGGGAGGCAGATAAAGATACCATTACTTTGGCGCAAGTAGAAGGCTTCGTAAGGCAGATCATTGGTTGGCGAGAATTTATGAGAGGCATCTACTGGGAAAAAATGCCTGATTACAAAGAAAAAAACTACTTCTCCCACGAGGCACCTCTCCCTGATTTTTACTGGACAGGCAATACGAAAATGAATTGTCTTAGTCATGCCATTACACAGTCTTTGGAAAATGCTTACGCGCATCATATTCAACGGCTGATGCTGACGGGTAACTTTGCACTACTACTGGGGGTACATCCCGATGAGGTAGACCAGTGGTACTTGGGTATTTACATAGATGCGATTGAATGGGTAGAGATTACTAATACACGGGGTATGAGCCAGTTTGCAGATGGCGGGCTCATTGCCACAAAACCCTACGTTTCTAGTGCCAACTACATACATAAGATGAGTAACTACTGTAAGGATTGTAGTTATGACTATAAATCAAAGTATGGTGAAAAAGCTTGCCCCTTCAATAGCTTGTACTGGGACTTTCTGCATCGCCACCAAGACCAGCTAGGCAATAATGGCCGTATGGGGATGATGTATAGTATGCTGAAGAAGATGGATGAGGAAGAACGAGACAAAATTCTAGCGCAGGCAGCCAAATACAAAGAAAAAGTCAACGATTTGTAACCGTGAACCCAAGATAAGTTCATTATTTAAGTACTGCAAATACTAATTCAGCGAAGGATTATCAGGAAAATTGGCCCAAATGGCATACTCGGCCGACATGTTTTTGATTCGCTCTCGCCAAAGCTCTTTTACATCGGTTGTATTCATCACCTCTTCGATAGAAATATCTTCAATAATCCAAGAGTTCTCTTTCATCTCAGCAGCAAGCTGACCTGGCGACCAACCTGCATAACCCACAAAAAAGCGTATTTCACTTTCATCTACCGCATGTGTATTGGCATAGTCTTTCAACGCCTCAAAATCACCGCCCCAAAAAAGCCCATCTTTTACTAGCATGCTCCCTTCTATTTCTGCGATACGATGAAGATAAAAAAGAGCATTATCATTCACAGGGCCTCCTAAATACAAGCATTGATCGAGGTATAAAAAGCCACTTACCGCCTCTTGCAGTTGGGCTTCAAGCGCTTTATTGATGACAAAACCTAGCGTTCCCCCTTCATTGTGCTCCACAAGCAACACAACTGATCGCTTAAAGTAAGGATCAAGTAGAAAAGGATCGGCTACCAGCACTTTCCCTTGGGTAATATCATCTTGGTTGTAGCTCATTATCATTTATTGGCTTAAGACAAAACTATTTTATTATATGTATTTTCCAAAAATATGCCTTACTTTTGAAAAGCAATTTTTTTTGTAGCTACAAGCTTTCAGCAGTACAACATCAACTATAATTATCGCACTCCATGGCCATTAAAAGCATTAATCCCTACAACCAACAAGTTCTCAAGGAATTCGACGCGCTCTCTGTAGCAAACATTCACGAAAAACTATCTACCGCACAAACCCGCTTCACTGCTTGGCAGAAAACTTCTTTCGAAGAACGAGCTCGTTTGATGGAAAAAGCCGCAGATGTAATGGAAAGTAAGAAAGCGCATTATGCGTCTTTGATGACACAAGAAATGGGAAAGCTTTCTTCAGAAGCCCTTGCAGAAGTTGAAAAGTGTGCTTGGTGTTGTCGCTATTATGCTACGCACGCTGCCGATTTTCTCAAGGATGAACTCATTGAAACTGATGCTTCTAAGAGCTACCTCCACTACGAACCACTCGGTGTAATTTTGGCCATTATGCCCTGGAATTTTCCCTTTTGGCAAGTCATTCGTTTTGCTGCGCCTACCCTTATGGCAGGCAATGTAGGGGTGCTTAAACACGCCTCCAATGTTCCTCAGTGTGCCTTGGCCTTAGAAGAAATTTTTATAGAAGCTGGATTTCCTGAAGGCGTTTTCCAAACACTCCTGATGAACACCAGCGATGTAGAGGAAGTCATCAAGCATCCTGCAGTAAAGGCTGTCACGCTTACGGGTAGTGAAGGGGCTGGTGCAAGTGTGGCAGCGCTTGCTGGAAAATATTTAAAGAAGACTGTGCTGGAGTTAGGGGGAAGCGATCCCTTTATCATTTTGGAGGATGTGGATGTTGCACACGTTGCGAAAATGGCAGTAAAAGGACGGATGATCAACGCTGGTCAAAGTTGTATTGCTGCTAAGCGATTTATTGTTGTAAAAAGTGTGGCCGAAGCCTTTATCGAGGCCTTTAAGGAAGAAATGGGAAAACTACAATTGGGTGATCCCACACAAGAAGCCACTACACTGGCTTGTATGGCTCGCAAAGACCTCACAGATGAACTGCTCGAGCAAGTACAGCAGAGTATTGATCTAGGCGCTACAACTATTCTAGGCGGTAAAAAAGCCAAAGAAGGGGAAGCTTTTTTTGAGCCTACCATTCTTACTAATCTACAACAAGGAATGCCTGCTTATGATCAAGAGTTGTTTGGCCCTGTGGCTTCTGTAATTGTAGTAGAAGATGCTGAAGAAGCCATCGCAGTAGCGAATGCCTCTCCTTACGGTTTAGGAGGGTCTATTTGGAGCAAGAACATAGAAAAGGCAGAAGCACTGGCGCATCGCGTGGCGTCTGGGGCTGTGTTTATCAATGGGATTGTAAAGTCTGATCCTCGCTTGCCTTTCGGCGGCGTAAAACTATCTGGATATGGCAGAGAACTCTCTTATCTTGGTATTCGAGAATTTGTGAATATTCAGACCATTTGGGTAGGCTAAATTTGCGCTACGGTACCGATAGGAAGTAATTTGAAGATGTCTGTAGCCGTTTGGCAAATAACCGCTTGCCCATTGTAAAGGGCTACTGGATATTTGAGCAAATGTGGGTGTGCTACCAATAGTTCCGCCACTTCTTCCGTAGTCATTTGCTTGGATAAATTTTTCTGAAAAAAAGGATCAGCACAGTTGAGCAGCTCACAAGGTTGGATTTGTAGACGTTCTACAAGGCTGGTGAGTATATCGGTAGAAAGGCTTGCTATTTCGTTAACAGCCGTTTGTTGGATACACTTCGCAAAAGTAGAAGCATAAATAAAAGCCATTTGGCCGATCTGAGTGGTAGAATCATTGATTAAAATGAGCGTATCTTCCCCTATTCGCATCATAAGTACAGGATTATTTAGTGTGTAGTGGTTTTCTCTAAGACATTTAAGTATAGAACAAAGGAACGAAAAAAAGGTTGGTTATGCAAGCTTCTACATATTTAAGTCAGATGTACAGTGTTTTTAACTTTCCTTATTTGTAACAAATCTAAATAATCTTTATCTTTGTGGTGTTAGGTCACAAGATTTTATGACACAATTCGAGGAAATTTTTAGTACAACACACGGAAGTATGCATCAGTGTAGCCATACTTACCGCTACCAGCTTCACTTCAAAGGACTTGTCTACACATTCAAGGTGAATGACTTCCAACAATTAAAGCGTGCTTTGGATCGTGTTGATGTAGCGGCTATGTTACACAATCCAGATAATTCTTGTGACTTAGAAATCATCACCCCTCCTCAGTCTGATCGTTGCTACGTCCTTACCCTTTGTGACATCATTCATTTAAAAGAGCTACTAGCAGGAACCAAGGTGATGCTCTCACTCAATAGCATTCTTAAAGAGAAGCTTTACACGGCTTTTGCCTAGTTGCTGCTCCTTTTACTATTAATTTAAACTTATTCTATATTGGGTACATTTCGCCCCAGTAGTAAACATAAGCCCTTTTCTTTTTGTATAATTGTTAATAGTTAAAACAGAATAGAAATAATGAAAGATTTAGTAAGACTTAAAACCTCTTTGAAAGAAGAGGTAGAACATATCCTTAACGAACAAGTGAAATTAGAGGCTTTGTCATCATCACGTTACTTGGCAATGGCCGCTTGGTGCGATCGCAATGGCTTTGATAATAGTGCTAATTTCTTCTACGAGCAAGCGGAAGAAGAGCGTACTCATATGTTAAAGTTTTTCAAGTACATCGCCGATATGGGCGGTAGAGCTGTTTCACCTGAAGTAACTAACATAAAGTTAGAGTTCGACTCTTTCAGAGAGATATTTGAACTTGCCCTAGAGCACGAAGTACAGGTGAGTCAGGCCATTCATCGTATTGTTGATGCCTGTAGAAAGCACCAAGATTATACTACGGAGAACTTCTTACAATGGTTCTTAACGGAGCAAATGGAAGAAGAGTACATCGCCCGTCGTGCATTAGAGTTGTTTGATGTAATTGGTGAAGAAGGCGTAGGAAGATTTATGATCGACCAACAGGTAACGAAAATTAACTACGAAAAACCTGCGTAATTCCATACACAGTTTGTTATTTATAGAAAAGTGCGCTTTCGAGCGCACTTTTTCTTTTTGTGCTATTTTGTAAAGACCTCTAAAGAGCGTTTTATTTCTTCTGCTTGTACTTTGGTGAGCCAGCGATTTTCGGGCTGAAAAAATACCACCGGCGCTTGCTTGCACCGATCTAAGCAGAGGGTTTTCACTACTTCTATTTTTTCTTTATTCCCTTTATCTTTGCGAAACTGTTTTAAAGAAGCAAGAATTTCTTTGTTATACTTTCTGCATTTACTTCCTGTACAAACGCCTATTATCTTCTCTGGATTTTCTTTGACTTTTCCCATACACTATCTTTTATAAAATTCTGCATTAATGTCAATATCTATCTCATGACCAATAAACAAAGCACCATTTTCGAGTGGTTTATCCCAAGTAAGCCCAAAGCGTACCCTTCTAATTTGTGTAGTAGCGGCAAAGCCTAGCTTAATATTCCCCCAAGGATCTTTCTGAATCCCTTTATAGGTCGTTTCCAATGTTACAGGATGAGTTTGATTCTTGATTGTCAGCTTCCCTTCTACTTCAAATTGGCGTTCTCCTTTACGCTTGAACTGTGTGCTTACAAAACGTATGGTGGGATACTTGTCCACTTCAAGAAAATCGACTGACTTTAAATGAGCATCCCGCTTGGCATTATTGGTATCCAAACTGGAAGCATCAAGTGAAGCTTCTACTTTTGCGTTGTCAAAATCTACGCCTTGGCTAGTAATAGTACCGCCAAAGCTTTTAATAAGTCCTACTACCTTTCCAATCACCATATGAGGAATTGTAAATTTCACGTTGGCGTGTTCTAGATCAATTTCCCAAGTTTGTTTACTCATGGTTTAAGTATGTTATTTAGCGGTTGATGATGCTACTGTCGGAGTACTCTACTACAGCTCGTAGGTCTTACCTCTTGAAGGTACCTCTATGTGTTGGTAGCCCTCTTCCTGGAGTTTCTCTTTAAAAGTTTCCATCGAGGAAGGTTCTCCGTGTATTAAGAATAACTTTTTGAGGCGGGTAGGGTTTTGCGACCTCACGAAGTTTAGTAAATCTTCTTGGTCGCCGTGCCCACTAAAAATGTCAATATGAGCTACATTGGCTAAAATAGGAATCGTCTTATCTTTTATCTCCAATACTTTACTCCTATTCAGCAGTTGCCGCCCCAAGGTACCTTCAGCAGCATAGCCAATCATCAAGATAGTGGCATAAGGGTTTTGGATATTGACCTTTACGTGGTTTTCTACTCTTCCTCCTTGTACCATACCTGAAGAAGAAATAATAATACAAGGTTCATTATGATTAGAGATAGCCCTGCTGGTTTTCATATCAGCCACGTAAATCAAGTTCTCAAAATCAAAGAGGGAATGGTGGGTCTGGAAGAAAGCCTTGGCTTCATCGTCTAGTAGTTCTACGTATCGGTTGTATACCTGGGTGCTTTTGTAAGCCAGCGGACTATCGGCAAATACTTTAATGGGCGGAAGTTTTCCCTGAACACTCAGCTTATTGAGGGTGTAGAGGATGGCTTGGGTTCTTCCAACACTAAAGGCAGGAATGATAAGCCGACCCGTAATTTCGACGCAGGCTTTGTAGATAATCTCTTGTACAATATCTTCTGCCGCCCCATTAAGGGCATGCCTTCTTGCCCCGTAGGTGGTTTCACAAAGCATATAATCTACCTCAGGGATAGGATCAGGATCGGGTAAGAGCGGATAGTTTTTTCTGCCAATGTCGCCTGAGAAGATCAGCTTCTTAGTAGTGCCCTCTTCTTCCACTTCTAGTAAGATAGCCGCTGCGCCCAATAAATGCCCCACTGGTATAAGGGTTACATACACCCCTTGCGTAAGCTGAAAGCGACGATTGAACTGTAAAGTAAAAAATTGTTCTTCTGCGTCATTCACGTGCTTCTGTGTGTACCACTCTGCCGTGTTCTGCGCTGGTTCTTTTTTGTGCGTACGTTGCTTGTGGTATTTCTTCCATCTTTTTTGATGCAAGGCGGCAGAGTCTGATAGCAAGAGCTGCGTGAGTGAATAAGTAGCCGCCGTACATACAATTTGCCCTTCAAACCCTTCTCTTACCAAATTGGGGAGGTTACCAGAGTGGTCGATATGCGCATGTGAGAGTACAACAACATTGATCAGCGAAGCATCAAAAGGAAAGGCACTTCCTTTATAATGTGGTGTAATGGTAGGGGCTTCGCTCCTCTCCCGCTCCATGTCAAAACCACAATCTATCAAAATACGATAGTCTTCTGCTACCTCTAGTAAATACATGCTGCCGGTTACCTGCTGCGCGGCGCCCCAAAAAGTCAATTTCATATACCTTCCACCAATTTAAAATACACCCATTTAGCCAGACGCTCACTCCTCTTCAAATGCTTATACTTTTCTGAAGCCCTACGTTATCTTTGGCTGATGCAGCGCAAATCTAGGTAATATTGCACTGTCAAACAAGCTGTATCTTGACTACAAACGAAGAAGTAAGAGGTGTTGTTTTCTGCTGCTTTTTTCGCCTTAAAAGGGTAAAGACCCTGCATGCAACGCACGTAGGGTCTTTCTTTATTATGAAAAAACAACTATCTTATTTGATGCAAATCTAGTACATAGATTTCTCAAATCAAAATTTTACACAAAAAAATACTACATAATGTTTTTCTTTCTTGTCTAGGTTAAAAATGATATTTTTGTGTAACAGTGCACAACTCTAAACTTTTTATAGTGTATTATGCAATACTTCAACTCTATCACCGAAACAATCGGGCATACCCCACTTATTAAGCTCAACAAAGTAAACAAAGGCATCAAAGGGACTATTCTTGTAAAAGTAGAATACTTCAATCCAGGCAATTCGGTGAAAGATCGTATTGCTATTAAGATGATAGAAGACGCAGAAAAAGCAGGGGTCCTCAAGCCAGGCGGTACTATTATAGAAGGTACTTCTGGTAATACGGGAATGGGGCTAGCACTCGCAGCAATTGCTAAGGGATACAAATGTATCTTTACGATGTCTGATAAGCAGTCACAAGAAAAAATCAACATCCTAAAAGCGGTAGGGGCTGAGGTCATTGTATGCCCTACTAACGTAGCACCTGATGACCCTCGCTCGTATTATTCTGTAGCAAAAAAGCTCAACAAAGATATTCCTAATTCCTTCTACCCTAACCAGTACGATAATCTTTCTAACAAAGCGGCTCACTATGAAACAACAGGGCCTGAAATTTGGCAACAAACTGATGGAAAAATCACCCATTATGCGGCAGGCGTAGGAACAGGAGGAACTATTAGTGGTACTTCTAAGTACTTAAAGGAACAGAATCCAGCCATTATCTCTGTAGGGATTGATACCTATGGCTCTGTCTTTAAAAAATATAAGGAAACGGGTGTATTTGACGAAAACGAGGTGTATCCGTACCTCACAGAAGGGATCGGAGAAGATATTCTTCCTAAAAATGTAGAATTCGATCTGATTGATACCTTTGTGAAGGTAACTGATAAGGATGCCGCTATTATGACGCGTAGGTTGGCCAGAGAAGAAGGGCTTTTTATTGGCTGGTCTTGTGGGGCGGCAGCTTTTGGGGCACTAGAGTACGCCAAAGAACACTTAAAAGAGGACGATGTAATGGTAGTGATTCTCCCTGACCACGGCACCCGCTACTTGAACAAAGTATATAATGACGATTGGATGAAAAACCATGGCTTTCTGGAGGCAAGGGAGTTTGCCACCGCCCGTGACATCATCAAACATAAAAACGGTGCGGGTCAACTGATGACACTCAACCAAGAGGCAAGTGTAGGAGAAGCCATTAAAATGCTTACCAAGCAGGGTATATCACAGTTGCCTGTTACGGATGGTAAAGAGATCGTAGGAAGCATTATCGATAACACCATTTTAGAGCAGCTCATTGAAAATCCTTCCATCAAAGATCAACCGGTAAAAGAGGTGATGGGAAAAGCTTTTACCTTTGTAGGTATGGACAATACGCTGGATGTGCTCTCTTCTTTAATTCACAAAGAAAACAAAGCATTGCTTGTGCGAGATGAGCAAAACGCAGTACACATTATTACCCAAGCTGACCTGTTGATGGCGATGACAAATTAAATGGGTATACTGGCAGAATAAAAAGCGGCCCCTTTGAGTTTAACAAAGGGGCCGCTTTTGTATAATATGTCATTCTGAGCTTACCAAATCTTTAGGCGCTCTTCGGCTGGTCTATGAAGGGCATCACCCTGTTCACAACCAAATGCTTCGTAGAAAGCAGGCATATTAGAGACGGGTACATTGACTCTGAATTTTGCGGGTGAATGCGGATCAGTTTGCACTTGCTGTTTTAAGAATTCATCTGTCGCATTGGTACGCCAAACCTGCGCCCAAGAGATGAAGAAACGTTGCGCCGGGGTAAAACCGTTGATCTTTTTTACCTCTTTTCCTTCCAGCGCTTTTTGTAGAGCGGTATAGGCGATGGCCAGCCCACCCAGGTCAGCGATGTTTTCGCCAAGGGTAAGTGCCCCATTAATCTTTACATCAGGTAACACCTCGTAGCTACTGTATTGTGCTACTACCTTGTCAGCTTTTTCTTTAAACTGGGTAGCATCAGACGCTTGCCACCAGTCACGCAGGTTGCCTTTGGCGTCGTATTGACGTCCTTGATCGTCAAAGCCATGAGAAAGCTCGTGTCCGATTACCGCACCAATCGCTCCGTAGTTCACGGCGTCATCTGCCTCCGCATAGAAAAAGGGCGGCTGGAGAATACCCGCTGGAAATACAATTTCATTGACGGGTGGGTTGTAGTAGGCATTTACCGTAGGCGGCGACATAAACCATTCTGATTTATCCACGGGCTTACCCAGTTTTTCAATCATTTTCTGGTGGGTAAATTGGCTTACTGCGCTTATATTCTGCCAGTAACTTTTAGGAGTAATCTCCAGCCCAGTGTAGTCTTTCCATTTATCTGGATAGCCAATTTTTCGCTTGAAGGCGGCTAGCTTAATTTGAGCTTCCTTTTTTGTAGCGTCACTCATCCAATCTAGTTCGTTGATGTGCACCTCAAAGGCATACTGAAGGTTGTCAATTAGTGTCATCATTTTTTCTTTTGCCTGAGGCGTGAAGGCTTTCTTTACAAATAACTGCCCTAGCGCCTCTCCTAGTGCTCTATCGGTTTGCGCTAGTACACGCTTCCAGCGTGGTTTCATTTCTTTGGTTCCTCTCAAGGCAGTTTGTGTAAACTGAAAATGTGCCTTTACAAAATCGTGAGAAAGATAAGGGGCTGTTCGGCGCAAAAAATGCCAACGTAGGTAGCTTTTCCACTCTTCTAGGGAGGCGCTGGCTACCAAACCATCAAAAGCTTTAAAGAAATCAGGTTGTCCTACTATTACCTCCTCAGCTTTCTGTAAGCTCATTTCAGCGAGTAGCATTTTTACATCTACATTGGGCATCTGCGCATCTAGCTCAGCCACTGTCATTTTATTATAATTGGCTACAGGATCGCGCAATGCTACGCGGCTTTTAGAAGCCTCTGCCAGCTTGGTTTCGAAGGCGACGATTTGCGCAGCTTGTGCGTTGGCTTCTTCTTCAGTGGCACCCGCCAACTTCAGAAGAGTTTGAATATAAGTAAGATAAGCCGTTTTTATTTTGTTTTTATTTTCATCGTCTTTTAAGTAATAGTCTCTGTCGGGCATTCCTAGTCCTCCTTGGTTGAACTGGGTAATGTTTTGCTCACTGTTTTTATCATCAATATAAACATAAGCCCTAAATCCCGCTCCTACTCCCTTCTTTTTCAAATATCCCAATACACGCAGTACTTCTTCTTTGTCTTTAATGGCAGCAATACGCTTCAAGTCTTCTTGAATGGGCTTTATGCCCATTTTTTCTGTAGTTGCCGAGTCCATGCCCGCTTGATAGAAATCACCTACTAGTTGCGCCACACTCCCTTTGGTGGCTTCCTCTTCGCTGGCTTTTTCTACTACTTCTCTTAGTATTTTTTGGTTACGGTCGTAAAGTTCGTTGAAACTTCCCCAACGACTCTCAGAGGGAGGAGCAGGATTATTTTTGATCCATCCTCCATTTGCATATTGGTAAAAATTCTCACAAGGCGCTACAGTGGTGTCTAAATTGGCCAGTTGGATGGGCTCCACTTGTGTTGTTTGTACAGTACCTGTTTCACCTGTACTTTGTGCTTTGTTCTCGCAGCTTCCCATTAAGAGTGGTATAGAAAGCAGCATCCATATCTTTTTCATAGGCATTTGTTTAGGTTATTCCATTTGTTGTTTAAACGTGCAATTATAGTAATAAATTATTTAATAGGTTTCTATTTTAGTAGGTCAACGGCTTTACCATCCAGTAATCTTCTTCATATACGGTATCACCCATTGTAAAAGCATAATTACCGGCTACCCGAAAACCGATTTTTTCATAGAACTGAATAGCGGCTTTGTTTTCTTTCCATACCCCTAACCAGATCGCTTTAAAGCCTTCTGTCTTGGCTAGGGAGAGACAAGCTTTCATGAGGTGTTGTCCTATCTTTTTTCCTTGTACCTCGGGAAGTAAATAGATTTTTTCTAGCTGAATATACTGATTAGCAACCATATCAATATCAGGTACTTTGTTTCTGACTACCTTCGCATATCCTAGCATTTGCTCGCGTTGATTGAAAGCCAGTAAAAAAGTATTTTCAGGCTGTTGAATAGCGTTGGCCAGTACTTCTTCAGTAAAGTGGGTTCTAATGTACAGCGCAATGTCAGCCGCTGTATTGTACTTTTCGTAAGTGTGCCTAAAAGTAAAAGCGGCTAGATAGCTCAGCATTTCAATGTCTTGTATGCTGGCTGGTCTTACTTTTATAATATTCATAACAAATATGATGTATTTACAATAGCAACCTATACCTTTGCTATAAGACCAAGTAGTGAACCACTTAGTTTTCCTTATTTATCATATAATTTTACAAAAAAAATTTCAATTAATCCCTCATGACGAGTCCAGATCAGCCTTTACAGACAGCGATTCAACAAGCTTTTCAAGCACTTTATAACCACACACTGGCGGTTGTACCTCTGCAAAATACTAAAAAAGAATTTGAAGGTACCCATACCTTTGTCACTTTTCCTTACACTTCTCCTTTAAAAAAGAAACCCGATGAAATTGCGCAAGAGGTAGGTACGTATCTTATCGAGCAAAGTAATCTTATAGAAGATTTTAACGTGGTAAAGGGTTTTCTTAACCTACACCTTAAAGATGCGATTTGGATAGACATATTTCAGCAAATTTATAAAAACCCTGATTTTGGGCAACACCCTTCACTAGGTAAAAAAGTAGTGGTAGAGTACTCTTCTCCTAATACCAATAAACCGCTCCATTTAGGGCACTTACGCAATAACTTTTTGGGCTACGCTGTGGCTGAAATTCTGAAATTAGCAGGCTACGATGTACATAAAACCCAAATTATCAACGATCGAGGCATTCATATCTGTAAATCCATGCTCGCCTATCAAAAGTTTGGGCAACAAGAAACGCCTGCCTCCTCAAGTATGAAAGGTGATCACTTAGTAGGAAAATACTATGTAGCCTTTAACAAAGCCTACAAGGCAGAGGTAAATACGCTCATAGAACAAGGAGTTGACAAGAACACAGCTACCAAAGAGGCGCCCATTCTCAAAGAAGCCCAAGCAATGCTACAGAAGTGGGAAGATAATGATCCTACAGTGGTGGCGCTCTGGAAAAAAATGAACGGCTGGGTATATGAGGGTTTCAACACCACCTACGAGGACATTGGCGTCGATTTCGACTCTGAACTTCATGAATCAGAAACATACCTACTAGGAAAAGATATTATAGAGCAAGCCTTGGAAGAGGGGATTTTCTATAAAAAAGAAAATGGCTCAATCTGGGTTGATTTACAAGAGGAAAAACTGGACGAGAAGCTTGTTTTACGTGCTGACGGCACTGCTGTATATATGACACAGGATATTGGCACGGCTGAACTGCGTTATAAGTCACTCGGCATGGATAAAATGATCTACGTAGTTGGCAACGAACAAGACTGGCACTTTAAAGTCTTGTTTACAATTCTTAAAAAACTAGGAAGGTCTTACGCCCAAGATCTCCACCATCTTTCTTATGGAATGGTAGACTTACCAACGGGTAAAATGAAATCTAGAGAAGGGACAGTAGTAGACGCTGACGAACTCGTAGCAGAAGTTATCAATATTGCCAAGCAGCGCACGCTTGAATTGGGTAAGATAGAAGAACTGAATGAAGAGGAGGCACAGCAGCTTTTCAGAATAATCGGCTTGGGTGCTTTAAAGTATTTTCTACTAAAAGTAGATCCGAAAAAGCGTATGCTTTATAATCCGATGGAGTCTATCGACTTTCAAGGTGACACTGCTCCTTATATTCAATATAATTACGTAAGAACAGCTTCTGTGAAGAGAACTGCCCTTCAATCGGGAGTTAGCTTTAACGATCAGTTGGAAGGCTACACAGCGCTAGCACCTTCAGAAGCCGATTTGATTCGCCATTTAGCTGATTTCCCTAAAAAAATACAAGAAGCTGCCGATACGCTAGCGCCTTCCGTAATGGCCCAGTATGTATACGAGCTCACTCGCCTCTTTAGCGTTTTCTGGACGCAAGTCTCTATTTTAAAAGCTGAAAGCACCGAGGCACGTAGTTTCCGTATCGCACTAGCCGATACCGTGGCACGCACTATTAAGAGAGGACTACAAGTGTTGGGTATTGAAGTGCCTGAGAAGATGTAAGGGTAAGTCAAATTAATTTTCTTTCCAAGAGATAATACAATCTTTTAGTTTTTGCTTTTATATTCACCTTCCTACCCGATTTTGCTTGGCACGTGCATCTTCAATAGGGTTACCTTCTAAGAATAGCCAATACAACTTTTTTGCTTGTTTGGCCTGTTCGGGATAGTGTGTGAGTAAATTATTGGTTAAGTCTAATCTTTCGAGCTTTTGGAGTGAAATAAGGACTTCTGGAAGGTGATTGAACTGATTATGGGCAAGGCTCAAATGGGCAAGTCGCTGTAAACTCGTTGTACTTTCAGGAAAACTGCTTAGTTGATTATGATCAAGGTCAAGATGTTTAAGTTTCTTAAGGCTACCAAGGCTATGAGGAAGTTGTTTTAGCTGATTGTTATTTAACCAAAGGCGTTTTAGTTTTTGTAATTTTGCAATTTCTTCGGGTAAGGCTTTTAATTGATTATGCTCTATAAAAAGGTCATCTAATTGGCTTAGCTGGCCTAGCGATGGCGGAAGCTGCTTTATTTGATTATTGTTTATTTGTAAATACTTCAACTTCTTGAGTCTTCCTATTTCTTCGGGTAATGTGGTGAGTTGGTTGCCATTAAGGCGAAGTTCTTCTAGTTCTTCCAAGGCAGTGATACACAAGGGAAACTGTTGAAAGTGATTGTTGGTGAGGATTAAACACCGAAGATGTCGCAGTTGAGCAATCGTCTCGGGTAGCTCTGTAAGATGATTTCCAGAAAGATCGAGCGTTTTTAAGTTTGTGAGCGCTCCAAGTGCTTTGGGTAAAGTTTGAAGCTGGTTATTTTTTAGGTTTAAAGAATGAAGATTTTTCAACCCTCCTATGCTTTGCGGTAAGTCTTTCAGTACATTTTCCTCTACCCTCATCTCAACCAAGTTTTCTAAATTCCCAATGCTTTTAGGTAACGCTTCAAGTTGATTATGTTCTAGGGATAGATTCCGCAGATTTTTCAGATGACCAATCTCTTCGGGTAGTGATTTTAGCTTGTTTATGGCCAACGATAAATAAGAAAGACTTTTTAATTCTTGTATGGCAGCAGGGATGGTCTCTATCTTATTGATACTTAACCCTAAATGGGTAAGGTTAACAAGCTGCCCTATCTGATCAGGAACAGACGTTATTTCATTCCTTACTACACTAAAACGCGCTAGTTGTGTGAGTTCAAACAGACTTTCTGGAATATCCTTTAGTTGACATTGCTCAAAAGATAAATGTTTTAACTTCTGAAGTGTACCGAAGCCCTGTGTGGCTTGTGGTGTAAACACTACACCTCTTATAAAGAGTTCTTGCTGTTGAAGAATTTTAGCCACTCTTTGCTTAGGCGATCTACCCATCTTTAATAGTTTGGCTAAGGCAATGAGCGGATCAAATAGGGCCATCTCATTAATGGAGGCAGCTAATTGCCAAGCCAAGGCTATATTTTCTGGCTCTCCTGACTGCATGAGCTCAATAATATGCTGAACGCGCTTATTCAATTAGACTTCCATTTTTTGTGCATTTTTTTCTAAAATATCCGCTACAATGGCCTTCCCGTGATGCCTCCCATTTTCTATAAAAACCTTTTCGGTATAAATACCACAAATGGCTGTACCCGCCAGGTACAACCCTTCTACGTTTGTTTCAAACGTATCGGTATTATAAGCGGGTACTAAGTCGTTTTCATTTACTTTTATGCCACAGGCTGTTAAAAAACTAGTATCAGTCGTATAGCCAGTTAGGACAAAAACGGTATTGGCTTCTACACTTTTTAGGGTACTTTGTCCCTTTTGACGAAAGAAAACCGCCTTGTCTGTAATCTCTGCTACCTCACTTTCGAAATTTACCGCTATGTTTCCCTCTTTCACACGATTTCTTAGGTCAGGCAGTAACCAATACTTCGCCGTAGGTTTAAAATCTTGCTTTCGGATAATCATCGTCACTTTCACCCCGTGTCGGTACAAATCTAACGCCGCCTCTACCGCAGAGTTACCACCTCCTACAATTACCACCGAAGTGTGCACATAGGCAAATGGCTCGTCGTAATATTGCTTTACGTGTGGTAAATCTTCCCCTTTCACCTCAATCTTTTTGGGGCAATTGAAGTAGCCGACGGCAAGCACTACCTTTTTAGCAAGATAAGTTTCGTTGGAAGTAACGATTGTAAAATGAGCAGCTTCTTTCTTTACTGTTTTTACTTCTGTCGAAAGCAGTAAGGGCAATTGAAAATACTCTGCTACTTTTCGGTAATATTGTAAAGCCTCTACCCTGCTTGCTTTCGCCTCAGCAACCGCAAAGGGAATCTCAGCAATGGAAATGTTGTCAGCAGTAGAGAAAAAACGCATTTGGAGAGGGTAATTACGAATTGACTCCGCGATACTTCCTTTCTCTACTACCAAGCAAGACAAACCCTTTTGTTGCGCCTCGATCGCGCAGGCAAGCCCGCATGGGCCTGCACCTACTATGAGGATATCATATATTTTCATGATTTTCTAAATACTTTTTATATAATAACCGTATGTTGAAGGAGATCGCTACTCAGCATAAGCAAATGGCGTAAGTGCTTCTAAGGTGATATAAGCCAACACCTTTTCGTGTGTAGCTGCCAACACCAAGAGAGGTGCTACCCCTGCCTCTTTTGCTTCTAGCCAGCGCTTAATACACAAACACCAATGATCACCTGCTTTTAAGCCAGGAAAATCGTATTGGGGTAGCGGTGTAATTAAGTCATTCCCTTTACCTTTACTAAATTGTAGGAACTCATCGGTTACCACGGCACAGGCCAAGTGCAGCCCACCATCGGTAGGATGGCGCTTACAAAAGCCATCACGCATATAACCAGTCATAGGATCACAAGAGCACATTTGTAAGGGCTCGCCTAATACATTTTTCTCAGTAGTAGTCATTTTATTTAATCCTTTTGATAATTTCATTTACAATATCTTCTGCTACCGCTTGCTTCGACTTTAAGTCGTAGTGCTTGGGGTCTTCTGTACCGTCTAAAATGGTAACTTTATTGGTCTCATGTCCAAAGCCTGCCCCTTCATCTTGTAGAGAATTCAATATGATGAAGTCAAAGTTTTTGGCAGCTAGTTTTTTACGAGCATTTTCCAGTATGTCGTGGGTTTCTAGCGCAAACCCAACCATAAATTGATCGTTACGTTTTATTTGGCCCAAGCTGGCGGCAATATCGACGGTTTTCACCATTTCCAGAATAAACTTTTCAGTTTTTTTCTTAATTTTTTTATCCGACTTCACTTCAGGTTTATAGTCAGCCACAGCCGCCGCCAGAACAGCAATATCACAATCAGTAAAAAAGTGTTTACTTTGTTCGTACATTTCTGCCGCACTCATTACGCGATGCACCTGAATATGTGTATTTTCTGGAGGCGCTACTTGGGTAGGCCCTACCACTAGGTGTACTGTGGCACCCTTGTCTACTAAACGCTGTGCAATGGCAAATCCCATTTTACCAGTTGAATGATTTCCTATGAAGCGTACAGGATCAAGCACCTCATAAGTAGGGCCAGCCGTCACCAGCGCTTTTTTTCCTTGGAGCGGCTTCGGTACATTAAAAAATTCGTTCAATTGTACTACAATATCCTCTGGTTCTGCCATACGTCCTTCTCCTACCAAGCCACTGGCCAGTTCACCGTGCGTAGAAGGAATAATATGATTACCAAAATCTTGCAAGCGCTGTAAGTTCTCTTGTGTAGAAGGGTGTCGGTACATATCTAAGTCCATGGCAGGTGCAAAGAAAACAGGGCATTTTGCAGAAAGGTAGACGGCTGTAAGCAGGTTATTACAAAGCCCATAGCTACATTGGGCAAGCGTTTTGGCGCTGGCAGGCGCTACGACCATCGCATCTGCCCAGAGTCCTAGCGCTACGTGGTTGTGCCACTCACCTGTTTTGTCTTTTACGAAATCGATTAGCACTGGATTTTTAGATAGTGTAGCCAAGGTAAGCGGTGTGATAAAAGTAGCGGCTGCTTCTGACATTACCACCTTTACTTCCGCCTCCTGTTTTACAAGCAATCTTACCAACAAGGCTGCTTTGTAGGCAGCAATACTACCAGATACGGCTACAATAATTTTTTTATGGGTAAGCATATAGTGGGCATTAAAAAGTCTTATTACGAAAATGAGTAAAAAAGTGTAGAAAAGAAAGCTATGCCTGACTGAAATAAATGAGCTTTCGCTTTACGTAAAAAAGAAATGTTTATACTGATCCAATCGTTCTTATTTATTCTTACCTGAGAAAGACCATCACTTCTTTTTAAAAGGTAATTTTAACTACCAGAAAGAAACCTGCATCCCCTTGAATCCGTTTTATGATTTTACGTAATTTTTAAACTCCTAAAGCAAATGAAAACCACTTCTATTACTTTCAGTGGCAGTCAGGGTGAAAAACTTTCCGCTCGTTTGGCTGTTCCCATCGATCAACATCCACATAACTTTGCGTTGTTCGCTCACTGTTTTACCTGCAATAAAAACTTAACAGCCATTTACAATATTTGTCGCGCCTTAACAGCAGAAGGCTTCGCGGTGATGAGCTTTGACTTTACAGGCTTAGGAGAAAGCGAAGGAGACTTTGCCGATACGAATTTCTCGTCTAATGTAGAAGACTTGGTTGCGGCGGCAAAGTTTCTAGAAGAAAATTATCAAGCACCCAGCTTACTAGTAGGACATTCTCTTGGAGGCGCTGCTGTATTAGTGGCACGTGCCTCAATCCCTTCTATCAAAGCCGTAGCGACTATTGCTGCCCCCTTTCAACCCTCGCATGTATTACACTTGTTTGAAGATAAAGTAGAAAAAATAGACCAAGAAGGCATTGCCAAAGTAAACATAGGGGGAAGAGGCTTTCATATCAAAAAGCAGTTTTTAGAAGATGTTAAAAAGATCAGTAATCGCGCGATTATCAATAACCTCGATGCAGCGCTATTAGTACTTCACTCACCCCAAGATGAAATTGTAGGCATTGAGAATGCTTCAAGTATTTACAAAGCTGCCGAACATCCTAGGAGTTTTATCTCTCTAGATTGCGCCAATCATTTACTTTCTCTTAAGCAAGACTCTTATTATGTGGGTAGTAGCATCGCTAGTTGGGCCGTTCGCTACTTATCTTTACCTGAAGAAGATCCACTGCGTACCAATCAGCAGGCTGTTGTACGTACTACAGAAGATGGTTTCACCACAGAGGTGCGCATAGGGAAACACCGTATTACTGCTGATGAGCCAGAAGAAGTGGGTGGAAAAGACTTCGGCCCTTCCCCTTATGGCTTTTTAATCGTTGCTTTGGGTACTTGTACCAGTATGACCTTACGGATGTATGCAGACCGAAAGCAATGGGATTTGAAGGAAATACGCGTACACCTTTCGCATAGTAAGCAACACCGGGAAGATGGCGAGCACACTGAAGAAAATAAAAGTAAGATAGATGTCATAGAGCGAACCATTGAACTGGAGGGAGACCTTACCGAAGAGCAGCGAACAAAACTTTTAGAAATTGCTGATAAATGCCCTGTACATAAAACTTTACATGCGGGTGTTAAGGTCAATACGACGCTCAAAGAAGCGGTTACTTCGTAAGGTGAATACTATCGAATAGCGCTTATCCCTACTGTCCTTTCTTATACCTTTTTAAATCTATACGCGCGTAGGTATTGTCTAGTTTGGCGTATACTTTTAGGGGGAGATGTGTCGCATCGTCAGCGATCCAGAGGCGTACAGAGTTATTCTTTATACGCGGGTTGGGTGGTAGTAATGGTTGTAGTAAGTAAGCCGATTTTTTCCCAAATCGGGTATTGGTAGTAGTTTTTCCCAAGTATTTGAATTGGGCGTTAATGAGTTGTCCGTCAAAAAATACAGGAAAAGTATGTAAGCTCCCTACCTGATAAGTGGCAAAGGGTAGGCTTCTCACATAATAATAAGCGCTTACCAAATCTTGTACATTATAAGGTACTTGGTAGGTAGCAGTCTGTGCTGGATCATCCAAGTTAACCTTGACAGCTTGTGTAGCCCTAAACTTTGTTTCTTCGTGGCGCTGATAATTCCCTTCACTCACGTGCATAATAAAACGCTGCGGCTGTAGCGACTGTACATCAATGTAAGAGTTGAACTTGTTGTGTATCTTACTGACCATCCCAACCACGCCTACTGACTTCCCTTCTACTTCGGCCTTGAAGCAGGTATGGTTATTAAAGTTATGTAATTGTTGGCTCACGGCCAAAGTAGCCTCTCCCACAATACCGTCGCCAAGCTGGATCGTATAAGTTACTTGTTCTCCTTTAATAGGACTGTATTTCGCTTGATCTGTAGTAAAAGCCATCAGTCCACTGACTATAAATACGAATAGTAAAAAATGGTAACGCATAATTATTTTCATTGACAACTTATCATATAGCAAAAATCCTACTATTTCAAGGCAAGTGTTGCCTCGCGCCTCATTTTTGCTACCATTTTGTAGAAACGGAGCGTTAAGAACAGCGCCGAAAAAGTAAGACCTGCCGTTAGCCCCCACCAGATGCCCACCACACCCCATTCAAAGACTACCCCTAGTAACAAGCCCATGGGTATGCCCAGTATCCAGTAAGCAGTAAAAGTGATGATCATAGGGATGCGTACATCACCTATACCTCTCAGAATACCTAGCGCTACGGCCTGGATACCATCAGACAGTTGGAAGAATCCTGCTAGTATCATAAGTGTGGTAGCAATGGTGATTACTTCTGTTTTATTGGGTTGGGAGAAGTCTAAAAACAGGGTAACCAAAAAGGAGGGAAAAGAGATAAGCAAAAGACAAAATACAAGCATGAGCACGCCTCCTATCGCTAGCGCCGTTGTGCCTGCTTTAAGCAATTTGGCATAATTCATTGTCCCAAAACCTTGCCCTACGCGAATAGCGCCGGCTACTCCTAAGCCAGAGATGACCATATAAGTAATAGAAGCTACAGAAATAGCGATTTGATGAGCAGCTTGGGGTTCTTTTCCAAAAAAACCACCAATTAGCAGACCTGCTGTAGCAAAGGCGGCTGACTCAAAAAAGTAAGCAAAAGCCGTAGAAGTGCCCATTTTGAGGAGCTGCTTAATGCGTGGTAACAGGGTGGCTCGTGTATAGATCGCTTGCAGGTACACCTTAAAAGTGCTGTGTCTGATGAGGTACAATAGGAGCAATAACATCATAACTACCCGCGCAATCAAAGTACCTAACCCTGCTCCTTCCAAACCATTAGGCGCACCTTTTACATGACCAAAAATAAGCAGTCCATTGGCCACTACATTGACTGCAAACCCCACCCAAGTGACGATCATACCAACTTTGGTAGCAGAAACTCCATCAGTAAACTGTTTACAACCTAAAAAGACCATCATTGGAATAATGGAAAAGTTGATCCAGAAAAGGTAAGTCTTAGCCGCAGTGGTCACTACCGCTTCTTGACGAAAAATCTCAAAGTAATAAGTAAGTACTACTTGTATCAGCATAAGTACCACCCCTAAACCTATACTCATCCAAAGGCTACTTCGTAGTAATAGATGACAAGTTGCTTTGTCTTTTCGTTCGTCGGCAGAAGCCACTAGTGGAGAGACCACCGCCAAGGCACCTATGCCCAAAATAGTCACTAAGAAAAACACATTATTACTTGCTCCTGAGGCAGCGATAGCCGTTGTACTTACCCTGCCGAGCATTAGAGTATCTATGACGCCCATTAGGATAATACCCAATTGCCCTATGACAATAGGAATAGACAGACGAATCGTTGCCTTCATCTCTGTCCGAAGTAGACGAAACCAAACAAGTGGGGTGTATCTATTCATCCGTTAATCTTTTTCCTTTTGTGTGGCAGATGTCCGCGTAAATCGCTTGTTGTAGAACAGTAGCAAAGATAAAAACCCTACTAATACTACGCCAGCGCTTACCCAAAAAGGATAAGGTAGATGGCTTATTTGGTTTCCATATAGCCAGCCAGCTACTAAAGCTCCTGTACCTATGCCTATTTCCATGGCAATATAGGTAGTCCCCATACCTCTGCCTCGGCGTTCTTCTAGGCTCAGGTCGATGGTCCAAGCGATGACGGTTGGTGAGTGCATCCCAATCGCTACACCTAGCAGGCAAGCCCCTGTAAAAAGTTGTCCAGCAGATTGCGCCATAGCTAGGTAAGAATAGGCGACAATTAAAACAATACTCGAGGCGTAGAGCACTTTCAGCCGCCCATATTTATCGGATACTTTACCTGCTATAAAACGTACTAAAAAAGAGCTTACAGTAAGGAAGGTAAAGAAAAGTCCTTTGTTAGCGATGCCAAGTGCTTTGCTGTAGTCAGGAATGAGGGTGAGGACTACCCCGAAGCCAAATACACCTGTCATCATCATCAGTGCTGCTGGGAAAACCCGCTTCTCAATTACTTCATCTCGATGAATACGAAGCATTTGCAAGCGAAAACTGTATTTTTCAAGCAAGGTCTCTTTAATATTAAGCAGGATGCTAATCGACAAGACTGCTGCCAAGGCGGAAGCATAGAACATCCATTCAATAGAAAACCACTGTACCAGCGTACTGCCTAGCGCAGGCCCCATAGCCGTACCTATGTTGCTGGAAAGTCCCCAAATACCCATGGCCTCCCCTCGTTTGTGTGCTGGTACAATGTCGGCTACCAGTGCTGCTACTGCAGTGGGCGTAAAACCAGTGGAAAAACCATGTATGAGCCTCAAGAATAAAAAGCCTACAATTGTACTGAGCAACGGATATAACAGGCTACATACTATACAAACAACAGCCCCAAAATACATCACCGGTTTTCGACCGATAAGATCGGTGAGCTTCCCACTAAAAGGACGCGATAAAGCGGCCGTAGCTGTAAATAGTGAAATGATAAGCCCTTTATAGGCTTCCCCACCCAAACCTGATAAGTAGTCGGGTAACTCGGGGATAATCATACTAAAGCTGAAAAAAAATAGAAGAGAGCTTAGACACAATAACCCAAACTGAAAAGTATAAATACGAGAGGGTTGCTGTGTAGAGGTAGACATAGAAGTCATTGAGTCTTTTTGTTTTTAACCGAAAATGAAAGAAAATTTGGCCAAGCAAGGCACTTTTCTGAGTCATGGCGCTGCTATGACTCAGAAAAGTAACGAAATATGGGCGAATCTTGGTCATTTTTTTAAGCACGGAAACGAAGTGTAGCGCAGCGTAGTTAACCGAGCCTCTGGCGAGCTCAGCGAAGCTAAAATAGAAAAAGGTTAAAAGGCTTCATAGTTAAACTCCCAAAGCATCAAGTATGCGTACAAACATACTACATTATCTGCTGTCTTCCACTATAGGTTCCTTATTTAATTAGCCATTTGCTAGGGTTACTGCTACGGTGCATTTTTTATTGTACAAACGTTATTCTGTTCGTTTTATAAGCTCGCTTTTTTAACTTATATTATCTTTACAAAGCTTTCAACTGCACGCGTATGTACCTCATTTTACTTTTTGTATTGGCTGTATTACCTTCTTGCTTGATCGCTATCTTTTTGTATCATCAGGACAAACACGAAAAAGAAGAACACAGGCATTTATGGGGTGCCTTTGGGTGGGGCTGCCTTACAATTTTACCAGCTTTGTGGGTAGAAAAGTGGCTGATGACGATAGCAGATACACCACTGTACCACGCCTTTGTTGTAGCGGCGCTTACGGAAGAATTCTTCAAATTTATTTTCTTGTACTTTTTGATCTTCCCAAGGAAGTATTTTAATGAGCCCTACGACGGTATTATTTACGCTGCTTTTATCAGTTTAGGTTTTGCTACCATAGAAAACCTATTTTATGTGTACGAAGGCGGGATAGGCGTGGCTATTCTACGTATGTTTATGACGGTTCCGGGGCACGCTACTTGGGGTATTTTTATGGGGTATTTTATAGGGATTGCTAAGTTTCATCCCACTAACAAGCTCCCTTATCTGCTGGCTGGCTTGGGCGTAGCAGTGGTAGCACACGGAAGCTATGACTATTTTCTTTTCGAAAAGGCGTACGACTTCCTTATTTTTCTATCCATTTTGCTTATTATAGTCAGTATATTTGCTTCGCGTAGGGCGATTCGTATTCATCAAGAACGCTCCCCTTTCAAACCTGAAGGGTAGTCTAGTTGCTATAGACTCCCTGTTCTCCCGCCATCTACTGGCAAGTTGACACCATTGATATAACTGGCTGCATCTGAGGCAAGAAAGGCCACCGCTTCAGCCACTTCTTCTGCTTCGGCAAACCTAGCCGCAGGAATTTCCCGCTGCATTTCTTCTATGATCTGTAAGGTAGATTTTCCAGACTGAGCGGCCTTTTGCTGTATGAGACTTTCTAACCGTGCTGTTTTGGTGGCACCAGGCAACACGTTATTGACGGTAATACCGAAAGGCGCCAGCTCCATTGATAAGGTTTTGGCCCAGTTGGCTACGGCTCCTCGAATAGTATTCGATACACCTAAGTTAGCAATGGGTTGTTTTACGGAGGTGGAAATGATGTTGATGATTCTGCCGTAGCCTTCCTTTTTCATTCCTTCTACGACAGTCTGCACCAGCATCTGATTACAAATAAGGTGCTGCTGAAAAGCCTGAATAAATGATTGCGTATTTGCCTCAACGGCCTTTCCTGAAGAGGGACCTCCTGTATTATTTACTAAAATATGTACTGGCTGACGTAAATTGAGTAATAGCTGCTCTTTGAGCTGATCTGGTTGTGCAAAATCTGCTACAATACGCTGGTGGCGTTGCCCCTCGCTACTGTTGAGTTGGGTAATAGTATCTTCTAAGGCTTGTGCGTTGCGCGCAATAAGCGTTACATTAGCTCCTAGAGAAGCTAATAAGAGGGCGCAGGCTTTACCAATACCCTGTGTACTCCCACAAACGATGGCATTTTTCTGATGAAAAGTTCTGTTCATATATTTTTCTTTCTAAAGTTATCCATTTTTAGCTAAAGCCTTACCCCAAGTACCAATATGTCATCTCTTTTGATGGCGTTGCGACGGTGTGCCGCTATCTCTTCTTGAAGTAAACGCTTCTGTTGTAACATTGGTAGGTGATGATGGGTTTGTAGAAACTCTATAAAACGTTTCACACCTAGTTTTTGGCGTTGAGGATTAGGAGAGTCCGTCAACCCATCACTTGATAGGTAAACGCAGTCACCTGCTGTAAGTGTCACCTGCTGGTTCTCAAAAGGATGCTTGTTAATTTGCTCTATTCCTCCTATGCTTCTTCGATTTCCTTTTAGTGCTGTCATTTGCTGATTACTGATGATGTAGAGCGGTCGCTTTGCTCCGGCAAATGTAAGTATGTACTGTAGTTGCCGTTCATCAAACTCAATTTTACATAAGCAGACATCCATGCCATCTGTATTGCCTGTCTCTCCTTGCTTCAACCCTTTTTTAATCCCTTCGTGAAGGGTGCTTAAAATATCTGCTGGATCGTATATTTTCTTTTCATTGACAATTTCGTTGAGAAGTGTATTCCCAATCATACTCATAAAAGCACCTGGTACCCCATGCCCTGTACAGTCTACCGCCGCTAGAAAAACACTATTATTTACCGCACTGAACCAATAAAAGTCTCCTGAAACCACATCTCTTGGTTCGTACAATACAAAACAATCTTTTAAGTAACTGGTAATTTCCTCTTCGGAGGTGAGAATAGCTTTTTGTATTTGACTGGCATATTGAATACTCGTATTCAAGTGGTCGTTGAGCATTACCAGCTCTTTATTTTTCTGTTCAATAAAATCTCGCTGTGCGATAATCTCTTCCTGTTGTTGGTGTAGTTCTTCATTTTGAACCGTTACCTCTTCCTGCTTCTGCTGTAAAGCTTGGGTACGCGCGCGTACCTTTTTTTCGAGCATTTCATTCTGTTCTTTAATGATGCGCTCGTTTTCTTGTGCCGCCTTAAGCGCTAAGCTTTTGGCTTTTTGTCTATCTTTTCGAATGGTATTGATTTGTTGGGTTAGAGCAAAAGAAAGCATTACCATCTGTATCGTGGCGCTTATCTCTGTGCTGTATCTAAAGAAAGCGCTGTTGGGAATAATACCCAGTGCGATGGAGGGCACGATTACCAGGGCAGCTAGGTAAATTCCCCAAGCAATCACATAGAACCTAGCCGTTTTATTGCCCATTATCCAAATAGTAACGCCTGCAGCAAAAATGAAGAGAGAGCCGACAATCACCGAAATAGCACCTATTTTGATCCCTATATTGTAAGGTGCCACCAGCCCCACCAGCGCACCGATGATAAACTAGACTATTAATATGGTAAAGAATTGGTGAAAACGAGGGGTGTATTTTTTAGTATCAAGAAAGCGCGTAGTAAAAAGGGTAGCACTCATGATAGCGAGGCAAAGCGTAAAAGGAATCACAATATTGGCCCACCAAACGGCATCGCCCCAGAGAAAATGAAGCGGGTGTCCTGCTAGTGCTCCTTGAGAGATACAATAGGTAAGGGCATAGCAGCAATAGTATAAATAGCTAATATACCGAATAGCAAAGTAGAGTACCAAGTTATAGACTAGCATTACCAACACCACTCCATAAAAAATACCAAATAGTACCTCTTTGGTGGCAATATAGGTTTGCATGCCTGCGCTAGTTTGTAGAGTTGCAGGTAGTTGCACAGAACTATCAGTTGATATTTTGAAATAGTAAGTCGCTGTTTTACCCGCTTCTGGTTGTATAGGAACAATAATCTCGTGGTAGGCGATGAGGCGTTCGCTAAAGGGAATCTTATCTCCAATTCGGTATTGTTGCCAACCTTCTACCTCGTCAAAATGATAGCATTCCACTACATCTAGTAAAGGGTAGCTAAAGGCAACAAAGCGTTCTTTTGTTTCTTTCCCTTCGTTTGTAATTGCTAGTTTAACCCAAAAATTGTGTTTGGAAAAGCCAAAGGAAGGGCTATTTGTGTTAGCAGACACAAATAAATTCTGGTTTTCTGGCAAAATGACCTCATCAAGCGACAATTTGTTGGAAGTATCCTTATAAATCTGGAAGTATTTCCCAATGTCGATGGTCTCCGTTTGGTCATCAATGATCAATCTTTCTTGAGCGACTAGTGTATGCAGTGAACATAGGCACATAACTAGCCCATACAAGATCATTTCTTTATTCATAAAGTAAGCAGTAGTTTGTAGTGGTTCAATGGTCAAAATTTAGGCATACTGAAGAGGATGCACAAATTTTCCTACAACTTTATATTAAACCTACCGTTTGATTAAGGATAAGTCCGTTGAGGATCCTGTAACGCTTTCATAGCCAAGGTAAGCCCATTGAGCGTAAGTGGGAACATACGTTTTCCAGTGAAATCACGCAATATTTTGGTAGAGTAAGTAAACTCCCAGTGGTGTTCTGGGGAAGGGTTAAGCCACACTAAGTAAGGGAAATGCTCTTTGAGACGATGGAGCCATACTATGCCCGCTTCTTGGTTGTAATGTTCTACACTACCATGGGCGTGGGTGACTTCATAGGGAGACATGGCGGCATCTCCTACAAAAATAATTTTATAATCGCTGTTATATTTCTGAAAAAGCGTTGGAGTAGGCAAGCGTGCTTCATAACGACGACGGTTATCTTGCCAAACAGATTCATAAAGGCAATTATGGAAGTAGAAATACTCTAAATGCTTAAATTCGTACTTGGCCGCCGAGAAAAGCTCTTCACAAACTTGTACATATTCGTCCATAGAGCCGCCTACGTCAAAGAGCATCAAAACTTTCACCCTATTTTTTTTAGAAGGTACTAGCTTTAGGTCTAGGAATCCTGCATTTTTACAGGTTTGTTGAATTGTTTGGGTCACATCTAACTCGTCGGGTGTACCTTCTCTGGTAAGCACGCGCAATCTCTTGAGGGCCAGCTTCATATTTCGCGTATTAAGCTCCACATCCCCTTTTAGATTTTTGAACAAGCGTTTGTCCCATACCTTAATGGCTTTTTTATGCCGACTCTCCTTCTGCCCTATTCTAAAGCCTTCTGGGTGATACCCATACGCTCCAAAGGGAGAAGTACCCTGCGTTCCTATAAATTTATTGCCTCCTTCATGGCGTTCGCCTTGTTCTTTTAGCAGTTCTTTCAAACGTTCTAAAAGGGCATCCAAACCACCCAAGGCTTCTATCATCGCCTTTTCTTCTTCTGAAAAATGACGTTCTTCTATCCCTTTCTTTAGCCACTCTTCAGGAATAGCTGCTAGTAGCTCAGCAGGAATATCCTCTAGATTACCAAAGTAAGCGCCAAACAGCGTGTCGAATACATCGAGGTACTGCTCGTGTTTTACGTAGATAGTTTTCGCCAGTGCATAAAAGTCATCTGTTTTGTAGGCTACTACCTCTTTGTCAAGCGCCTCTAGTAAGAGAAGATGCTCGCCGATCGTTACGGGCAGCCCATATCTTTTGAGTGTATAAAAAAAGTCTAAAAACATATCAATACCCCTTTCTCATTTTATCAAACAAGTTGAAATCTTGCTCATTTTTTACTAAAGCACCCGTGTAAGGTGGCATCGCCTCAGCAAAATCTACCTTTGATAAATCTTTTGCCTTTACTTTCCCTAGGTTTAAAAGCTTGATCCAATCGAGCAGCTCACTGGTAGAGGGCTTTTTCTTCATTCCTTTCAGTGTACGTAGGTTATAGAAAACTTTCATAGCATTATCGATTAGCTTGTCTTCTAAATCTGGGTAGTGTACTTGTATAATGCGGTGCATGGTAGCAGGATCGGGAAAGGCAATGTAATGGAAAAAACACCTTCTCAGAAAGGCATCGGGTAGTTCTTTTTCGTTATTGGAAGTAATGATGATAATAGGACGATGCTTGGCCTGTATACGTTGTTGGGTCTCGTAGCAGTCAAACGCCATTTTATCCAGTTCTAGAAGTAAATCATTTGGAAACTCAATATCGGCTTTGTCTATTTCATCAATCAGCAATACCGCCGTCTCATCTGTCTCGAAGGCCTGCCACACTTTTCCTTTGATAATATAGTTGGCAATGTCTTGTACACGTGCCTCTCCTAATTGAGAATCACGTAAGCGAGAGACGGCATCGTATTCGTACAAGCCCTGCTGGGCGGTAGTAGTAGATTTTATGTGCCATGTAAACAGGGGCTTGGCTAGTGCTTTGGCTACCTCAAAAGCCAGCAAAGTTTTACCTGTTCCAGGTTCTCCTTTAATGAGTAAAGGTTTTTGGAGAGTGATAGCCGCATTGACGGCAATTTGTAAATCGTTGGTTGCTACATAACGGTCGGTTCCCTGAAACTGCATATAAAAGCTTATTTTTTACGTTGATAACTGCGAAACAAATAACGGCTTGTATAAATTCGTACAAGCAACATAAAGTAAGAAATGAGTAAAGGGCCTATTACCAATCCAACAATACCAAAAGCGGATAGCCCTACGATGATTCCTAAGAAAGTAACAATAGGATGGATATTACCCATATATTTGTTAATAAACAACCGCAGGAGGTTATCGATGTTGGCAACCAAGCCAAAGCCCCACAATAAAATACCCACGCCGTTTCCTAGTTGCCCTGTAGCAAAGAGATATAATCCTCCCGGTACAAATACCAAAGCAGAGCCTACAATAGGAATAAAGGAAGCAAAAATAGCAATGAGCCCATACATAAAGGGGTCAGCGATCCCAAAAATCAAGAAACCTACGCCTACTAAAGAGCCTTGTACGAACGAAATGATGCCTTGCCCAATGACATTGCTATAAGTCGACGTCTTTAAGTAACGCGCAAACTCGATGGTATCTCTTCTAGAAAAAGGCGCATAGCGCATTAAATACGCCTCCATTTTTCGGTAATGAGCAAACATAAAGTAGAGTAAGAAATACATCAACGCCAGTTGTGCTGTAATGCTAATCAGATTATTGAGCACCTTTGAAAACACACTTACTACGCGGTTGGTCAGCTTTTCTAACTCTCTTTGTAGTATGTCTGGCTCTATGTATTCTTGTATGGGCGAGTTACTCACCAGTGTAGAGGCTTGATCGAATAGGTCTTTGTCTCTACTGAGTTCCATAATCCTTTGGGATACTTGGTATACTAACAAGCTGATGGGAAGTACGAACATTAGGAAAGAAATAAGTAGCATCAGTACACTGCTCCAGCCACTTGCCCACCCTTTTTTGGTGACCAAACGATGATGAAGAGAACGCAGCAAAGTGTAGATCACGATGGCTCCAAAAAAAGCATTGAAGTAGTTTCTGAGATAATAGAGCAGAAACAACCCGATAAATATCATAAAAAATTGTGCTGCTCGCTTTCGCTGCTGAAAACTATAGCTTCCTTTTGTGGGAATCATACTTTACTTTTATGTCTACAAATTTACAAGCAATTTAAACATTTATCTGGATTTCATAGGTGCTTTCCTTGTCCTTCGAGTGGATGTTCTATAAATTAAAGATTCATTAACCTTACAAGGATGTCTAAAGAAGACTTACACTGTCATCGCCTTCTGTATGCACCTCATAGGCAAGAGGTACTTGCCCTCTCAAGTACGCGTCGTTTGCTGCGATGGCGAGTAGAAAAAGAACCACGTGTGGTCGAGGAGGTTTCTTACAATCACTTCTTTGATATACGCCCTATGAATGAGGAGTATTTTCTCTTGCTCAATCAGCAATCTTGTTGTGTAGAAGTTGTAAGATGGGATAATCTACAAAGTGTGCAGCAGGTAGCCATTCCTACTCCTCAATATAAACAGCTAGAAGATGCCCTTTTTATTCCCAATACTACGCGCCTCTTAGCGGGTGGTGGGTGGAATCCGCTTTACTTTATCGACTTGGAAACTGCGGAGAACGCAGCCGCTTTAGACTAAGAAGAAATAACCCATACAGGCTACAGTACCTACTTGTCTGCTAGCTTTGCTGATGGCTTATTAGTACACACCAACAGCGACCAGTTCAATACCTTTGAACTGCGCCGACTAGACCCTACCGCACAAAAACTAACTTACCTGAATAGTTTTGATGGCGATGTACGCCATCATAGAGATATAGTAAAGTTTATTCCACAAACCCAAAGCTTTGTACACGTTTGGATGGATATGTATGGGATACAGCGCATACAATATTACCAGTATCGTGAGGCGCAACTCAAACGTATTTGGGAGGTAGCACTTCCTATGATTCTACACCAACCTAGCATATACAATGAATGGCGAAGTGGACTATATGTAGATGCGCACCGTACGCTGGTAGGTGCTGGGCAACAACTGATTAGTATTGTCAATACGATGGGGATGCTACAAGGGAGAATTGAGAAGCACTGGATTGTTCCTGCCGTCATTCAAGATATGACGGTTGACCTTGCCGATCGAACCTTACTTCTTGCTACTGACCAAGGGATTCTCAAGTGGGACACCCAACAACCCAGTACACAACAACAGAACGTCAGGCTTCATTTACAGCCTTTTTACTAGGCTTTATAGCCATTCACCAAAAAATATCAAAACTATTGGTTTATTATGGTTAGTTGCGTACATTTGGGTCTAGGTGTTTTAATATAAAGTTAGCTCCTTCTAACTTTTCTCAGAGGCTTATAGGTGGGCCTCTGAGTTTTTTATGGCCTCTCATAAAAGTGTCAATCTGTTCAAAATTGAGCCTAAACCATCACTAAAAATTCTTCGAAGAATAGTACTTAATAGCTTAAAAAAAGAAGCTTTTTCTGTAAACCGATATGTCGAAAAAGGCAGAGAATGAAATGATCTTACACCTTGGCCATATCCTTAAAAACTTATAGAAGTTTAGTATATCGAATGCTGTATTAAACAATTAAATTTCTTATTTTTACATAAAATATACATACTGCTTAAAGAAGGTAGGTGAAGCTTTTTACTTTTCATACGCACTCTTTAAGTTCTAGTAAAACATAGAAAGTCATAATCATATTGCGAGCGAGCTAATCATTGCTCCGCTATTATTATTCATAGGAGATTGTCTTACCCTATATGTAATATACTAATAGCGTAACATGTCCAATTAATAGTTGGAAGCTGCTCCTTTACAACGTTGTTATTAGCTGAAGCTACCTCTACTTCTCACGAGAAAAGTAGAATAGGTAGGTATGATTAATCATAATTATTCTTTCGCTGATCTAATCTATTTTATCAATGCGCAACGTAAGAAAATACAGTAAAGATACCCATAAGAGCAATAGCTTCTTTACAAAGAAACAAGGGAATACACCTCTTATGATGCCCAATGATGCCAAAGCTACACAGAAAAGGCAAGACGAAGCAGACGCTGCCATAGCAGCATTATTAAAGGATAAGAAGGGCGATGAAACGACCTCTAGTGCTTCAGGCAAGCGCTCTGGTGAAAAAGAAATAAAGAAAGGTAGTGGTATTTGGCACATTCGCAAGCCCGATGATAGTATCAGAATGCAGGCACAGTTTGTTTTTCGTGTCGAATCTCATCTGTTAAGTCAAGGGATCACTGGCTATTTTGCCGAAATAGAATCTTACTACCTTACCCATTATACAAGTCTACTTCAAAAAGATGTGAGTGCTCACCTGGTTGAGCAGGATGATGCTGATAGTACACCTCGCCTTTTAGGCGCACTTACCTATCTTGCAAAGGGTAATCTAAAAGCGGAAGATCCCTTGTTTAAGATTCCTGCTATGGTTTATTTAACCAAACACCTTTTCTTTGCTCCGCTAGCAGGTGCTCTTGACGCTTATAAGTCCGAAGCGTCCGAAGTTAGCCCTTTTAAATCTAGCTTCCTTAGCCAAAAAGCAGCCGTTCCACTCTGGGATATTTACAAAAAAGGAACACCCATTCAACTTCTTGAGAGAGGGGTACATATAGAAATTTTACAACAAGCCCTCAATGATTTTTACAGAAATAACCCAAGTAGTCGTTTCGAACCCATTCCTGTCAATGGGGTCTTTGACCAAGCTACTGTATCTGCTTTTTCAATTTTCCAAGCAGAATTGGGCATTCAAAGAGAGGCAGAAGGTGTTGTAAGCGCTGAGACCCTTCAAGTACTCGATAGTGTTAATAGTAGTGATGAGACTTCTTCTCAGAAAATTATTGGTAGTTTTGCATTGGTTTATGGACAGTCGCTTAGAAAAGGAAATAGTAAAGCGCGTTTTCACAGCCAAGCAGATCATAAAAGTGGTGGTCGTAGCTTAGTGCTCAACGAAAAATTGTACATAAGACGGCGCGTAGCGCCTGGTTGGTATGAGGCGATAGATCGAACGGGCAAGGTAGGTTACGTAGATGGTTCATATCTTAAAATGCTTAACAACATCGAAGATAAGGGAGCGCGGCTTCATTATGTTACCGAAAGTAGCTTGGAACCCATCATAGACCGTTACTACAAGAATGCCCCGAAAGGCACCTCAGGAAGTACCGACTACGATAGACTTCACAACCGAAGGCTGTATGCCTATGCCATTCATTACCTTAATCAACAAACTAATGAAGTAGTCAGCATTGAAGCCGATCAAGGCTTATTTGACACAAGAAATGAGTATAAGCGCTTAGGTGTAATGAAAAATCACTGGATTTGGATACCTAGCGAGACTTACGTAATGCGCCTGTATACTGAACGTAAAATCAAATCAGGCTCAAAACGCATCGATACAACAAACGTAGTCAAAGATACTTACCAAAGCTTTTTGCAGACCCTAGACAAGATCATTCCTATAGGGGTAGGTTTTCGTATTGATAAAGCTATCGGATTGACAGTTGGCTTTCTGGGTGGAGATATGGAAGAAGGCCTTTATGTATACAGGAAAAGTAAAGATGTTATTTTTATTCAAAGAAGAGCCATGGTAGCAGGTGGTATCGATGTAGGCGTAGGTGCTGGCTTTTTTACAGGTAAAAAGGACAAAAAGAAGAAAAAGAAGAGTAAAGTACAGGTGAAGATGAGCGTGAGGGAGAAAAAGAGGGAAATGCAGAAGAAAAAGCAGCAACAACGCAAAGATGGTATGAAGGTAGGACTTGGTGGAGAAGTAGGCGCACAGGCATCTGCTAAACTACAGATGACGGGCTATCAAAATTTTGAGTTTCCTTTCAAAAATGATTGGGCATTGCTCAGTGTGTTGGCGGCAGCCTCTTATTCAGACGTAGACAGTATTAAAGGCTATGCTATCATTACAATATTAGATGCGCTCTTTGGTCAAAATATTAATCCTATGAACTACCTTGTAGAAACCAAAGGAACACTTGGCGGGTATGTGCAAGGATTCGGTAAAGCCGGTATTGGTAGTAGATTAGGGAAGAAAGACTACAAAGGAGCCTACAAAGCGAATGAGCATGCTGACGATCGACAAGGCACTGTCGCCTACCAAACATTTGATCCACAACGCATTGTAGCGATGTTTACTACTTTTGGTATTTCCATGGGTATGCAAGGAAGTGTACTAGCTGGGATGGAAACCCACTATCTCGATAGTAATGGGGAAGAAACCCAAGCGATGAATGCCCGCTACCTTGATGTAGTGGGATTAGTAGAAGCAAAAGGAAGCCTAGATTTTTTCTTTAGTTTATTACAACAGTTTGGTGGAGGACTTAAAGCCAAATATCGTTATGATTTACAACGGCAAGACAAACAACCTACTTTTATGGGAGCGGGCTTCTACCTCACTTCTGGTGAGCTAGACTACTATGAAGGTGCAGGTAGTGAGATGGAATTTTTTACTAATAAATCTGATCTACTAAACTACCTGAAAAAGGTGGTTACTAAAGAGAAGGATTTTACTTGGGAAGATCTTGTTCACACGCTAAAGGAACTCAATATTACGAAAAGAACAGCAATCCCTTTTCAGTGGTGGACTAAAGGGGGAGGTAAATTGTATGGCAGACGAAAAAAAGCATTTAGAACGGTAAAGAATTTATTAAAAAGGAAGTCTAGCCTTCAAAATGTACTTGATTTCAACTTTTTCCTCACTACTGAATTTTCCATCTCTACTATGCAAATTATCCCCTTCGGAGAACTGGTAGTAGAGGCGCTCAAAAAAATAAAAAATCGAGAACAACCTCTCAGACAGATTTTCCAAGACATTATTACTTTTACTGAGACAGGGCAATTCCCTAGCTATTTGAAGGATATTATCTTGTTTTTGTTTGATGACACCGTTATTAAAGAAGCCAGAATGCACGCTTCAGCAGGACTCTCTTTTGCTGGTGGTGGTAAGGTAGGGACAGGATTAAAACTGAGAGTAGATGCGTTTGGTAGTGCCTTCGCAACGTATGAGGTGAATGTAACAAATACACTGCAGCAAGAGATAAAAGCTAGCCAAGAACAAGGAAGACATCTGGACGTTCTGAAGATACTCTTTGAAGGCAACGAGCAAGCTGGTGAGTCTCCTGAATAAAGAGAGTAACCATAATAAGTATAAATAATTATACAGTATACTACATAACTTTTCAAAAAATTAACTAATTAACTCAAGTTGCTAGTAATAAAAAGGTGCTACCGAATCGAAAAGCGA